>ENA-UOJQ01001642-UOJQ01001642.1-human-gut-metagenome-genome-assembly--contig:-P63-NODE-1642-length-16584-cov-5.745175_pt1 | contig 16584 bp, 6 predicted proteins | sample MGYA00242352_ERZ723899 | MGnify/ENA metagenome assembly ERZ723899 | reverse complement strand
TGCACAACCTTTCATTTGTCATTTTACTAACTTTTTAATTCAACCAACGGGTATTATTTTATAAATAGTTACACACCTTCCGGCTCCCGCTTTTCAAGCGGATCGACCAGCGACATTTCGCAGGCCTCGCAGTCGAACGCCAGCCGGTAACGGTAGGCGCCGTGTTCCAGAAACAGGTCGCCGCGCAGCCGCGGATGCTCCCGAAGGCATTCGCCGATCTCGCGGCGGATACAGTAGGCCGAACGCAAGACCACATGCCCGGCGGTCGTCGACGCGAGGTCCAGCCCCCGTTCGATCTGCCGCACCCCGTGGTCGCGGTAGAACGCCTCGGCCAGCCGGTTGGTGACGTTCTCCTCGGCCGCAAGCCGTTCCGACGGGTATTTCGCGGCGGGATTCTCGGGCAGAATGCGGTGTTCCGGCCGCCGTTCGCGGCGCGCTCCGGCAAGTGCCGCCAACGCTTCGCGGCGCAGTTCCGCAGCCAGCGACGCCGGCACGAACCACTCCGCGCCCCGCACTTCGGCTTCGCGGACCGCGAAGATCGTGTCGCCCGACTTCATCGCCTGCGCACGCAGTGCGGCGGCATTGGCGTCGGGATTCTTCGCCGGGTCGAGCCGCACGGCCCGCACGGCCGAGGCCGCAACGCCCTCGCAATCCGTATAAGTAAGTTTCAGCCCTTCGGCCGTCGCCTCCGCCGCGGCCTTCGCCGGAATCACCCGCCGCGTGCGGCTGCGCTCCACGGCCAGCGTGAAACGGCGGTCGAAATTGCGGCGGACCTCCGCCCCGGGCGTGATCCCCTCCATGCGAGTGGGCGTGATGCGGCGACCCTCCACGGCGTTGACGTTGGTCCCGGTCACGCCGCGCGGCGTCAGGAAACAGATGCCGTCGCCCGGCGCAAGATCGTGCGCACCGTCGAGCGTGAACGTGCCGCCCGAAACGCCCGCCACGCGGCCCACCCGTTCGCCGACCGCCTTCGGGGTGTCGAACGACGCCACTCCGGCGCGCTTTCCGTCCAGAAAATAGTCGGACTCCCCGCGTGTAAAACTCTTCGACGGATCGGGCGTGAAATCCGGGACGCTCTCGCCGACGGACGACCGCACCAGCCCCGGCCGCAGGGCCAGCGCCTCGTCCACCGCCCGGCGGTAGTGGGCCACAACGTTCCGGATATAAGCGAGATCCTTGAGCCGACCTTCTATCTTGAATGAAGTGACGCCCGCATCCAGCAGATCGCCAATGCGTTGCGAAAGATTCATGTCGCGCACCGACAGCAGATGCTTCCCGGCAATCCAGGTCCGGCCCTTTCCGTCGGTGAGGTCCCACGTCAGGCGGCAGGGCTGGCTGCACGCCCCGCGATTGCCGCTGCGCGCGGACATCGACCGCGAGAGGAAACAGCGGCCGCTGTACCCCACGCAGATCGCCCCGTGGACGAAGCATTCGACCTCGGCCGCGGTGGCGGCGCAGATGGCCCGGATCTCCTCCAGCGTGAGGTTGCGTTCGAGAATCACCCGCGCAAACCCCGCCTCGCCCAAGAACCGCGCCCCCTCGGGCGTGCGGTTCGAAACCTGCGTCGAGGCGTGCAGCTCCACCGGAAGGTCCATCCGCCGCAGAGCCATGTCCTGCACGATCAGCGCATCGACGCCCGCGTCGATCAGGCTGCGGGCCTGCCGTTCGGCGGCCTCCAGTTCATCGTCCCACACGAGCGTGTTAAGCGTGGCGTGGACCCGCACTCCGAAGCGGTGGGCATACTCCACGACCCGGGCGATCTCCTCCGCGGAGTTCCCCGCGGCCTGCCGCGCGCCGAACCGCGCGCCGCCGATATAGACCGCATCGGCGCCGTAGTCCACGGCGGCCGCGGCCGCAGCGTAATCTTTGGCAGGAGCTAACAGTTCGACGAGTTTCATTTTTTTCTTTTTGCAAAAGTAACAAAAAGCGGTCAATATCGGGACGCCGCGGACGGAAAATCGAGGGAACCGCCGCCGGGACGGACATTATCAATTATCATTCAACGGCTTACGCCCCAAATGGTCAATATATAACAAACTCACATTTTTTTACCGGACCGGAAATATCCCTGCGATGACAATATCCGACAAACAAAACAATTGCAGCCGCAAAACGGCTGTCATTCTTCAAAATCATTAAAACTCAACCTTATACACACGCATAACACCGAAAAACAAACAATAAGAAAAGACTTTTACGACAATATTTTCAGGATTTCCAGAAAGCATTCGGGCAAATTTTCGTATATTGTGCCGCAAATAAACAAGTCCAAAAATTTCACACGATGCAATTTTCAGCAAATACGGTTCTCCGGAAACGGGATACCGTACCCATTCATTTTTTATTCCTAATCCAATTTTTATGAGAAGATGCTTTACGCTATTGACGGTTCTCGTCCTCTGCGCCTCAAGCGGCTGCGACGACAAGAACAAAGAGGAGGTCGCGGATGTGATCGTCCTCTCGCGAAGTAGTGTCGCGTTCGCCCAGAAAGGCGGAACGACCACCGTCGCGGTAGCCACGCCCTCCGACTGGAAGGTGAGCTGTCCGGACGATTGGGTGACGCTGGCCTCCGAAGAGGGCCTGCTGACCATCTCCGCGGCAAGCAATACGACCGACAATGTCCGCAACTCGAAAATCACCGTGGAAACGGCCGGCGACAAACAGGAAATCGCCGTTCACCAGGCATTCTCGTGGGAAACGGTCCTGCTGTCCACCACCGCTTCGGAGGAAATTTCGCTGGATTCCGAAGGTGAGAGCGTTCTCTTCACCGTGGTCTCCAACGGCCAGTGGAGCGTCACGAGCGACGCCGACTGGGTTTCGGTCGAAAGCGACCCGGTCAGCGGAACGGTACGCGTCGGCGCCCCGCGCAATCCCGACGCCCACCGCAATGCGACGCTCACCGTCCGGGCGACCAAAGGCTCCGCTACGGAATCCTGCAAAGTGACCGTTTCGCAAATCTCACGCGAGGAAAACCCCTACTACCAAATGCTGGGATATTACGGACTTCATGCGGAAAACTGGTATTACGGCCGTGAACCGATCGGCGTGAGCGGCACGGGTACGTTCTGCACCGTCGAAGAGAAAGAGTACCGCAAGAGTTTCTACATCAAGAACCTGTTCCTGACGGGCACGGTCGTGGAAGCCACCTATGACAAAAACACCCAAACCATGTCGATCGAACTGGGCAGGCTCTGCTACACCCGCGAGATCTCCCCGACGGTCTCCCGCTTCCACTACCTGTACTCGATCAACATGCAGGGCGGAGGTTTCCACAACGGCATGCTGACCGGCAAGCTGGGAGAGGGCTACAACGACGACGCGGACGAAACCCGCAAGGCGATCCTCCTGAACGGCTTCGAATCGCCGTACACCACGCTGGGCATCATCGGATATCAGGAGCAGCAGTGGCTGTCGTTCGGCGACCTCTACTACGCCACCGGCACGATGTATCTCGTAGACTGGGACATTCCGGCCGACACCGGCACGGCCCCGACCTCCGTCACCCGGGCCGCCGACGGCATCGCACCCTCGGGCAGCACCTTTCCCGTATCGAAACATTAAACCGCAGCACACATGAAAAAATTATATGCACTGACAGCTTTACTGCTCGGCATGACGGGGTGCTCCGAAGAGACGATCACCTACACCAACCCCGTCCCGGGCGACGAACCGTCCGGCATTGCGGCCGAACTGGGCATCTCGTCGAAAAACACATGGTTCGCCGCTGAAGACGAACGCAACGCCTCGATCGGCTTCAAGAGCCTGGGCGGAGAGGTCGTCGTGGACATCCAGACCAACACGACGTGGAAATACGACGCCGTCAACGCCGGCTGGCTGACCATCGAGAAAGACGACGTCGCCGACCAACTCGTCCTGAACTGCGAGGGCAACAAGGTCGAGGAGCAGCAGCAGGCTACGATCACCATTACCGCCGGCGACAAGACCGCGACCATCTCCGCCACGCAGAACGCGTACGGCACGCTCGAAATCGCCGCATCGAAAAACAACTTCCAGATTCCCGCCATCGGCGAACTGACCGCCGAATTCGAAGTGCAGTCGACCGACGAAGACTGGATCTTCGAAACCAAAGACTGCCCGTGGCTGCTTCTCGAACAGCAGGGCGACAAAGTCACGATGACGCTCGACCCCAACGAGGAGATCGAGGACCGCGAAACGACCTTCGTGCTGATTGCCGGCGAGGGGGGGGGAAATCCCGTCTCTGAAACGATCCGCGTCACGCAGGACCGCGCCGTCTACGTCAACGTTTCGCTAAAAACCATTCCCCTCTCGCCCACTCCCACCGAATCCGACAAAAAAGAGTTGGGAATCAGATCCAACTACGACTGGGAGTACACGCTTTCCGAAAATTCCGACTGGCTCTCCGCCACGAAAACCGAGCAGGGACTTACAATCACCGCCGAGACCAATTCGAGCGGATCGTCCCGCACCGCAACCATCACCGTATCGGCCGGCGACGGCAAACAGAACCAGACCGAACAGGTCGTCACCGTCTCCCAGACCGGCCTGGACCTCGACGCCTTCATCCTCGGAATCGACATCACCTCGTCGAGCCTGAAGACCTATCTGCCGTTCGACAAGGCCATCGACGCCACCATCGACTGGGGCGACGGCAGCATCGAGGAGAACGTCACCTCGGCCTACCCCTCGCACACCTACACCGACCCGGGCTACTACATCGTCTCGGTCAAGGGCAGCGTGACGTCGCTCAACTCCTACGACATCCCCGACTACGGACTGGGCGAACAGTTCAGGGAGGTTTACAACTGGGGCCGCACGGGGCTGACCTCGATGGCGCGCGCATTCCAGAACTGCCGCGAGCTGAAACGGATTCCCTCCGACAACACCGAAGCCTTCGCCAAGGTCACCACCTTCCACTATGCATTCACCGACTGCCGCGTTCTCGAAGCCGTTCCCGACGGGCTGTTCGACCATGCAACCGAGGCGGAAACCTTCGCCTACTGCTTCCAGAACTGCAACATGGTCACCGAAGTGCCCGCCGACCTGCTTTACAACTGCACGAAGATCACCTCGGTAGGTTCGCTCTTCTCCGGCACGGCGATCACCCAGATCGACGAGGATTTCTTCTCTCGCAACACGGAGCTGACCGACTGTTCGATCATCTTCTCGAACGGCAAACTGAAGACGGTTCCCGAAAAACTCTTCGCCAACAACAAGAAGGTGACGACCTTCAACTCGCTGTTCGCCAACACCGAGTCGTTCGAATCCGTCCCGGCCGGCCTGTTCGCCAACAACCCCGAGGTCGACTCGTTCCGCATGCTCTTCTCGGGAACAAGCCTGAAATCCGTCCCGGCCGGCTTGTTCGCCAACAACCACAAGGTCACCAATTTCCAGAGCGCATTCAGCAAAACGGCCATCCAGAGCGTTCCCGCCGACCTGTTCGCAGGCTGCGACAAGGTGACGACCTTTATGAGCTGTTTCACCGGATGCAGCGAACTGCAAAGCGTCCCGGCCGAGCTGTTCAAAAGCAGCGGAGCCTTCACGACCGTGACGAAGACCGCCTTCAACAACATCTTCAAGGACTGCACCTCGCTGACCGAAGTGCCCGCAGGGCTGTTCGACGGCTTTACCCTGGTCACCGCCTTCAACGACGCCTTCAACGGCTGCGCGTCGCTCACGACGCTCCCCGCAGGGCTGTTCGCCACCAATACGGCGGTCACCTCGTTCACCAATGTCTTCAAAGACTGCACCTCGCTCAAAAGCATCCCCGAAGGCGTCCTCGGCGGACTTTCCAAAGTCACCTCGTTCTCGGGCCTGTTCGCAGGCTGTACGGGGCTTGAAGAGATCGGCGCCAACATCATCTCCGGCTGCGCCGCCTGCAAGAATATCTCCTCGATGTTCAAGGACTGCGACAACCTGAAAACCGTTTCCGCGGAGGCTTTCGCCGGCGCACCCGCGATCACCAGCATCGGCAGCCTGTTCGAAAACTGCACGCTGCTCGAAAGCGTTCCGGAGGATATTTTCGCCGGGATGCCGAATCTGGCGACCGCCACCAGCGTATTCGCGGCGTCGGGACTGAAAACGGCTCCCGCCGGTCTGTTCAGCCGCAATCCCTCCGTCACGACCTTCGGCAAGGTGTTCCAGAACTGCGCCGCACTGACGACGCTGCCCGACGGACTGTTCGCCGGCAACCCGAAAGTGACGACCTATTCCAACGCCCTGGAGAACTGCACGGCCCTCGAATCGGTCGGCCTCCTCTTCGGGAAGAGCACGGCCTCGGCCAAATGCGACCGCCTCTTCGCAGGGGCCACGGCGCTGAAGAGCGTGCCCGCCGGAATCTTCGACGGACTGACCGGGGCGACGGCCTTCAACAACACGTTCTCCGAATGCTCCGCCCTGGAGACGATTCCGGCAGGGCTCTTCGCCAAGAACGTCAACGCGACCACCGTGGCCCAGTGCTTCCTGAACTGCACCCGCCTCACGATGGTTCCCTCGCGCCTGTTCGAAGCCAACACCAAGACGAAGACCCTGACGGAGATGTTCTCCGGCTGCTCGGGAATCGAAAGCATCGCGCCGGACGCCTTCACGGGACTGAACGGCACGTCGCTCAATTTCCAGAAGGCATTCCTCAACTGTACCTCACTCCGGGAGATCCCCGACGGGCTGCTGAAAACCACGCAGATTTCAACCTACACCAGCCTGTTCGCCGACTGCACGGGACTGGTCCGCGTCGGGTCGGAGGTGTTCAACTGCGCTTCGGCCACCATGTTCAATTCGGTCTTCGACGGTTGTACGTCGCTCGAAGAGGTCGGCAAGAACATGCTGGTCAGCCCCGTCAAACTGACCAGCGTCGCGAATCTCTTCCGCGATTGCGGGATGCTCAGGAGCGTTCCGGTGAGCCTGTTCGACGAAGCCGTGAAGCTCAAGACGCTGACTTCGACCTTCCAGGGCTGCGCGTCGCTCGAAGGCGAATCGCCCTACACGGTCGTCGACGGTGTGAAATACCACCTGTACGACCGCACGGCGGAGAATGCCGCCGCCTCGGGACTCACCGCGATCACCGCCGCCAAGAGCAGTTTCGCGGGATGTACGAAACTCTCGGACTACGACAAGATCCCCACCACATGGAAGGAATAGACGAACACAAAACGATCCCGAACATGAAAAATATGATAATATGCAGCATCGCAGTGCTGTCGGCCGCACTGCTGGCAGCCTGCACCGAAACCACCCGGATATGGCCGGAGGAGGGCGAAAGCAAGGCCTACGTGGAGGTGTCGAGCCAAAAAGTGATCTTCGACGCCGACGGAGGCAACGCCGTGATCACCGTGGCGACGAACGCCGACGGCTGGGACTACGCCGCCGAAGGCGACTGGTTCACCGTCGCCCGGCAGGACGGCAACGCCCTGCTGGTCGAGACCCTGATCAACGCCGGAGCCGAAACCCTGACGGGCAAACTCACGGTCAGCGCCGAGAAGAACGGGGAGACCGTTTCGCAGGAGGTCGCACTCGTACAGCGCGCCGAACGGAGCGTCAACCTGAGCGCCGAAGGCACGGCCAACTGCTACATCGCCCGGACCGGCGGCGTCTACAAATTCGACGCATCGGTCAAGGGCAACGGCGGCGGCGACGGAGTCAGCGACTACATCGCCAACTACGGACTCGCCATCGAGGACGGCGCCTTCGCCGAACTGCTCTGGGAATCGCGCCACGACGGCGACAAGACCATGTCGCGCGAAATCATCGACGGCGCGCCGATCTACCGGGGCGGCTACGTGACCTTCTCGACGGGGCGTTCGGAGGGCAACGCCGTGATCGCCGTGAAGGACATCAAAGGCAACATCGTCTGGAGCTGGCACATCTGGGTCTGCAACGACGAAATCACGGCGCACGACCACATCGACTCGGAAGGCAAAGTCGCCGCCGTGATCATGGACCGCAACCTCGGAGCGCTGAACAACACCCCGATGGACGTGGGCAACCGAGGCATGTTCTACGAATGGGGCCGCAAGGACCCCTTCACGCCTTCGTGCTCGCCCTACCACGCGGATACCGACGGCAACAACGTCCCGGCCTACAACGAACCGAACACCGCGATCGGCGACGGAACGGGAACATGGGTCTACAACGCGCAGGCCGCCGTGCTCGCCACGCCGCCGGCCAACATTCCCAATTCGATCCTGAACCCGATGACCTACCTGCAATCGCCGTACAACGGCCACGCCGACTGGTACTGCACGGGAACAGACCCGAAGGCCACGCATCCGGGACTGTGGGGTCCCGAAAAGACCATTTTCGACCCCTGCCCTCCGGGCTACAAGGTCCCGGGACCCGATCTCTGGGGCATTCCCGCCGGAAACAACTCGATCACCAACGGCGGCGCAGCGGCGGATTACGACGAAACCGGCGTCAGCGCCAAATGGGACTGGAACGCCTACGAAGACTGCGGGCGCCGCTGGAAAAACACCGGCGACTACTACCCGATGGCCGGCAACATCTACTACACGGACTACATCTCGGTGAGCATCTGCAACTACACGGGCGGCATGGCATTCTACTGGACCGCCCAGGCTACTCCCGACGCGACGAAGTCATCGGCCTACTTCGTGAACTTCAACCCCAACTGGTGCAATTACAGACTCGGCGAGCACGACTGTTCCGCACAGATACGCTGCATCCGGGAATAACACTAAAAACTGATCGTCTATGAAATATCCATTCAAATCGCTTCTCCTGGCGGCAACCGTCCTCGCGGCGGCATCGTGCGCCAAGGACGACACGCAGAGCGGCGGCGAAGAGACCGCGGGTCCCGTCATCGTCAACGCCTCCCCGGCGGCCATCGGCGGCGAGATCATCCTCAAACTGAAGACCGAGGCCTCCGGCATCGTGGAAAAGAGCCGCGCGCAGGGCGTTTCGAAAGGCAGCGGCATCGACGAGATCGACCGCATCCTCAACACGGTGAACACCGTACGTTTCGAACGGCTCTTCCCGGACGGCGGGCGTTTCGAAGAACGCACCCGCAGGGAAGGCCTGCACCTCTGGTATTACGCCAAATACGACCCGTCGGTCCCGACGAGCGAGATGGCCAGCCTGCTCTCTTCGTGCAAGGACATCGAAATCATCGAATACTCGCTGGCCGCCGAAACTTCGGACCACCGCCGCGCGGCATCTCCCGCCGCCGGGGCGCAGAGCGTCACCCGCGCCATCGCAGACGAGGTGCGCAACGTCCCCTTCCCGTTCAACGAGAGCGAACGCTCGCAGCAGATGCAATGGCACTACAACAACACGGGAAACATCTTCGCGCAGACGAGCCAGCTGGGCGCCGACGCCAACGTATACGCCGCCTGGCAGCTCTCGACGGGCAATCCCGACGTGATCGTCGCCGTCGTGGACCAGGGCGTCAAATACGACCACGAAGACCTGGCCGCCAACATGTGGGTCAACGAGGCCGAACTGAACGGCACGCCGGGCGTCGACGACGACGGCAACGGCTATGTGGACGACATTTACGGCTACAACTTCACCAAGGAGACCGGCGAACTGGATTTCTCGGCCGAACTGATGCACGGCACGCACGTCGCCGGCACGATCGCCGCCGTGAACAACAACGGCGTGGGCGTCTGCGGCATCGCAGGCGGCTCGGGCAGGGGCGACGGCGTGAAGATCATGTCGTGCGAGATTCTCGGCAAGTCGGAGTCCGGATCGTCGGGCGCCGGACTGGCCGGACAGATCCGCGCCATCAAGTACGCCGCCGACAACGGCGCCGTGATCTGCCAGAACAGCTGGGGATACACCGCCGGAACCATCTCCGTGACCGACTGGACACGCGGTTCCTACTCGGCGCTCTCGCGTGCCATGGAGTACTTCAACAAATATGCGGGACTGGACGAAAACGGCAACCAGACAGGCCCGATGGCCGGCGGCATCGTCCTCTTCGCCGCGGGCAACGACGCTTCGAGCGAGGTCTGCTATCCCGCCGCCGACGCCAACGCGATCAGCGTGGGCGCAACCGCGTTCACGGGCGCCCCGGCCTACTACACCAACTACGGCACATGGGTCCGGATCTCGGCCCCGGGCGGCGACCAGATGCTGAGCAACGCCTACGGCGGCGTTTACAGCACGAGCGTGGCCGCCGACGGCTCTTCGGGCTACGAAGGCAGCCAGGGGACCTCGATGGCCTGCCCCCACGTGTCGGGAGCCTGCGCGCTGGCCGTCAGCTATTACTACGGCGCTGAAAAACGCAAGGGCCTTACGGGCGAAATGCTCCGGCAGGCGCTGTTGAGCAGCACCCAGTCCGTCGACCGCTACTGCACCGGCAAATACCAGCAGTATCTGGGCAACATGGGCATCGGCAGCCTCGACACCTACAAGCTGCTGCGGAACATCGCCAAGATCGACGGCATCCCGGCGCAGCGGGTCGGCGTGGGCGACACCGTCAGCATCGACCTGAGCAACCACTTCACCGCCACCAATGTCCTGGGGTACACCGTTTCCGTTCCCGACCTCGTGAAGATCGAACTTCGGGGCGGAGTGATGAAGCTCACCGGCCTCAAGAAAGGCCGGACGACGATCATCGTCTCGGACGGCGCGGCCATTCGCAAACCGATCGAGGTAACCGTCGAATGACACATTCACTAACGCAAAAGAGAATCAAACCTATGAAAACCTTTTATAAATACGCGGCATTCGCGGCGGCGGCCCTCGCGGGACTGTGCGCCTGCTCGTCGGACGACGACGCGGCGGAGACCGGCTCCGGCCTGCAGCCCGTCGCACAGCCGCAGATCATCGTCAGCGACCTGACGACCACCGGATTCACCCTCCGCTGGGAAGCCGTCGACGACGCAGGGTCCTACGTCTACACGTTCGACGGCGGGAGCGAGACCTCGACGACCGACTGCCGGCTGGAATTCAACAGTCTGGAACGGCAGAAAGAGTATGTCGTGGCGGTCAAGGCCTGCCCCCGGGACCCGGCCGAATACACCGAATCCCCCTTCACCTACATCCACGTGCTGACCGACGATCTGGAGCAGCTTCCCCAGCCGAAGATCACGCTCGGCAGCGCCTATGCGTCGAAAACCGTCATCTCCTGGACCGAAGTGCCCGAAGCGGAACTCTACGAGTTCTCGGTCGACGGCGGGGAGGTGTCGACCACCCGAAACCGTACGCTCATCCTGTCGAAACTCGACAAGGGCCGCACCTACTCCTTCTCGGTGCGCGCCATGACGTCCGACGCCACGCGCTTCACCAACTCGGAAGCCGCACAGCTCTCGTTCGTCACCTCGGACGCCGACGTTCCGCCGCTGGTCATCGCCCCGACGACGATCATCTCCGACGCCGTGGCGTTCGACATCTACGCCTCCAGCGACGAAACCTACTATTATGAAATTCTCCCGGCCACGACCTTCGCCAAGTATTCGCCCGAAGAGCTGATGACCGCCTTCCAGACCTATATCGTCGAATACGCCAAAAAGCAGGGCATCAGCCTCCAGCTGGCCATGGCCTCGATGCTCAAGTCGGGAACCCAGAGCCTCCAGATGACGGGACTCACCCCCGAGTTGAGCTACGTGATCTTCGCCTTCGGCATGGACCTGCGGGGCAACATCACCTCGAACCTCTCCTCCACGCAGTTCAAGACCACGGCCGACGGCTACTCCGCCGGTCCGAACTACGGCGGCAGCGACTGGTTCACGCAGCGGTTCTACATCACCAACGCCTACCTCGCCCTGACGGGTTACGGCTGGACCAACTCCGTGTGGACCCACTGGAAGGGAGACGACGTGACGGACGTCCGTTACCGTACGCTGACGACCAAGCTCTTCAATCAGGTCTTCTCCGATCCCTACGACCGACAGGCCATCGCCGCATTCCTGAAAGACCCCAATTACGGAGTCCAGTTCAACCCCGAGCTGCTCTCGGCGACGGTAAACAGCGCCGACGGTTACAACGGACTTACGGAAGGAGTCAGCGCCGGCACGTCCTACACGCTGCTCACGCTGGCCACCTCGTCGAGCGGCGCCGAAACGGTCTGCGTCAACTCCGTCACCACGAAGACCAGCACGGCCGCAGCCGCGTGGTTCGCAGCCGCAGCCTCGACCAACGCCAACTACGGCCCGACGCACAACACCGTAGCCGGCGTCATGAAGGGCATCGACATCGCAACGGTGCGTTACGCGATTTTCAAACAGAGCGCCCTGGCGAACGTCAGCACGGACAACTATCCGGCCGTGATCGAAGAGTTCGGACACGACCTCAAGGAGGAGTACCTCCCCTACATCAACGGAAACGGCTTTGCCATCCTCTTCACCGGGGAGAGCGGCGTAACGCCCGAAACCACGTACGTCTGGCGACGGCGACCAACACGGTCGGCGACAAAGTCACCAAATGGGGTTCGGCGACCACCAGCGCGGCTCCGGACGCCGCCCGGGCGAAGGCGCAGGCCGCAACCCGAACGGACGAACCGCTCCGGTCGCCCGCCGGGAAACCCATCGCCAACCCCGAGAAGTTCATCTACCCGATGGAGAGCGTCCAGCTGCCCGCCGGAGCGAAACCCGAAGGCGACCTCTGGACCATCATTCACAACACGCACAACATCAAATAAGAGTACATCTATGAACAAGATAGCAGCAATTCTCTGGTGCATCCTGTCGCTGGCATGGACGACGGCCTCCTGGGCGCAGAACGTCGCCGTCAGCGGCAAAGTCACCGGAGCCAACGGCGAAGCCATCATCGGCGCGAACGTTCTCGTGGAGGGCACTACGCAGGGCATCACGACGAACGTCGACGGAGACTACACCCTGACGAACGTCCCGGCCAACGCCACGCTCGTCGTCTCCTACCTGGGCTACAAGACCGAGAAAATCCCTGTCAGCAACAAGACCCGCATCGACGTCACGCTCCGGGAGGACACCGCCGAGATCGAAGGCGTGATGGTCGTGGCCTACGGTACGGCCAAGAAGGAGTCGTTCACCGGTTCGGCCGCCGTCGTCAAAGGCGGCGAACTCCAGAAGCGCGTCGTGGGCAACGTCACCAAATCGTTCGAAGGAACCGTAGCCGGCGTGCAGGTCGCCTCCGGCGGCGGCCAGCCGGGCGAAGCGGCATCGGTCATCATCCGCGGCATCGGGTCGGTGAACGCCTCGGCGACACCGCTATACGTGGTCGACGGCATCCCCTTCGACGGGTCGCTCAGCGCGATCAACCCCGCGGACATCGAGACGATGACCGTGCTCAAGGACGCATCGGCAGGTGCGCTCTACGGCGCCCGCGGAGCCAACGGCGTCATCGTCATCACGACCAAGAAGGGCAAGAAGGACAAAATCCGCATTTCGTACAAGGGCAACGTCGGAATCGCCTCGCGCGCCATCCCCCGCTACGACCTGGTCGACATGAAAGATTACGTCGAGATGAGCTACGAAGCGCTGCGCAACAGCGCCCAATACGGCACGGGCATGGATTTCGAGGGCGCGAGCCGCTACGCCGCCGCCAACCTCGGCCAGCAGATCGGCGGACTGAAGAATCCCGAATACTACAACCCGTACAAGAACTACACGTGGGAGACGCTGATCGACCAGTCGACGGGCAAAATCCGTTCGGATGCCAAAGCTGCATGGAACGAGAACTGGCTGGACGAAATCAGCGACAATTCGGCCATACGCACCGAGCACATCGTCTCGGTGAACGGCGGTTCGGAACGCGCCAACTACGTCGCATCGCTGGGATACTACATGGAAGACGGCATTCTCCAGAACACCGACTTCTCCCGCTACACGGGCCGCGTGGGCGCCGATTCGCAGGCCAAGAGCTGGCTCAAGATCGGCATGAACGCCAACTTCGCCCACAGCGAATCGAGCTACCAGAGTTTCGAGGACGCAAGCACGTCGAACGTCTGGTACACGGCGCAGTTCATGGCCCCGGTCTATCCCGTCTACCTGAAGGACATGGCCGGCAACAACGTGCGCGACGCCGACGGGCGGCTGCAATACGAATACGGATCGGAGGACGACAACGGCTACGCCAACCGCCCCTCGGCCCAGGGCTTCAACTCGAAGGCCGAACTTTACAACAACAAGGCCTACTACACCCGCAACTCGCTTTCGGCGCGCAGCTACATCACCTTCGGGACGGTCAGGGAGGAGGCCCGGCTCTACGGACTGAAACTCACGATGAACTTCGGTACGGACTACACCGACTACCAGCGCACGCTGGTCTACGACAAAGAGCACGGCAACGCGGCCCAGCAGGGCGGACGCCTCAGCAAGACCAACACCCGCACGCTGAGCTACACGTTCAACCAGCTGCTGACCTACGACCGCACGTTCGGCGACCACTCCCTCAACCTGCTGGCCGGCCATGAGTACTACCGCTACAAGTACAACTACGCCCTCGGCGAAAAAACCGGCATCGTCGGCGGGATCGACGAGTTGGGACCCGCCGTGACGACCACCGACAACAACAGCTATTCGCACAACTACGGCGTGGAGTCCTACCTCGCGCGCATCAACTACGGCTTCAAGAGCCGTTACTACATCGACGCCAGCTGGCGAACGGACGGTTCGTCGCGCTTCCATCCCAGCGACCGCTGGGGCCATTTCTGGTCGGTGGGCGCCTCGTGGCGCATCTCCGAAGAGCAGTTCATGGAGAACACCCGCCAGTGGCTCGACAATCTCACGCTGAAGGTTTCATACGGCGTACAGGGCAACGACAACCTGGGAACCTATTACGCATGGCAGGGTCTCTACGACTACACGTGGCCCAACGCCACCGATGCGGGCGCCTTCGTCGACAAGCTCGAAAACAGGAAGGTGACCTGGGAGAAGAACGGCAACCTCAACGCCGGCATCGAAGCCACGATGTTCGGCGGCCGACTGGGCGTTTCGGTCGAGTACTACAACCGCAAAACGCGCGACATGCTGCTCAACAGTCCACTGCCGATCTCGACCGGATTCACGGGCTTCAACGACAACGTCGGCTCGCTGCGCAACCAGGGGCTCGAGGTCTCGCTGCGCGGAACGATCCTCGACAAGCGCGACTTCCGCTGGGACGCGACGCTGATGGGTTCGTTCAACCGCAACAAGGTGCTCTCGCTCACGGGCGGCCAGGATGTCATCACGTCGGGCATCCGCGTCATCGAGGTGGGGCGGCCGATCTACACCTTCTACCTGCCGAAAACGGCCGGCGTGGACCCCGCCACGGGCAAGCAGCTCTACTACGCCTACTGGACCCAGACGGTCAACGACGAGGGGACGCTGGTGAACACGCGCTGCGACGAGTACATCACCGACAACGTGGCGATGGCCACCTTGAGCAAATACTACCACGAAAGCCGCGAGCCGAAACTCTTCGGCAGCATCGGTTCGACGTTCACGATCCTGAAGAACATCGACGTCTCGTTCCTGACGACCTATTCGATCGGCGGATGGGTTTACGACGGACTCTACAACGGCTCGATGTACGTGCAGTACGCCGGCAACAACTGGCACAAAAACGCCAAACGCCGCTGGCAGAAGCCGGGCGACAAGACCGACGTGCCGATGCTCGAAGTGGGCGGCTCGTACGCCACGACCAGCAACTCGCTGATCGACGCCTCGTACTTCGCCATCAAGAACATCACCGTCGGCTACACGCTTCCCAAGCGCTGGCTCAAGAAGATCGACATCGAGTCGCTGCGCATCTACGCCACGCTGGACAACATCGCCATGTTCAACCACATGGACGGCATGGACCCGCAGTATAACTTCACGGGATCGGTGGCTTACAGCTACACCCCGTCGCGCGTGATCGCATTCGGTATCGACCTGAACTTTTAACCACGGGAGAAAACAACTATGAAAAAAGCAATATATCTTATCATCGCACTGATCGGCTTATCAGCCCCCTCGTGCAGCGACTCGATGCTCGATTTCTCCCCGACCGACTCGGGTTCGGGCAAGGAACTGCTCAAATCGGCATCCACGGCCATCACTTCGGTCAACGGCGTCTACCGCTCGATGTGGACGGCCGGATGGTCCACGACCGCAAACACCCACCAGTGCTTCGGCATCGCGGCCTACAACCTGGCGCTCGACTGCATGGCCGACGACCTGATCATGCAGTCGCAGGGCAACGGCTGGTTCTGGGGCGACCACTGCTACAACGTCAAGAGCAACTACACTTCGTCGGCCTTCCGGTCGTACGACGTCTGGTACGCCAACTACAAATGGATCGCCAATGTAAACTACATCATCGACGCCGAGCCGGAAATGGCCGGAACGGAGGCCGACGTGGCCTACGTCGCAGGACAGGCCTACGCCATCCGGGCGCTCTGCTACCTGAACCTGGCGACGTGGTTCTCCCGCGCCCCCTACAACTCCCTGACGGGCGCTTCGCGCTGGAACGAGCCCTGCGTACCGGTTTACACCACCGGCACGTCGATCGACACGGGCGGACAGCCCCGCGAATCGCTGCGCACGGTCTACGGCCGTATCGACCAGGACATCGACCGTGCCATCGAACTGCTCGAAAAGGCCAGGGAAACCACGCTGGCCGAGAATAACAAATCGCACATCAACCTCTACGTGGCCCTGGGCATCAAGTCGCGCGCCTGTCTGGCGGAAGGCGACTGGGACGGGG
>ENA-UOJQ01001592-UOJQ01001592.1-human-gut-metagenome-genome-assembly--contig:-P63-NODE-1592-length-17259-cov-6.593350_pt1 | contig 17259 bp, 16 predicted proteins | sample MGYA00242352_ERZ723899 | MGnify/ENA metagenome assembly ERZ723899 | reverse complement strand
GATTGCTGCTTGGGAGTATCTTCTTCATGTGCCATAACTAATGTCGCTAAAATAATCGTGAAACGGTATTTACAAAAGGGATGGTGCGAGCCTGCGAGCGGCAGGGACAACGGGATTTCAGACCGTTGCGAGAGTGTCGGGGTATTACTGTCCGTAGGCGGTAATACCCCGGCATATCTCGCAACTGAACGCTACCGCTCCATGCTAATCCACCTGCCCGCTTGCCACAGCCAAAACAGACTGGTGCCAGTGGAGTGCCGGATAATTGAACAAAGGAAAATGTTTTTTGCATCCTGTTTCTGTCAGCTTTTATTCTTCCCTCTATTTTCTGAATGAAGGGTTGTCGAATACAATCTTGTCCACCATCTCGTTCAGCCTGTCAGCAATCCTGTCGCCGTACAACTTGCGTATCTGCTGCGGTACGAGGTTGGTGGTTATGAACGAGAAGCCACGGTTCTCGTATCTTCTTGCAAGCAGGTCAGTCAGCGGCCTGTGCATGTTGCCGAACTCCTGCACCTCCACAGGCTCTATGCCCATGTCATCGATGCCGAGCATCTCCATATCACACAGCCGCAGGAACTCGGTATAGCTGTTCCGACACAGATGGGCAATATGAACGGCATTCACGATCGGCATACCATACACAGTCCTGTGGTAGTTGTCCGGTATCCTGATTACATTGAGCAGGTTCTGGAACGCCCTCATCACGGTGGTCTTGCCGTTGCCGCACAAGCCGCACAGCATCACCCCGCACCTTCTGCCGGAGGTAAGGCTCGCAGCAAGGTTCCTGACTTGTGAGTCTACCGCGTCAGGATAAAGAAATGTGCCTCCGAAACGGCTCACTTCGCCTGCGATGGCACATTTAAGCAGTTTCGCAGCCGTCTCTTCATCGAAAGGCAGTCTAAAACGCTCCTTCGTAGTCCTCGGCTGACACAGCCGTGACATCAGAGTCTCTATAAGTTGGGGATTTCCGTTTTGTTCCATATCGGGTTGTATTCAGATGTTTGATAATCCAATGGTAAAAATGGCTTCGGCAATCGCTCTCGTCCCGCTGCGCGTTTCCGCCGATTCTTTGCTCGTCAAAGAAGTCACGGATATGCCCGTGTAGCCTGTCTCTGTCAATAATCCAGTTTTCTCTTTTCGCCAGCACTTCGATAATCTTGCCCTGCCATGCGGTATCGGCAAGCAGGAGCGCCTCAATCTCATCCAGCGGTTTATATCCGTCTTCCCGCGCATGTTGGGAGTTGATAATATCTTTGTCTTTATCTTTTATATTAGAATGGGGCAACTGTACGGTCAACTCATGGGTCAACTGTCGGGTAACCTGATGCGGCAACTGCCGGGACGGCTGTATGGTCAAGGAATATAGCGCAGGGGTGTGGATTCCTGTACCAACCTGACAATCTATCAGCCCACGTTCTTTGAGATGCTGCCGTGCCTTGCTGATATTCTGTTTGGTGGTCGAGAGCCGCACGCAGAGGATGGCTGTATGGCAGGCAAACGGCATGTTCCAGCGTAGGCGGTTTGCCTCATACAGGAGGTAATGATAAAGTGCTACCTCCGTAGGGTTGAAAGGGCTGCGCTCAGCTTCTGTCCAAAACTGGTTAATGTAGTCGTATATGCCCGCCATGACTTACCGCTTCGAACGGTTGATGATGTACTTCTGTGCCTGTTGGTCGAGTTCCGCCTGCGATGCCACGCGTACATTCTTCATCCATGCCTCCAGTTCGGCTTTGTCAAAGAAGCACAGTTTGCCGTTGGGCTTGTAGTAAGGTATGACGCGTCGCATCATCAGCTTGTGAAGATAACTCACTTTGATTCCGAGAAATTTCGCGGCCTCGGCCGTCGAGATTAATTGGTTCATCTGTTCCATATTTCTGTCGTTTTTGATGTGATTTCTTAGGCTGTGAAAGCCGTCGTTCCGATAAGGAAGACGGTGCAAAGTAAGCCATCGGACATCACACGACAAAGGCTGTTAATCTGCTGTAAAACAGATGGAAGCCAAGTGGAAAACTTTTAAAAGCACGGCTGTAAAACAACAGCAAACAGACGAAAACAGGGAATAGAAAAAACAGATGTTAAGCGAGATGAGTCGCCTGAAACGATAAAGCGGTTAAATTTTGATATTTCTCTCCCAACTACGATATGCATCGGTATTGCGGATATTATCGTCGGCTTCCGCCACTTTCTTAAAAATGGAGATTATAACATCCTCTTTGTCGGCTTTGGAACTCCTGCGGTTCTTCACATCCAACAACTGGCGCATATTGTTCAGATGCCAATAGTCGCCAAAAATTTTCCACTGGCGGCTGATGTTGCAGATTGCGGCTATGCTGTCAGCGATGAAAGCCATCAGTGTGGCATTGCATCCATCATGCGGACGGTATTCTGCATCAAGAAAGCCTTCGTGACGCAAGGCTTCCATAAATATCATAGTTCTGTCTCCTTTCAGGGCATCCGGGAAATCCGGTGGAAAGGAAAACCGACATGCTGCCTCTGGTTCTGTGGTCGATTGAGACTTGCCAGAGGAACCGTTGCCGGACGGTGAAGAAGCCTTTTTAGATTTGCGCTCCGACAATTGCTCGATTTTCTTGCGATACTCCATATAGACAGCCATCGGAACAATGAAGATAACGAGCGAGATTACCACGAACATGACGATGGTAATAGCATCCGTCTCAAGCCGTGCGACCGCTACCCGTCCGGCAAGGACAGATATGAGTAGCCACACTGCTCCCGGCAGCAGGATGTTCACATTGAAATCATCTGGCAATCTTCTCATACTCTATATTATTATATCCGTTCAGGTATTAGCAAACTCCATGTCGATAAGGCTGATGGCATCTTCCTTTTTCTTGTTGATGATTTTGGCGTATATCTGGGTGGTCTTCACATCCGAGTGGCCGAGCAGCTTGCATACGGTATACAGGTCAGCACCGAGTGTCAGCAGCATTGTGGCGAAGGTGTGGCGGCTGACATGATAGGTTACATGCTTGGTTATGCCCGCCGCCTTGACCCACGGTTTGAGCTGCACATTACAGGTGTCCTCACATGGCAATGTGGGAAATACAAGGTCTTCATCTCCGGCTCCGTTCCGCTCCGGCATCCATTTCCTTGCATTCATGGAAAGGGGAAGATAAAGAGGCTGACGGGTTTTCTGCATGATGATATTGATGCGCCACTGTTCAGCGGAACTATCCACATTTTTCCATTTCAGGACCAGTACATCGCTGATTCGCAAGCCGCAGTAGCAGGAGAATAGGAACGCTCCTTTGACATCCTCCCGTCTGCAAGGAGTGCCTATGAGAATCTTGACCTCGTCTATGGTCAGGAACTCCCGCTTGCTCTCCGGCATCTTGATTTTCTCGTCCGTATTAAGCCGGTTTACCGGATTTTCGGCAATGATTTCCTCTCTAACTGCTGCATTCAACGCTCCCCGGAAGCATCCGAAGTAGGAAACGCAGGTGAACTGCGACAGCTTCTTACCACTCGGGCTTACATAGATGTTACGCAGGAAGTTTATAAAGGCAAGGCAGAAGTCGCGGTTTATGTCCCGCATGGTCGCCTTTGCATTGAAGGCACGCAGCACATTCATCGTGTTGGATATCAGTTTGCCACTTCCTCGCACTCCTTTTTTCTCCTGACTCTCCTTGTATGCCTGCATCCAGTCGAGAAGCAGCATCTTCGACTGCAGGGAGGTGTTCTTCAGCCCTGCTACTCCATTGGTCAGCTCGATGATGCGCTGCGACTTTATGGTGTTAACCGCAGCAAGCGTGGCCTTATTCTGCGCCTTGGCTGCCGCATTCGTCTCCGGGATGAGATACAGTTTCAGGAACTCATACTGCCTTTTCCCGTCACGGTAGATGTCGAGATAGACGGACTGGCTCCCGTCACTGAGTGTCTTATAACGGGCTCTGACAGGTTCCTTGGGCTGTTTGGGTGTCTTTATTGCTTTTGCCATAGTGGTGTCATTTATAAAAGATTTGTTTTTAATCAAACACTTTGTCTATGAGATTGACTGCCTCGTCTTTCCTTCGGTTGATGATTTCAGCATAAATCTGCGTGTTCTTTATCTGGGAATGGCCCAAAAGTTTGGAAACGGTATAAAGGTCTGCGCCGAGCGTGAGCAGCATTGTGGCAAAGGTGTGTCGGCTTGTGTGATAGGTCACCGATTTGGCTATTCCGGCATCGGCAGCCCATATTTTCAGGATGTCATTGATGTGGGAGTCTCCGGGCAGATGCTCGAAGACAAGGCTGCCGGCATCGTGTTTCCCGCTGTCTTCACATCCGAGTATCCATCTTCTTGCCTGCACGCCGAGCGGTATATGTATTGGCTTTTCGCTCTTGTTCATGATGACGGAAAGTATCCATCTGCCGTTGTCCTGCGTTATGTCACCCCATTTCAATTTACGGACATCGCCGAGCCGCAAACCACAGTTGCAGGCAAAGAGATATGCGTTCTTGACCGTATTGTTTTTACAAGGTGTCGCAATCAGTCGCTTCACTTCGTCTATGGTCAGATAGTCTCTTTTCCCTTTGCTCGCTTTTGCCCTTTCGTGATGTGAGAGTAGGTTCATGGGATTGGTGGGGATGATTCCTTCCCGCACGGCAACATTAAGAGCTGTCACGAATGTGCACTGGCGGTTAAATGCAGTCTTTGGCTTAAGGTTTTCTCCTTTGGCTGTCTTATATCCGGTCTTCAGATATTCCACAAAGGCAATGCAAAAGTCCTTGCCGATTTCATTTACCTTTGTGTCACCGCAGTTCATTTCGGACAGGATGGCGCACAACCGGTCTATAGCATGGATATCATGTACACTACGGCTACGCTGTATCTCCTTAAAACGGGAAAGCCACTCCAGTATGGATATGCCCTTATTAAAGATATAGCCTTGCGTATCCATAAGCCGTCTGTTCTCGGCCGGTAACTTTTTCAGTTCTCGCAATTTCTTTCTGCATGCAGTCTCGGCTTTCCGCATCGCGGCTTCATTCAGGCGCAATGATTTGTCGTCGGTCTCCGGCACAAGATACAGTTTGAGGTATTCATAGCTGCGATGGCCGTTACGGTAGCAGTCCAGATATATGGATCTGCGGCCGTCTTTCATCGCCTTAAGCCTTATCCTGACTGGCGATTTTTTGCTATCTTTGTTACTCCTGTCCGTCATAAGTGCGTTCGCATCTTGAAATCACACTGCAAATATAGTCTCTTTAGTCGAAAAAGAAACAAAAACGGGTAACAAAAATGTGTCTAAAATGGGATTTTTCCGGAATTGAAGGGAATTATGCAACGATATGCAAACAACTGCAAATAAGGATAATAAGTGAAAATATCTTCTCTTTAATTCTCATAGTTTATAGACATCGGAAATTAGGCTACCCCGAAAGAAATTTCGTGGCAGACGGGCAAGCCCGAAGTCGGATTAAACCGATAATGAGGATATTAGTTTGACTCTATTGGGACTTTGAGATTTATCGTGTGGTTAGTCTCTCCAAAATGAGATTTAACTTGCGAAACAACTGCTTTGGTTTTAGCGCGTATAAACTTATCGTCCCGATAGATGGAGATACTATTATCGACCGTGTGGAAATATCTCAATAGGTATAAAATTACTCCGGTACATAAATTATCTCGCCGTTTTCGAGTTCATAGGCTACACCGACCTTGCGGCCTCGCTTGCCTGACTGTGAGTCCTGATCCTCCGATGGGGTGTATCGGTTGATCCGCTCACCCTCCTTGGTGATGATCTCCATATTCTCCTTGCCCGGGTTCTTCACCATCGTGAAATCCTCTTGGCTGAACATCTCGGTCATGTTGTAACGGCTCACCAATGCCACCATCAATGCCACGGCGAAGACCATCGCCACGTCGAACAGGTTGCTCACGACGCTCATCGGGTCGTTCTCTTCGTCGCTTTTCAGTAAATTGTGTCTCATCGCTTCTCGGTTTGGGTATTCAACAACTCAGCTACGAACTCGAGGTTGGCCAGATCCTTCAGGTACCACCGCTGCTTGACCTGCTGGGTGATGAAGCCGATGGCCGCGGCAAACAGTCCTACGACCGTCGTGGCAAAGGCCACCTGCATATTGTAGGCCATCGATGCGATGTCTCCAGTAGACAGGCCCACGAGCGCCGGACCCATCGGGATGAGCGTTCCCATCAGTCCGAGCATGGGCCCCATCTTGGATAGAGTCTTCGACGTGGAGAGATCACGGTCGGCCTCTATCTCGAATTCGGCCAACAACCGTTGGCGCAGTGGCGCATTGTCGCGGGCCTCAAGCAGACGGTTCAGGTAAACCACGACCATCGACGGATTTTTTTGGGGCAGGCGTTCGGCAAGCGTGGCAACACTCTGCGGAGTGAGGCCATCCAGCTCGCGCCCGATAAGTGAGGCCGTGCGGCGGATGGACAGGTATTGCCCGAAGAAACTGCCGATCAGTAACAGCGAGCGTCCGAAGAAGAAGATCAGCAGGACGATGTCCGGAACGAGCAGTCCGGTGGAGATCCAGAAAAGAATGTCTGAAATGTAATTCATTGTTTTATTTCTGTTTTTTGTTCATACGTTTCTGTTTGATGCGGAAAGCCGCCACACCGAGCAGCAATCCTGCCGCGACGAAGGCCGTCACACCTGCCAGAGCAGGCCAGTCAACGGCCGTTACACCGGCAACAGCCGTGCGGCCGTTAACCGTGGCGATAATTCCCAAAAGGGCAATCAGTGCATTGGCGAGGAAGAGCAGTTCGAGGCGGATCTCCTTTTCGGGCAGAAGGCGCTTCAACGCCCAACGCCCCAGAGGAATCACCACCGCCACAACCGCAGCCAGCGACCAAGCCGTCAGAGGGAAAGAGTTCCCGGGCAAGGAGAAAATGGCGGCTACCAGCAGACTGAACAGCACCGGAAATATCAACAATCCCGGAAACCAGCGCAGCAGGCGGTAGGTCCATACAATGGAGGTCTTTACACGCGCGGCCGTGTGTATGTGTGCCGCAACGACACAGAAGGTCATCTGCAAGGCGACCTCCAACGTGAGAAGAACCGCCATATCGAGCATCAGCGCGGAGTCGGCGAGCCAGCCTGCGATCTGGTTTTTCGACTGCTCGATGGCCCACGGCCACGCGAGCCCGACGAACAGGGCGCAGACAACGGCCGAAACAGCTACAAAATAGGCCTTGCGGAAGGTCTGCTTCACTATATAATTGAAGCAGACTACAATCATCATGACCATTACGACGGTTTCCATCACTCCTCCATCTTTTTGCGACGGCGGCGGACAACAATAACAAGTGCCGCGATAATCCCGACTACCAATACTGCAACGACCGTGTTGCTCACAATCGAGACCGTACGGTCCGAAGATGCCAACTCTTCACGCTTGAGCACCGTACCCTCCTTTGCGTCGAGTGAAGCCTCGCGCACCTCGCGGATCTGCCGCTGGTAGTTGCGGGCAGTCTCGGGTGTACTCTTCGAGGCTATGAATTCGTGCAGTTTGGCATTGTCACAGACGAATCCCGAGCACGACGGGCCATGTTTGTCGACAAGTTCGGTATGAAGTGCTGCCAGTGCAGCAAGTTGCTCGTCCGAGGCCTGCCACATTCCCTTGCGAGCGGTCTCCAGCATTACGGACGAGATCTCTTCCAGTGCTGCGGGATTCTGCCGTTCGAAATAGCCGCGGACACCCAAATCAAATTTATCCCGCACGTAGACATCATATATTTCATCCCAGAGTTCGTTGTCCACCACATCGGGTTTCATGACGTTCCATCCGTAGGTATTCTGTACCACCTCGGCAAACCCGTTGGCGGCACTCGCTCCGCCCTTCATCTTCTCGCGTATATAGTTGGGGTTGAAGATCGTGGTGCGGCTCTCTACACCGATCGCCTCCTTGAGCTCCTGCATCCGCACGCGATTACGGTTGCGGTAATCGCTCAGGTAAGCATCAGGCTCCTTGCCAGTGATGTTGCGTACGGCGAGGTTCATGCCTCCCATAAACTCATAGACATGGTCCAGACTCAACGCGCCCCACGTATTGCTCTGGCGTGGCTGCACGACGGCATCCGTATTGGTCAGCGCCGCCTCGAGGGCATATTGCCGCACCTGTTCCCACGCCTTTTCGCTGCCATAGAATGCACCCATGTTCTGCAGATAGACGGAGGCTATCTCCGACGAGTTTTCCCAACGGTCACCGCTCTGTACCATGCCGGTTATACCCGTACCGTAGTTTCCGTTGACGCCGCCGAATACCCTGTATGTCGATATTTCACGCGCCTCTTTAGGCGAAAGCCCTTTGTTTATTAAAGCCTGCTCGGCATCGACGACACCCTCGGCTACATAGTTCTCATAACTGTCGTCCTTCGCTGCGGCGGCCATCTCGACGGCGCGCGATATAAGGAATAGGCGCGAAGCCGCCAGATCGCGCAGCTGTCCGCTTGTCTGCACCACCACATCGATACGCGGGCGTCCCAGCTCCTCGGACGGGATGAGACGAATATCGTTTACGCGCCCGAAGGCATCACGTATTGGTTCTACTCCCAACATATAAAGTACCTGCGCGATGGTGGCACCCTCGGTCTCGACGAACTCGCCGCTCCAGAGCGTATAGCTCACCTTGCGGGGCAGCGAGTCTTGGTGACGTTCGCGGTACATACGGATGGTCTCGTCGGCCAGATCCTTACCGCGTTCCCATGCTTGCTCACTTGGCGTAGCCTCGGCATTGACCGCATAGAGGTTGCGTCCCGTAGGGATGGAATTCGGGTTGGCAATCGGATCACCGCCCGGCGACGGGGATGTATAGCCCCCGTTCAGGGCATTGACGAGCGACGTGAATTCAGCCTCGGGACTAAACTCCAGCGCGCGACGGTAATTGCCGACATTACTGATGGTGCGCTCAATCTCCGTTACCACACGAGCAAACTCCCGCTCCTCCTTTGAATACTCCTTTCCGCGGACAGCCATTGCCGCCATGGCTTGGGCCGGCATTCCCGATGCTCCGTTTTCCATGTTCCTTCCCGCACGCACGGTGTGCGCGTGTCCGCCGGTCTTGGAATGTTCCATGTAATCTTCTTTTGCCGGATTCTTCGACGCTGCACCCGAGGCCATCATAGCCTTCATACGCGCCATCATGTCCTGCGGAGCGGAGAGCGCACGCTGAATTTCTCGGGCCTTTTCCAACTCCGCAGCCGAGATGCCGGCAGCCGAACAGATGAGGGCATCGGTCGGTTGCTGCGCCCCGCTCAAAAGGCGGCCGACCAACTCGCGGGCCGGTTCGAGGTAGCGGCGCGTGAAGAGCGTGCGATGTTTCTCCGTATCGGAGTGTGCCTTGCCGCGTAATTTATCAAGAGCAAGCCATGAATATGCTATCGGTTCGGTGCACATGGCAAAGATGCTGCTGCGAATGCGCTCCGGCGAATAGGGCTTACCCATCGTATAGAGTTCGCCGGTGATCTTCTCCGCGGCAAGTTCCTCGGCAAAGGTCTCGATGCGGGCGATCTCCGCCTCGGTATAAGGCTCGGTCAACAATGAATCGAGCCGCAGCTCACGGTGAATACCCATCTTGACGGTTAACTGCTTGACTCGCATCGCCGCCGCTTTAGTATCAGGATTGCCATCGGCATAGAGCAGATCATTATATGCCTGTATTGCCGCGTTCAACTCCCGATATATGTCGCGTACACCGCTTTCCATGAAGGGAGGTGTCAAATGGGACAGCAAGGTAGCGTATGAGCGGCGTTTGGCTATTATGCCCTCTCCGACATCCCCAATCGAGTAGACATAAAGATGCGGCGTCGGACCGACCAGTGCATCGGGCCAGTCGTTGCGGCTCAGAGCCACCTGTTTGCGGGGGGTGAACTCCAAACTGCCGTGCGTTCCGAAATGGACGATCGCATCGGCCCGGAAGGCATAGCGGGCCCAGAGGTAGGAGGCGACATAGGCGTGGGGCGGTGCGGCGTCCGTGCCGTGGACAATGGCGAAGTCGTCGTCGCCCGCTCCGGCGGCCAGCTGCGGCAGCAGCACGATATTGCCCAATTCTATGCGCGGCAGCGCCAGCCGCCCCTCGTCGTCCGAAAGATAACTGCCCGGGAACTCCCCGTCAAGAGCAACCACCTCGGACATCTGCTCATCCGTTATCGTCTCGGAGGTCCATGCGGCATACTCCTCAGCCGATATAAGAGCCGGTCGGCCGTTTTTCAGAAATTCGGACTTGGCACCGTTGGCATAGGCGTTGAAAACGGCTCCCTGCTGCTGGATGAGTGCCGCCAGCGCTTCGGGCGTTGCAGGAAGATTATCCACGCGGTATCCATCATTGCGAAGCCGCACGAGAAGGTTGTAGAGCGACGGTGCGACCTCCATGCCCGAAGCTGTCAAGGCATTTTGCCCCGGACCTTTGTAATAGTAGATCGCAATGCGTTTTTCATTGTTGGGTTTACGTTGCAGGGCGATATGGCGGTTCACCGTCTCGACGAACCGGTCCAGCCGTTCGGCAATGGCATGAACCTGTTGCAGCCCTTCGCCGTCGATATGATGCCCGAAGAGCACTTGTGGGCGTATCGCCCCGTCGATCTCGGGCATAACGACACTCTGCGACAGGAAACCTCCGTTCATACCCATCTTGTCGGCCTCCCACTCGTCAACCAATCGGTTGACGTTGAGCGGTGAGAAGAGCGGAATGTTTTGCCTCTCCAAATACTCCACGACGACATCTCCCAAGCGTCCGTGTGCCATATTGATCACGGCCGACGGTCGGATCGAGTCAACAGCCCCGCTCTGGACGGCTGTCTGCATATTGCGCAAAGGGTAGACCACGTTACCGCTCTGTTCCAATCCCGCAACAAGCTCGGCCGCTTCGCCCATCTGTCCCGTCACGATTACCCGCGGAGCATCCGTATTAAGCATCTCGTGCTGGGCGAGGAAAGCCTCGTATGCCTCCACGCTGTCAAACTCCACATCTTCGGCTTCGCTATCCGAAGGATCGGCATGGTAGTATTGTTTCTCTTCATGCACGGACGGAGTCTCGGGCTCATCCGAGTCGAACCGCTTGCCGTCGACCGTGCGGCGCAGATAGGTGAGCAGGTTGTGGTAGTTGCGTCGTCCGCCGCCGTTAAGATACCCTTTGACTGTGGCTACGGTGGCGGAATCGGCCGAAAGGATTTCGTTGGCCGGATTGGTAGCCATCGTAGTGATGACGGCAAGCCCACGGTCGGCCGCCTGCTGGAGCGCGGCCCGCTCCTCAGCCGTGATGCGAAGGCCCATGCCGTTCACCAGTACCACATCATAGCGTCCGAGCCGCCCGAACTCCGACGGCTCGATCGACGAGAGCCGAATCCTCGTATGATCGTTGGCACGGGCAATCTGACCGAGCGTCGTAGCCTGATAGTTCACAAAGGCAATGCGTGTGGCCGAGAACAGGAAGTGCCATGCCGCAACACCTGCGACAGCAACAAGCAGAATCACGCCGGCCCATATTGTTATCTTGTGTTTCATCTTCTATTTGCTCTTGAAAAATTGTTCTATATTGAGCGAAAGGCCCACCGAGCAGGTCGTCCCGACCGTAGTGGGCGAATTGCTGTAATAGTAGTCGGGGCGGTAGTTGAAGAGGTTGTCCACGGCCAGTGTGAGATCCATCCCGCGCCACAGGTGTTGAGTAAGGCTCAGTTTCCAGATCGTATATCCCGGATATGTCTGCTGCACGGTCTCCTCATAAGACGTGATCTCGGTATATACGTCGCACGTGACAGCCGAAAGCCAACGCCCCGTAAGGGCCGCACTCAACCCGTAGTTTTTCCAACCCTTGTCGTAAGCCAGACGGGCCGTGGCCGCATGGGGGCGCGTCGAGGAGAGAAGGGGCTGCCCCCGATCGATCATCTCGCGCGTGTATGCATACGACACGCGCCACGATATGCCGCACGCATATCGTCCCGACGCATTGGCCTCGGCTCCGGCAACCCGCAGCGGAGACATATTCGTGTAAACCTGTCCGGCAAGTTCCTGATTCCACACCGTCGTGATGCGATTGTCAACCAGATTGTAGAAGCCTGTCAGGGTAAGATTATGCCCGCCCTTCATATATTCGGCCGAAAGTGAAAAGTTGTTGCTCGTCTCCGGCTTCAGATTCGGGTTGCCGTATATCATGAATATGTTGCCCATGTAGAAATCCATATACATCTCCTTGAGCGTCGGGGCGCGGAATCCGCCTGCGTATGATGCCCGAAGCGAACAGTTCGCAACCTTGTACATCACACCGATCTTAGGCGAGAAGTGCGAAAGACGCGCTTCGGAGAAGTAATCGAACCGTAGGCCCGCAATGAGGTTGAACCTCCGGTGCGGGTTCCAGTCGAAATGTGCGAAGGCATCAGCCGTATGCTGCGTATGGCTGCTGTTATCCGTAAACTGATACGACATCAGATAATCGCGCATATAGTCACCCCCGACGCTGAGGATATGTTTCCCGACAAAGGTATGGTTGTAAAGTGTGCGCAGAGTGTGCTGCACGTTGCTGTAGTCGCGCACGTCGCGCGACGTGGGAACCAGATAGTCGCTCTTGTCGTACTGGTCGAAAGCATAGGAGAGTTCCAGATCATCGGCCTGCGAGATGGTATAGTTACCCTTCAAACCTCCGGAAAAACTGCGATAACGGTCCCTGATGCTCTCCGAAGCGTCGCGCTCACGGAAGAAATACCCCGCCCGGGCCGTCAGTTTAAGGCCGTCGGAGGCCGTGAATACGAGCCTCTCCTTGACGTTGAGCGACGAATTGCCGTATATGGTGCTGTAATCGCCGACCTCGGCGTTGTCGGTACCCTTCGAGAGGTCAATGGCATCTACCGAAGTGTACTGCACATTGGTCATAGAGTTAAACCTCCCCAGATTGAACCCGACCGATCCGCCGTAACGCTGCTCGTTGTGGGCGCCGTAGCGGCCGTTCAGATTGACCGACCACGGTTCCCGCGACTCGCGGCTTATGATATTCACAACGCCACCGATGGCATTCGAACCGTAGAGCGACGAACCAGCCCCCTTGACGATCTCGATACGCTCGACATTGTCCATGTTCAGGCGGCTGTAATCGACATTGTCGAGTGTTTCGCCCGCAAGCCTTTCGCCGTCGACGAGGAACAGCACCGAATTACCGCCGAATCCCGACATGTTGAGCGACACCTGCTGGTTCATCGAATAGGAGAACTCGATACCGGGCAGCTCGCTCTGCAGCAGATCGCCTATGTTGGTCGCATCCGCTCGCCGAATGTCGGCCTCCGAAATCACACGAGTGATGATTGGGACATCTTTCAACAATTTGGGCGTGCGCGTAGCGGTCACCACTACCTGATCCATCATGGTAGGGGACTCGACAAGGCTGAAATCCAATTTATCCACTCGCCCTTTCATGACATTTTTACATACCGGTTCGTATCCGACGAAAGAGACGCAAACCGTATAATCGGCATCGTCGGGAAACCGGATTTCATAACGGCCCTCCTTGTCGGCCGTAACACCCAGTGTCTGCTGTTCACTTACCGTTACGGCAGCTCCGGCAAGCGGTTGCCCCGCAGCATCCGAAATGACTCCCGATATTATATATTGAGCCCGCGACGGTAACGCTGACAGCAGTAGGAAAAGACAGAGTAGAATCGGTTTCATCATAATTCAACGGGATAGAGGTAGTCAATGGTCATATAACCCTTTATGGCGGCGTCGTTCATGAAGTTCGTCAATCTCAGAGCCGCAAACGTACCGTCACTCAACCGTAGAAGGTATATCTTCCCCGAAAGGGTATATACGGGCGGCATGGTCGAGGTGTCGACATCGAGCCAGCGCGAAAGGCACGGATTCCAGTAATCTTCGGCATAACGGATCACGCCGTCCATCATCTGCGACATATCGACCGTAATGCGGTCGGTGGTCCATTCATCCGCAACCCACAGCTCCTCGGCTACTGAACCGACGGCCGGCAGAGCCTCGAATGCGCTCGCTGAACTCTCCCAGACTACCGCTTCGTTAGTCTTGGCATCATAGCGGTGAACGGCAAAATCCCATGTCTCGGGCGCTGCGGCATCGACCGCCGCAGTAGTCACCTGTTTGTTCTTCAGATCGACATAATGCCATTCGGTGTAATCCGTGGCGTCGATATATATCCGGCCCGTGCGGGTTCCCTCGTCGACAATGATAAAACCGTAATCGTTTACGACATCGACCGCAGGCTTGTCATATATACCCTCGAAGATGCCGTTACAAGCCGTGAGCGACAACAGAAGTGCCGCTCCCGACAAGCATAACCCAGTCTGTTTGCAGTTCATGGTCAATCCTTGTTTTTCGTATGGTTACTCTTCCGCGGCGGGAGCTGTTCCCGGCAGCAGCGTGACGGTGAGACCTCCCATGACAGCCGGCACGTTGAACGTTATCGAGTAGTCATCCTTTGCCGTATTGGTTTTGCCGCTTACCGTAAAGTCATAATCTGACGTTGTGTCGCCCATGCCCATTTGGGTCTGCCCGCTGCCGGAAAGGGTACAAATCTCGTCGCCCGCATTCGCCTGAGCATTGCTAACTGTAAATTCACCCCACATGGCGGAGGTAAATGATACAGAAGCGGTGCCGTCCGTGTTTTTAATGATTGAGACGGTCTCGTCGGCCGAAAGCATATTCTGGAAATAGTTGCAGCTGGCCAGCGTATAGCCGTTATAGCTACCCGCAAAGTCCACCGTTTTAGATCCGTTTTCCTTCTTGTCGCACGCCATCATGATGCTTGCGGCTAATAACATCATAAGAATTGATTTAATTTTCATATCGTTTGTGTATTTTGTTTTCGGATGCAAAATTACCCGAGCGGCAGACCGTGGTCAATAACCCGATTTTAGTATTTTGAAGCGATTAGATAACTCATTTTTCACTATTTTTGAGTATTGCCTTTATATAAATAGGTGAGTAAATTTGCACCTGCAAACAGAATGATCCAGAAGAGACAAAAATGAATAATTCAGCAGGTTATAAACCGACTGCCAGAATGCGTGATCTGGTAAATGACAACGGCTCGCTGTTGCTTGTAATGGCGCGTTTCGGCATATCGCTGGGCTTTGGAGACAAATCGGTACGGGACGTGTGCCGGGCACACCATGTGGATGAGAATACATTTTTGGAGGTGGCCAATTTTGTCTCGGACAGGGAGTATCACTGCGAATCGGTCTCTCTGCCGTCTCTGATTGGCTACCTGAAGCAGGCGCACGAATATTTTCTGGATTTCAACCTGCCAAATATCCGCCGTAAACTGATCGAAGCGATAGATTGTTCCCAAAGCACCGATATAGCAATGCTCATCGTGAAGTTCTACGACGAATATGTGACGGAGGTGCGCAAGCACATGGAGTATGAGAATGATGTTGTCTTCACCTATGTCGAGCAACTGGCGCAGGGGCGCCTGAACCGGAATTATACGATCTCGGAATTTGCCGGCAAGCATACCCCAATAGGGGATAAACTCAAGGAGTTAAAAGATATTGTTATCCGTTATTACCCCGAACGGAACAACTACCTGCTGAATGCCGTGCTGCTGGATATTATTCTGTGTGAACAGGACCTGACGTCACATTGCATGATTGAAGATAAATTGTTTGTACCGGCAGTAAGACATGTAGAACAGCAGATAAAACAAAGCGGACAGGTTGCCTATATCGACGAGTCCGAAAATGAAACACCCGACAAAGATAAATTGGAGGTGCTCAGCGACCGGGAGAAGGATATTGTCGTATGCGTCGCCAAAGGAATGAACAACAAGGAAATAGCCGATTATCTGTTTCTCTCGGTACATACGGTGACAACTCATCGTCGCAACATATCCAATAAATTGCAGATCCATTCCACTGCCGGACTGATCATTTACGCCATAGCAAACAGGCTGGTCAATATAGAGGATATACCCCAAAAGTAATGACGGTGGCATAGAACTATATCATTTGCCGAAAAGAGATATTCTCTATCTTTTTTAAGGTTGTTTGGGTATTATCGCAATACAGCATCCCCTTTCGGTCAAAAACAAAACAGCCTCCCGCAATGTCGATGGAGGCTGTTTTATTAGGTGTTACTATCTGAATCAAACGGGACAATACACGGATTGGTCATTCGTGTAAATCTTCTAAAAAAGCAAATGAATCTAAGACACATTGCAGTGAAAAGAGAAAAATACGAGCTTTACTTTATTCTCGTCTTATATACGTTCATTAAAGTAAAGTCAAACAAAGGGAAGAAAGGAGATGGCTGCGCCAAGACTTATTGACTTCAGCCATTTTTCTTTTGACGGCAACTCTGTTGAACAGGTAGAGGCTACGAAAATTCAGTTTACTTTAGTTCATTAGCTCTATATATAAGCTAAACCAAAGTAAACTATATTTAGATAGGCATATTTGCTTGTCAGTATGCCTATGACTATTATTGTAAGAGCAGTTTGCTGACAAAAAAAGGAAGCGCAGACAGAAGAGAGATTGGGTGTTTTTCTTTTTTGGCTGCAAGTATGTTCATCAATAAATGTCTCTTGGAGCAGAGAGAATAACTGCTCACAGTAAAGCATGGACTCCTTGTGCAAACAAGTGAAGGGAATGAAACCTAATGAAAATGGAAAAGGCTTGAATTTGCTTTAATTGATTGTTTTGTTTCTGTGTTGTTTCTTAATCAGGGGGTTGAAAATATTAGAATACTGATTATAAATAAATTGTATGTGTAAAACCCTTGTTAATTGCAAATTTTCCAGATTTATAAAGTAATTTCTCCCATATCCGGCAATCCTGGCGGACTATTAGCGGTCGCACGAGGCGGCCGCTTTTTGTATGACTGTTCCATGACTTTATCGTCTTAATCCTGTTCTCGGTTTCTTACCCAATATGAGGGTTGCGGCACGTGCACAGCGGCGGGCCCATTGCAGGTCGTCATCGTCCTTGTCCCGCCAGGGGAGATCGCTTTGCGAACCTCCGCCACCACCTCCGGTAGAGACGACAGGCGTGTCAAGCATCCCGACAAAGATAGCTACGGCTATGTCGGTCAGATCACTGCTGTTGGCAACCTCCCGGTAGTCGAATTCTTCGTTGAAATAGTCAAGTACCCGCTCCGGAATATAGAAACGCTGTTCCGTTCCGCCATGGGAAGAAAGCGTGTAGGACACCGATCCGGAACGATAGTGGGTATAATCCATATCGGCTGCCGGTCTTTGAACAGGTTCCGGCCGATAGCTCTGATAAGTATTGACCTGAGCGGCAAGCCTCTCCCGGTAGTGGAGTTTTTGCCAGGTTCG
>ENA-UOJQ01001589-UOJQ01001589.1-human-gut-metagenome-genome-assembly--contig:-P63-NODE-1589-length-17266-cov-8.822439_pt1 | contig 17266 bp, 13 predicted proteins | sample MGYA00242352_ERZ723899 | MGnify/ENA metagenome assembly ERZ723899 | reverse complement strand
CGCCGCGGCGAGCAGGTTCGTCTGCGTGCCGCCGACGATAAAGTGCACGTCGGCATCCGGACAGGCAAAGCGGGCGCGGATGGCGTCGGCCGCGCGGCGGCAGTCATCGTCGAGCCCGTAGCCCGGGGTGGCGTTGAGATTCGTGTCGCACAGGGCGCGCAGAACGTTCGGGTGTGCGCCCTCGGAATAGTCATTCTGGAAGCGGAGCATGGTGCTCTCCTTTCGTCTGTGTGGGATTCGGCACGCAGCGCGTGCCGCCGCGGTTATGATAAGCCCGGCGGGAGAGGTTGTCAATGGATTGCGCCGCGCATTTTTTAAGCCTTTCCCTTATGGAGAAGGTGGCGCGGCCTTTCTACCTCATCCGCCTCGGATAAGATCCGGCTTTTTTCTTGCCCTTTTGGGCAAGAAAAAAGCCGGCAGCTTTCGCTGCCGGCCAGCCCGCCAATGCCGTGTGAGCCCAGTTACAACCTGCACAAGAAGGCAGGTGGGTCGCCTCTCTGCTGTTTCTTTGCTTCCAACGTCCAACCGGCATCTTTCAGCCGGCCGGGAGGCCTGCAATCCGCAGCGGAAGTTCTGGCATCCCTTATGAGAGATGTGGGTTTAAATGGGCTCTGAGCACAAACCGTGCTCCACGCACACAGCAGGACTTACTCCCATGCTATGCACTGTGCAGAAAGTTATTCCTCCGCGTCTGCCGCCTCGTCCTCGTCCTCGTCGGCGAAAACTTCCTGCATATAATAATCATACACCTTGTCCAGCTCGTCATCGTCGTCGATGGAGCTGAAGAGCTCCTCACCGTTTTCTTCGATGATCTTGAGCAGAACGATGCCGAAATCGGGGTCGTCCTCGTCCATGTCGGCGGGGAGCGCCGCGAGATAACTCTGTCCGTCGAGCTCAAACTCGTCGAGCACTTCCAGCTCGAACTCGTTGCCGTCCTCGTCCTCGATCGTCAGATAATCACTGCCGAATGCTTCACTCATCGGGGTATCCTCCAGTCGTGATCTTTTTCTGATTTCAGTGTACCCTATTCGGCGGCTAAAATCAAGTCTTTTTACGAGCCGAGATCCTCCAGCAGCAGCAAAAGCTGCTCCTGACTGCCGACGGTGATGCCGCCGCGCAGCAGCTCGCGGTCGGTGCGGCGCAGTCCGGCGGTCTCGATGCCGGTCACCTGCAGGGGCTTGCGGTCGCCGCCGGGGGCGAACACGCTCACATACCCCTCATAATCGCGCAGAACAAATTCCGCCTGCGCACCGTCATACGAGGTGACCGGCGCGCCCGGCTGCTGCAGGGAAGAGATCGCCGCGCCCGCGGCGAAGGGCGACACGGCGCACAGCGCCGTCACGACCGTCAGTGCCAGCGTTCGTTTCATATGCCACGCTCCTTTCACCGGAAAGTTTGCCCAATGTGTGCGCAATCCATACGCGCCGGACAAAAATGCGCGAAGGGCTATCCGGTGTTGACAGAGTGTGCTATAATATCATTTAACCGTTTTTATGCGCTGGACTTTGACCGGGTCTCTGACCCGCTGTTTCCCCCGCTTACATGTATTCTCAGGGAGGTGGCCATTGCCTATGGCAAAACGACCGAAACCGGCATCCGCCCCACGCGCGGCACAGGCTGCGGACGCGACCGTCAGCGTCGCGGGCACGATCCTGCGCGTGATCGGCACGATCTTTTTGATCCTGCTCGTCACGGGGCTTTTGTTTTTGTGCATCTTCGCGTACTACGTGAAAAACTGCCTGTCCACGGATCTGGACGTGCAGCTCTCGGACTTTACGGTCTCACTCTCGAGCTCGATCCTGTATGAGGACGCCGACGGCAACTGGCAGAACCTCACGAATCTCTCGAGCACGGAAAACCGCGTCTGGGTCGACTATGCCGACATCCCCAAGGACATGGAGCATGCGGCCGTCGCCATCGAGGACAAGCGCTTTTATAAGCACAAGGGCGTGGACTGGTACCGCACGACGGGGGCGTTTATCAACATGTTCCTGTCGATGAAAAACGACTTCGGCGGCTCGACCATTACGCAGCAGCTCATCAAAAACCTCACCAAGCAGGACGATATCACCGTGCAGCGCAAGCTGCTCGAGATCTTCCAGGCGCTCGAATTCGAGAAGTCCTATGATAAGGAAGAGATCATGGAGTGGTACCTCAACATCGTCTACTTCGGCGAGGGCTGCAACGGCGTCTACACCGCCGCCGAGACCTACTTCGGCAAGGAACCGAAGGACCTCACGCTCGCCGAGTGCGCGAGCATCATCGGCATCACGAACAACCCCTCGAAGTATGACCCCTTCATCAGCCGCGAGAACAACAAGACCCGGCAGGAGACCATCCTCAAGCAGATGTATGAGCAGGGCTGGATCAACAAGGAGCAGTACGATGAGGCCGTGGCGCAGGAGCTCGTGTTCGTGCGCAGCGAATCCGATGAGCGCACCCAGACCATCTACAGCTACTATGCCGAGGCCGTCATCAACGATGTGCTCAACGACCTCGTCGAGCAAAAGGGCGTCAGCCGCGACACGGCGCGTACGCTGCTCTATTCCGGCGGCTATCAGGTCTATTCCTGCTACGATGCGAGCATCCAGCAGGCGATCGACGACGTCTATACCAACCTCGACAACATGCCGCAGCGCCCGTCGGCCTCCGGCCAGCAGTTCGAGTCCGCCATCGTCATCATGGATCCCTACACCGGCGAGATCAAGGGCCTGTCCGGCGGTACGGGCGAAAAGACCATCAACTTCGGCACAAACCGCGCCACGCAGTCCAAGCGTCCGCCCGGATCGTCCATCAAGCCGATCGCGACCTACGGTCCCGCGATGGAGCTCGGCCTCATCACGCAGTATACGCAGGTCAACGATGCGGCGGACATCAAGCTGACCGGCACGAGCTGGTACCCGAAAAACTCCGGCGGCGGCAACTACGGTGTCATCACCATCCGCGAGGCGCTGCAGCGCTCACTCAACACCGTCTCGGCGCAGATCCTTGACAAGCTCACGCCGCGCGCATCGTATGAGTTCCTCAAGGACAAGCTCGGCGTTACGAGCCTTGCCGAGTCCGACTGCGACTACGCGCCGCTCGCCCTCGGCCAGCTCACCAACGGCATCACCGTGCGCGAGATGACGCAGGCGTACTCCGCCTTCGTCAACGACGGCGTGTTCACCTATGGCCGCACGTATTCCTACGTCAAGGATTCCAGCGGCGAGATCGTGCTCGAAAACCCCGCGCGCACGATCGTGGCCCTCAAGGCCAATACCGCGTGGAACATGGCCGATATGCTCTGCAATGCCGTCAACAGCGGCACGGGCAGCGAGGCCCGCCTGAGCGGTATGCCCGTCGGCGGCAAGACCGGTACGACCACAAACAACTGCGACCGCTGGTTTGTCGGCTTCACGCCGTACTATGTGGCCGCTGTCTGGACCGGCTACGATATGCCCGAGTATATGAACTTCTCCGGCAACCCCGCCGCCCAGATCTGGAAGCTGGTCATGGAGCCGATCCATAAGGATCTGGCGACCAAGAGCTTCCCGACGCCGAATGTCGGTACGCCGACCGGCATCTTCGGAGACTTCTCCAAGACACAGAACACGGGCGACACGGAATAAACGCAGTGTTCCCCCGCAGCCGGGTCGTGCTTTCCCGGCCCGGTCTGCGCGGTGTTGACAAAATGATTGAAATGTGTTACAATTCGAAAACAGTGGTATCGGAGGTGTATCTCATTGGCAGCAAAAACGAATGAACTGTGCTACAAAGGCCATCCGCTGCGCCGCAAGGACAACCTGCTCTATTACGGCAGCATGGCTGACAAGTACATCATCATGATGCAGATCCTCGACACGAAGAAGGTCAAAGATCTCGACGTGGCGACGCGGGTCTCCGTGCAGCTCCAGCTGACGGATCCGGATCTGAAGTCCCGCGACCGTGTGGTCAAAAAGACAGAAAAGGACGGGCTGTACAACGCCATGGACGTGGCGGCTGTGTGGCTGGACCGCGCGCTTGCGAATAACTAAGCAAAGGATGATTCTATGGCGAAACGATTTCTGAAAACAACTGTTGTCTCCGTGATTTTCGCGCTCACGCTGGCCGTTTCGGCCTCCGCGGCGACTGCCGGCGGCGCGACCACGACGACGGCCGTGAACTTTCGAACGGGCGCCGGTACGAATTACGGCATTATCTCGACGCTCCCGGCCGGCACCCATGTTGTGGTGTCCGAGCGGTCCAGCGGCAATTGGGCCACGGTGGTCTACAACGGCACCGTCGGCTACATATCTTCCGATTACCTCAAACGCGCCAATGATATGGATGCCAGCTTCGGCACCGGTACGATCGATGGCAGCTATGTGCGCATGCGCTCCGGCGCGAGCACGAGCAGCTCCATTCTCGGCACCTACAATTCCGGCACCACGATGACCGTTACCGGCGTCAGCGGCGCATGGTACAAGGTCAATTATAACGGCACGGACGGCTATGTCTACTCGAATTATCTGTCCCTGTCGGGCGTGACGAGCAGCGGCGGCAGCGCGTCCGGCTCCAACGGCTCGGTCAAGGGCAGCGATGTGCGTATGCGCTCCGGCCCGGGCACGAACTACTCCATCCTCGGCACCTACCAGAACGGCACGGCGCTGACCGTGACCGGCACGGAAAACGGCTGGTCGAAGGTCACTATCGGCGGCACGAGCGGCTACATCCGCTCGGATTACGTCTCCGGCGGCGCGGACAGCAAGACCGGCTACATCAAGGGCACGGGTGTGCGTATGCGCTCCGGCGCGAGCACGACCAGCTCCATCCTCGGCGTGTATAACACCGGCACCGAGATGACGATCACCGGCGAGAGCGGCAACTGGTACAAGGTCAGCTACGGCGGTAAGGACGGCTATGTCAGCAAGGACTACATGACCACGACCAAGCCCAGCAGCGGCGGCTCGACGAGCCAGACCGGCTACATCAAGGGCAATGATGTGCGTCTGCGTTCCGGCGCCGGCACGAGCTACTCCATCCTCGGTACGTATAACAACGGCACTCCGCTGACGATCACCGGTACGAGCGGCGACTGGACGGCCGTCACCATCAACGGTGTCAAGGGCTATGTCAACAGCGCGTATGTCTCCACCACGAAGACGGAGGGCGGCAACGGCGGCGGAAGCACGCCGAGCACTTCCATCGGCGAGACGATCGTTGCCACGGCCAAGCAGTACATGGGCGCGCCGTATGTCTACGGCGGCATGAGCCCGTCCGGCTTTGACTGCTCCGGCTTTGTCAACTACGTGTACAAGCTCTGCGGCTATTCCATGAGCCGTGTGGCCAGCAGCATCTACAACAACAACGGCACCTACGTCGAGAAGGCGAACCTCCAGATCGGCGACCTGGTGTTCTTTGCGAGCAACAGCTCCAGCATCGGCCACGTCGGTATCTACATCGGCAACGGCCAGTTCATCCACAGCAGCTCCGGCGCAGGCTGCGTCGTCATCAGCGACCTGAGCTCGAGCTACTACCTGAAAAACTACGTGGGCGCAAAGCGCATCGCAGGCTAACAGGACGCAATTTGTCCCCCGGCAGCACCGGGGGACATTTTTTATCTTGCGGCAGAATGTATACCATGGTATATTGAGGAAAACAACGTGTGTGGGAAAGGGCAGGTGAAGCCAATGCAGTGTACCTACTGCGGACGAGATATTCCGGACGATGCGGTCTGGTGCCCCTACTGCGGGGCGGAGCAGACGCCGCCGGACGAGACCACGCCGCCGGATGGCTGGCAGGATGAGAACATCCCGGTCGGCGACTGGGATGACGAGGCAGATCCGCCGCCCGACAACACGTGGGTCGACGACCCGCCGGTGCCCGGCTGGGAGGACGACACGCCTTACGAGCCCGCGCCGGAGGATCAGGACGCACCGCGCAGCAAGGCGCTGCTCATTGCGATCTTTGCCGCGCTTGGCGTGGCGCTGATCGTGCTGCTCATCGCGCTCAACGTCAAGCCCAAGCCGAAGGACCCGGTCGCCGCAGTGACGCCGGTCGTGACAGCCACGGCGCAGCCCTCCGCCGCACCGACGCCGAGCGCAGAACCGACTCCGACGCCGACACCCACGCCGAAGCCGGCCGCCGGCGGCTATATCCTGCCGGACAGTGCCACGCGCCGGCTCACGCAGGTGGACGTGGCTGACCTCACGTGGGAGCAGTGCTGCCTCGCGCGCAACGAGATCTACGCGCGCCACGGCCGCATCTTCCAGACAAAGCAGATCGCGGCGTATTTTGAGGCGCAGAGCTGGTATCACGGTACGGTGCCGGGCGCGTCGTTCGACAACAACATGCTCTCGCCAATCGAGCACGCAAATGCGGATTTTCTCACGAGCTATGAAAACGCCACGTGGGGACATTCCTACTATTGAGCCGTTCGCCAACGCGATCGCTGTGCCGGTTCTCGAATCAATATAGGAAAATCTCCGCAGCCGAAGCTGCGGAGATTTTTTCGGTGATTCGCTTATGCCTTGGCGACGGCTGCGCGCAGGGCGTCGACGCGGTCGGTGTCCTCCCAGCGGACGCCGAGCTCCTCGCGGCCCATGTGGCCGTAGGCGGCGAGCTGGCGATAGATCGGACGGGACAGCTCGAGGTCGCGGATGATGGCCGTCGGGCGCAGGTCAAACACCTGCTGCACGGCCGCGGCGATCTGCGCGTCCGGCACGGTGCCCGTGCCCTGCGTGTCGACGAACACGCTCACAGGTTCGGCCACGCCGATGGCGTAGGCCAGCTGCACGAGGCAGCGCTTGGCGAGTCCGGCGGCAACGATGTTCTTGGCCACGTAGCGCGCGGCGTAGGCGGCGCTGCGGTCGACCTTCGTCGGGTCCTTGCCGGAGAACGCGCCGCCGCCGTGCGGGGCGCTGCCGCCGTAGGTGTCGACGATGATCTTGCGGCCGGTCAGACCGGAGTCCGCCTGCGGGCCGCCGACGACAAAGCGGCCGGTGGGGTTGATGAGATAGCGGGTCTCGGCGTCGAGCAGCTCGGCCGGGATGGTCGGGCGGATGACGAGCTCGATCATGTCCGCGCGCAGCTTCGCCATGTCCACTTCCGGTGCGTGCTGCGTGCTGAGCACGACGGTGTGCACGCGCACGGGGTGATTCTGCTCGTCATATTCGATGGTGACCTGCGTCTTGCCGTCGGGACGCAGATAGTCCACCAGCTCCTGCTTGCGCACGGCGGTCAGGCGCTTGGCCAGCTTGTGCGCGAGAGAGATCGGCAGCGGCATGAGCTCCGGCGTCTCGTCGCAGGCGTAGCCGAACATCATGCCCTGATCGCCCGCACCGTTGTCGAGCGCGTCCTCGCCGGTCTGCTTGCTCTCGAGCGAGTGGTCGACGCCGAGGGCAATGTCTGCGCTCTGCTCGTCGATGTTCGTGATGACGGCGCAGGTCTCGCAGTCAAAGCCGTACTTGGCGCGGTCGTAGCCGATCTCGCGCACGGTCTGGCGCACGACCTTTGGGATGTCGACGTAGCACTCGGTCGTGATCTCGCCCATGACGTTCACGACGCCGGTCGTGACCGTGCACTCGCAGGCAACGCGGCCGTTCGGATCCTGCGCCAGGATCGCGTCGAGGATCGCGTCGGAGACCTGATCGCAGATCTTGTCGGGATGTCCCTCGGTCACGGATTCGGATGTAAAAAGATGATGAGCCATAGCAAATTTCCTCACTTTCTGATACGCCGGGCAAAAGAAACAAGCGCCCCGACAGCCGACGGAGCGCTTGGAAAAGGCGAAGATCCTCATCTTTCGATTTGCACCGCCGGATTTGGCACCTTGCAGGAATCTGCAGGTTGTCGGGCTTCACAGGGCCGGTCCCTCCGCCACTCTTGATAAGGCTGTTAAATTGTAAGGCACATTATACGCGCTTTTTCGCGCTTGTCAAGTCCCAAAGTTTGAATTCCGTCAGTTGTTTTTCAGCCAGTTCCACAGCCGCCGCCACCATGGCAGCTTTTTCTGTGGCTGAGACGGGGCGGAGGCTGCGGGCTTTTGCACGGTGCGCCCGGCGAAATACGTGTGCAGATACGTCTGGCTCACGAACGGCTCGCCCGTCGGCTTGGGGCGCAGATACGAGCCGTCCGGCTGCATGATCCATGCCTGCTGGTTGTCGCGGCGCATGGCGCTGAGCACCTCAAGCACCTCTGCGCGCGCGTTCGGGTCGGTCACGGCGGCAAACGCCTCGATCCGGCGCACGGTGTTGCGCTCGAGCAGATCACCCGAGCCGATGAACACCTCCTGCGCTTCCCCGCGGCCAAAGACGAAAATGCGCTCGTGCTCGAGATAGCGCCCGATGATGCTGCGCACCGAGATGTGCTCCGTGCGCCCGGGCACGCCCGGCCGCAGGCAGCAGATGCCGCGCACGAACAGCTCCACCTCCGTGCCCGCCGCGCTTGCGCGCACGAGCTGCGCCATGATGTCCGCGTCGTTCATGGAGTTGACCTTGATGCCGATGTAGCCCGCCGTGCCGAGGCGGATCTGCGCTTCGATGTGCGCCATGAGCTGCGGCTTGTAGCCCTCCGGCGCGAGCCAGAGCGATTCCGTCTCGCCGACGGTCTCGCCGCGCGCGAGCCGGTCGAACGTCTTGGCCGCGTCGCGCCCGATGGCCGGATCACTCGTCAGGAGCATGAGATCGGTGTATTGCTCGGCGGTCTTTTCGTTGTAGTTGCCGGTGCCGACCTGCGTGTAGTAGCAGATGCCGCCGGGGCAGCGCCGCGTGATGAGGCACAGCTTCGTGTGCACCTTGTACTGCGTCAGGCCGTAGAGAATGTCGCACCCGGCGTCCTCAAGCATGCGCGAGTAGTCGATGTTGCTCTGCTCGTCAAAGCGGGCGCGCAGCTCGAGCAGGCACTGCACCTGCTTGCCGTGCTCGGCGGCATAGGCCAGCGCCGCCGCGATGCGGCTGCTGCCGGCGAGCCGGTAGAGCGTGATCTTGATCGACACGACGTCCGGGTCGTCCGCCGCCTCGTACAGCAGATCCACAAACGGGTTCACGCTCTGATACGGCAGCGCGAGCAGCAGGTCGTGCCGCGCGAGATAGGCGAAGTAGTCGCCCTTTTGCAGCGCCACGTTTTTGGCAGGCGTCACCTCCGGACACGTCAGCCCCGTGAGGTCGAATTCCCCCGGCATCGTGAGCACGAACGACAGATCCACCGGTGCGCTCGTGCAAAACAGCTGCCGCTTCGGCAGTCCGAGCAGCGTGCGCGCCGTCTCGCGCATCTCGTCGGTGACCTTGCCCTGCAGCTGCGCGCGCACCGGCTCGAGCCGTCTCCGGCGGCGCAGCAGGCGCTCCATCACGGCGCGCAGGTCCGCATCGCAGCCGTCCATGATGTCGCGCACGGAGATGTCGGCGCTGCGCGTCACGCGCAATATGGCCGTCTCACGCACGCGCCGCTCACCGAAGAGCAGCGGCGCAAAGTGCGCCACCAGCGGCGCTGTGAGCGCGAGCTTCTGTACCCCGTCGATCGTCAGGCGGAAGAATTTCGGCAGCTGGGTCGTCGGGATCAGTCCCGCACCGCCGCGCTTGCCCGCGAAGCGCACGAGCACGTACTGCTCGCGGTTGCGCAAAAACGGCAGCGGGTGCTCCGCGTCGAGCACCTGCGGGCTCAGCAGCGGACGCAGCGCGTCAAAGCGCCGCCGCAGCAGCACCTCGTCCGCCTCATCAAGCCGGTCGAAGTCGAGGATCTCGACGCGCTGCTTTGCCAGCGCCGCCGTCACCTTGCGCCAGAGCGCGGCAAAGTCTTTTTGCTGCCGCGCCGTCTCCGCGTAGATCGCGCGCAGCTGCTCACGCGGCGTGAGCCCCGTGATGGTCTCCGTGTGCCACGGCTGCAGCAGCGCACGGTCAAGCAGGCTGCCGACGCGCACCATATAAAATTCATCCAGATTCGAGCAGTAGATCGACAGAAACTTCAGCCGCTCATAGACCGGCAGCGTCTCGTCGGCCGCCTCCGCCAGCACGCGGCGGTTGAATTGCAGCCAGCTCAGCTCGCGGTTGAGAAAGAGGTCTGCATAGGCGGGGTCAGGCCGCCGGTCGGAAAACAGCGCGCGGCTGTCGCTCTGTGCGGCCATCTGGCGCAGCGCCTGCGCTACCGGCAGCTCAGTGTTTTGTTTGCGTGGCATACGGTCTACTCATTGGGTGGTCAATTACATGCATATCGTATCATTATACCCGAACGGGCGATGCTTGGCAATCCCCACGCGGGCGCGGCTGAAAATCGGCCGAATAGTCGCCGACGGGCACTGGAAAATCGTGGCGTCTATGCCCTGAGCGGCAGCACAGTTTTTCGACTCTGTGGCAAAAAGGTTGCAAAACCGGAGCGGGACTGCTATAATTTTGGCATAGAAAACCCGTAGGAATTTCTGGAGGTAATATACATGGATTCATTCCGCGTGCTCGAGATCAAAAAGAGCGTTTTTGAAAACAACGACCGGGAGGCCGACCTGCTGCGCGAAGAGCTCAAGCAGAATCACACCTTCCTGCTCAACCTCATGTCCTCGCCCGGCAGCGGCAAGACCACGACCCTCATGGCGACCATCAACGCCCTGAAGGACGATCTGCGCATCGGTGTCATGGAGGCCGACATCGACTCGGACGTCGATGCGGCGACCATCTCCACCAGCGGCGCAAAGGTCATCCAGCTGCACACCGGCGGTATGTGCCACCTCGACGCGGGTATGACGCGTCAGGGCCTCGAGGGGCTCGGCACGGAGAATATCGACCTTGCCATCCTCGAAAACGTCGGCAACCTCGTCTGCCCGGCGGAGTTTGACACCGGCGCCGTGAAAAACGCAATGATCCTCTCCGTACCGGAGGGCGACGACAAGCCACTGAAGTACCCGCTCATGTTCTCGATCTGCGACGTGCTGCTCGTCAACAAGATCGACGTTGCGCCGTACTTCAACTTCAGCCTCGAAAAGTGCATCGAGCGCGTCAAGAAGCTCAACCCGAACATTCAGGTGTTCCCGATCTCCGCGCTCAAGGGCGAGGGTATCGAGCCGTGGGCCGACTGGCTGCGCGAGCAGGCGAAGGCCTGGAACGCGTAAAAACCCGCAGATACGAGCAGGGACGCTCCCGCAGGAGCGCCCCTGTTTTTTTGTCTACGGGTGCTTCTGCGCCCACGTGCGCACGAAGGCGGCGAAGGTGCGCACGAGCGGCTTGCCCTCCGATTCCGGCGGGATGGCCATGGCGATCGTGCGCTGCGCCGGCGGATCGAGCGGGCGCACGACGACGTTGTGGTTGTCCGAGCGCAGCACGAGCTCGTGCACGATGCAGATGCCCAGCCCGCTCTCGACCATGGAGATCATGGCATAGTCGTCCGCCGTCTGGAAGCGGATGTCGGGGCGCACGTGCGCGGCGTCGAGTACGCGCAGCGCGTCGCGGTTCGTGCTGTCGACAAGGCTCACAACCGGCTCTGTGCCGAAGGCCGCGATCGGCACGGCGTCCTGCGCCGCGAGCGGATGTCCCGCCGGCAGCACGGCCAGCAGGCGGTCACTGCACACGGGCACGATCTCGCCCGGCAGCTCGCTCGGCAGCGACACGAAGCCCATGTCCACCGTGCCGCTGCGCACATAGGCGTCGACCTCGGCGTACGCCCCGTCGAACAGGCGAAAGCGCGCCTCCGGGTGCTGCGCCTGAAATTCCTTGATCATCGGCGGCAGCCAGTTGACCGCGACGCTCTTGAACGTTGCGATGCGGATCGTGCCGCCGGTGCGCTCACGCACCTCCTGAATGCGGTGCTGCAGGTGCGCGTCCGCTGCGCAGACCTGCTCCACGGCCGGCAGCAGCGCCTTGCCCGCAGGCGTCAGATGCACGCCGCCGCGGTTGCGCACCAGCAGCGGAAAGCCGCAGTCGCGCTCGAGCCCCGCCAGCAGCTGCGTCAGTGCCGACTGGGACACGCCCAGCTCCCGCGCTGCCGCCGACACGCTCGCGCATGCGACCGTTTTCAGAAATGCCTCATATTGCCGCAGTGTCACACACGGCACCTCCTTGTCCGAAATGCTCCTGATAAAATAAGATTATCTTATATTATAGACGCGGATTCCGAAAAGTCAAGTGTGGGATCGGCCTCTGCCTTTGCTGGAAAAGCGCCTGTTTCTCCTGAAAATATGAAGAAATTGTTGACACGGCAGAGAAACTGGCGTATCATACATTCATATTGTTTTTCTGGGGACTATATAAGGTTTCCTAATGAAAGGGGTAAATTCGTATGGGTACTGCTTCGAGCGGTGAATGGATCGCCATTCTGCTTTACTTTGCGCTGGTCATCGGCGTCGGTGTGTATTTCTTCTTCCGTGACCGCAATGTGGAGGGCGAAAAAGAGTATTTCCTCGGTGGCCGCAGCATGGGCGGCTGGGTCGCAGCGCTGTCTGCCGGCGCGTCGGATATGAGTGCTTGGGTGCTCATGGGCCTGCCCGGCTCGATCTATCTGTACGGCATCGGTAAGGTGTGGATCGCCGTCGGTCTGGTCATCGGTACGATCTGCGCGTGGGTGTTCGTCGCGCCGCGCCTGCGCCGGTATTCCATCCGCGCGAACGATTCGATCACGATCCCGCAGTTTCTGAATAACCGCTTCCAGTCGAAGAACAAGGGCCTGCAGATCATCTCGGCGCTCGTGTTCGTCGTGGTCTACTGCATTTACAGTGCCTCGAGCATCTCGGCCTGCGGCACGCTGTTCAACACCGTCACGGGCATGAGCGCCAAGACGGCCATGATCATCGCCACGGCCATCATCCTCGTGTACGTGTTTCTCGGCGGCTTCAACGCCGTGTGCTGGACGGACTTCTTCCAGGGCATGCTCATGCTTGCCGCGCTCATGCTCACGCCGATCCTCGCGCTGTTCGTCATGAAGGGCGCAGACTTTGTCGCGCCGGTCATGGCCGTGCCGGAAAACTACTTCAACCCCCTCTCCGGCGGCGGCTTCAACTGGAAGAGCGTATCGGATATCCTCTCCGGCCTCGGCTGGGGTCTGGGCTACTTCGGCATGCCGCACATCCTTGTGCGCTATCTGTCCATCAAGTCCGAGCATGAGATGCGCAAGAGCCAGATTATCGGCTGCAGCTGGATCGTGCTCATTCTGGCCATGTCCGCCGTCGTCGGCCTGATCGGCCGCCAGTTCCTCGGCGAGATCGACAACGAGAACCTCGTCTTTGTGCACATGGTGCGCCGCCTGTTCCCGGCGTTTATCTCCGGCGTGCTCCTCTCGGCCATTCTGGCCGCGGCCATGAGCACGGCCGACTCCCAGCTGCTTGCGAGCAGCAGCGCCTTCGCCTCTGATATCTATAAGCCGGTCATCCGCAAGGACGCCACCGACCATGAGATGCAGTGGGCGGGCCGTGTCATCGTCATGCTCATCTCCGTCGTTGCGTTCTTCATCGCTGCCAGCCCGAACTGCGGCGGCATCATGGCGCTCGTCGAGTGTGCATGGGCGGGCTTTGGCTCTGCGTTCGGCCCGGTCATCCTGCTCTCGCTCTACTGGCGCCGCCTGACCTACTCCGGCGCGATCGCGGGTGTGTGCGTTGGCTTCGTGGTCGATGCCGTGTGGTATGCGTTCCTGTCCTCGAGCACCGGCCTGTATGAGATCATTCCCGGCTTCCTGTGCGGTCTGATCGCAGCGGTCATCGTGTCGCTGTGCAGCAAGGCCCCGTCGAAAGAAGTCACGGATCTGTTCGACCGCGCCTTCGAGCCCACGGACTGAACGAAATATGTATATAAACCGCCCCTCGTCAGAGGGACGGTTTTTTCACATTTTCTGCAAAATATCTGTGCTGTGCTTGACAGCGGGGCAGGGAGCCTGTATGATCGAATGGTAATAGGGAACGGTGTTAGTCAAAATGCAGCCCATCCGCTGCTGCCGGAGAAACGGAGCGATATTCTATGGATTTCTTTGAACAGATCGCGCGCGAACAGGTGCGCGCCATGATCCTTAACAACGCACGCCGCGAGGATCTCAGTCAGGTGTTTTCACAGGGCGAGATGCGTCTGCTCGGCTGCCTGCACGCCGGGGCGGACGGCCGCACGGCGGGGGAGCTGAGTATGCTGCTCGAGCTGAGCACGGCGCGCATCGCGGCCATGCTCAATAATCTTGAGCGCAAGGGCGCGATCACCCGCGCACGCGACGAGGCGGACCGCCGCCGTGTTGTCGTGCGTCTGACCGCACAGGGGCGCGAGGAGGTGCAGACGTCGTATGACGCCGCGGTCGCGTGCCTTGCGGAGGTGTATCGCCGCATGGGGGAGGACGACACCCGTGAGCTGCTGCGCCTGAGCGACCGCGCGGGCGAGATCGCCCAGCAGATCTATGAGGAGCGGAAGGGGGACGTGCCATGCGGGTGATGAAATACCTGCGCGGACACATCCCGTCCGTTGTGGTGATCGTGCTGCTGCTCGTGGCGCAATCGTTTTGCGAGCTGTCGCTGCCGGCGTACACGAGTCGCATCGTGGACACCGGCATTCAGGGCGGCGGCATCGAATCGGCCACGCCGCTCGTGCTTACCGATAAGACCATGGACGGTGTGCGCCTGTTTCTATCGGACGAGGACGCGCAGACGGTCAGCGCCGCCTACACGTATGACAACGGCATCTGGACGTTGGGCGATACGGCGCGGCAGCCGGAGCTGGAGCCGGTTTTCATCCGGCCGCTGGTCATGTATGCGCGCCTGTCGGAGCAGGGGGCGAACACCGTGCTCGCCCTGCGCCGGCAGATGCAGGGCGGACTCATCACGCGCGAGGAGATCCTCGCGCGCGGCGAGGAGGCACTGAGCGGCATGGGCGTGCTCACCGACAGCGTTCTGCGCAGCGCGGCCATGCAGTTTCTCAAGACGGAGTACGCCGTCGCGGGACTGAACGTCAACCACATGCGCACGAGCTATCTGCTGCGCACCGGCGGGCGGATGCTCCTGCTCACGCTCGGCATGATCGCGGCGGCAGTGCTCTGCAGCTATGTCGGCGCGAAGATGTCGGCCGCCATCGGGCGCGACCTGCGCGCGCAGGTGTTCCGGAAGGTGCTCTCGTTTTCATCGGCCGAGATGGATAAGTTCTCCACAGCCTCGCTCATCACGCGCAGCACCAACGATGTCACGCAGATCCAGGCGGTGTGCGTGATGCTCGTGCGCATCGTGCTCTATGCGCCGATCATCGGGCTCGGCGGCGTCGTCATGGTCGCGCGCACAAAGACCGGCCTCGGCTGGGTCATCGCGCTGGCTGTCGCGGCAATGCTGCTGCTCGTGGGCGTGCTGATGAAGATCGCCATGCCGCAGTTTCGCGCCATGCAGCAGCGTGTGGATGATGTCAACCTTGTCAGCCGCGAGGTCCTGACCGGTCTGCCGGTCATCCGCGCCTTCCACCGCGAGAGGCATGAGCAGGAGCGCTTCGATACCGCGAGCGCCGCGCTCATGAACACGCAGCTGTTTGTCAACCGCACCATGGCGTTCATGGGGCCTGTTATGACGCTCATCATGTACGGCGTTACGGTCATGATCGAGTGGTTCGGCGCCAAGAGCATCAACGCCGGACATATGCAGATCGGCGACATGATCGCCTTTTCGAGCTATGCGTCGATGATCATCATGGCCTTTATGATGATCACGATCGTCGCGGTGATGCTGCCGCGCGCCGAGGTTTCGGCCGCGCGCGTGGATGAGATCCTGCACACACGAGCGAGCGTGCGCGCCCCACGGAGCGCCGAGCCCGCGCCCTCGGACGCCACCATCACATTCGACCATGTGTCGTTTCGCTATCCCGGCGCGGAGGACGATGTGCTGCACGACGTGAGCTTCACGGCGCGCCCCGGTCAGGTCACGGCCATTGTCGGCTCGACCGGCTGCGGCAAGTCGACGCTTTTGAACCTCATCCCGCGCTTTTACGATGCGACCGGCGGCACGGTCAGCATCGGCGGCGTGGATGTGCGCCGCATGCAGCCGGCGGCGCTGCGCGCCATGCTCGGCTACGTGCCGCAAAAGGGCGTGCTCTTCACGGGCGATATCCTCTCAAACCTCGAATTCGCCGGCGATGTCTCGGAGGCGGACGCCATCCGCGCCGCCGCCACCGCACAGGCCGAGGACTTCATCTGGTCGCGGCCGCAGCATTTCCTCACGCCGGTGGCACAGGGCGGGTCGAACGTCTCCGGCGGGCAGCGGCAGCGCCTGTCGATCGCGCGCGCCATCGCCAAGCACCCGCAGGTGTATCTGTTTGACGACAGCTTCTCCGCGCTCGACTATCAGACCGACGCCGCGCTGCGGCAGGCCCTGGCCAGGCAGACGCACGACGCGACGGTGCTCATCGTGGCGCAGCGCCTGAGCACGATCCTGCACGCGGATCAGATCCTCGTGCTCGACGGCGGGCGCATCGTCGGCTGCGGCACACACGCCGCGCTGCTGCGCGGCTGCGAAACCTACCGCGAGATCGCGCTCAGCCAGCTCAGCGCCGCGGAACTCGGACAGGAGGGCTGACCATGGCGGGACACAGACACGGGCCGGGCCGCATCCCGGAAAAACCGAAGAATTTCAAGGGTACGCTGCGAAAGCTCCTGCGCTGCCTCGGGGCGTATCGCTTCGCGCTGGCGCTGGTGCTCGTGCTCGCGCTGGCAAGCACGGCCTTCGGCATCGTCGGGCCGAAGATCCTCTCGACGGCGACGACGGAGCTGGCCACCGGTCTCGGGCGCAAGCTCTCGGGGCTCGGCGGCATCGACTTCGGCAAGATCGGAAAAATCCTGCTGACGGTACTCGCGCTCTACCTTGTCAGCGCCGCGTGCAGCTTCTTCCAGTCGTGGATCCTCGCTGGCGTCACGCAGAAGCTTGCCTACCGTCTGCGCGGGGAGATCAGCGCGAAGATCCACCGGATGCCCATGCGCTATTTTGAGCGCGGCACCGTCGGCGACGTGCTCTCGCGTATCACGAACGACGTGGACACCATGTCCTCCGGTATGGCGCAGTCGGTCACGCAGCTGGTCACGAATGTCACGCTGCTCATCGGCGTGCTGGTCATGATGCTGCGCATCAGCTGGCTCATGACGCTCATCGCGCTCATCGTCCTGCCGGTCACGGGCGTGCTCACGAGCCGCATCGTCAAGCGCAGCCAGCGCTATTTCGTCGCGCAGCAGAAAAACCTCGGCGCGATCAACGGCAAGGTCGAGGAGACGTATGCCGGGCATAATGTCGTGTGCGCGTTCAACCGCGAGGCGGCGACGCAAAAGGAGTTTGATGCCATCAATGCGCGGCTCTATCGCTCGGCGTGGAAGAGCCAGTTTCTGTCCGGGCTCATGA
>ENA-UOJQ01001579-UOJQ01001579.1-human-gut-metagenome-genome-assembly--contig:-P63-NODE-1579-length-17369-cov-12.921047_pt1 | contig 17369 bp, 11 predicted proteins | sample MGYA00242352_ERZ723899 | MGnify/ENA metagenome assembly ERZ723899 | reverse complement strand
GGTGCGTGAGGCCCGCACGCAGGATCTGCTCCATGTCGGTGAGGGAGATGGCGGCAAAGTCCAGATTTTTCGCCGCGCAGTATTGAGAGATAAACAGATTGGCATTGCTGATGAGATCCCCCTCATAGGGATTGACTATTTCATAGTGATCTCCGTCTGTTCCGGCAAAATCATTGGCGATGCGCACCTGCACATTCTCAATGCCTTCTCCGAGGATCTGATTGACCGCAAAGGCAGCCTGATTCACATTTTCCGTAATGGCCGCGTTGTCATTGAGGATCGGCTGCCCGGCTGCTCCGGACGCTCCGCTGTCCGTCAGGCTTCCAAAGATAATCCCAGGCAGGAGCAAAATAAAAAGCAGCGGCAGCGCCAGTAACACCAGCGCGGCCGCCGCTATTTTCCCGATATGCTTTCGTGCGGACAATGCTGCTCCTATGGCAGCTCCATAGGGCCCGCCTGCCGCAGCGCCCTTTGCCGCGGCGGAAATGGCCTTGCCGGTCCGCACTGCCTGCATGGTATTGGATGCAACAGAAGCTGCCTCATCCAGTCCGGTATGGTTATGTTCGCTCATGGTCGTATCCTTTCCAGTCTAAAGGTGGCGCCTGCATCGCTTGCGACAGACCGCTTTTTGCGAGGCAGATCGGGGCTTTCAAAAATCCACACTTCTCAATCCGCACAGTCTGTGGTAGAATACCCCTCGTGTGCGATAGGAGGGGAAGAATATTGTTTTATACGCAGGAAGAATCCGCTGTTTTAGGCGGCTTTCTCAGCAGTTACCTGAATCGTGACTCTGCATCAGACCATGTCCGAGATGCGTTCGCACGGTTTCAAGTCGGATTGGAACGGGGCTGTTTGCAAAAATCGGAGCTGCAATGGGCCGAACAAATGCTGCTTGCCCTAAAGCCGCTCTGGTGGGAAGAGTGGGAAGATCACCGTGCCTTGATGAGTGCGCTGCTCAAGACACAGGCACTTCTGCGCGCCGATGAATGAGGTTTCCCGCAGACATGAAAAAAGCCCCTGCTGCACGCAGGAGCCAGCATATAAGAATGGCCCTTGACTGCTTTCGTGTTCCGCAGTCAAGGGTCATTCTATGTAAGTCTTGGGCTCTACCATCACTGGTTACCTCCGATTTCTACAGATTTGAGGGTTACTGGTACATCGGACTCACCTTTCTTTCTGTATTTATAAAATAGCAGATTTTCTATTGGTTTGCAATCCGCAAATTGTACGAAATAGCCATAATGCAAACTGTGTATCCATCTGATTTTAGGTGGATTGCTGTTAATTTGATTGACGATGCAGGATACGGTACAGTATAATAACAATGTTATGGGGTTTCAAACAGCCGCAGCCAGGCAGGAAGGCCTATGCAGCCGGCTGCCAATTTTGACTTTCCAATGCCAAAAGATATGCGTATGTTTTTGGTGCGGCGCTGCAAAGCGACGCCATTTTTTTGCTGTTATCACGGTAAGTGAGCCAGTACACGAAGCAGTCCGCAAAATACTCCTGCTCGTTGGTAAGCGCATACGGACGGAGCAGGGCTGCTGCGGTTCCGGATTCCTCCTGATAAAAGCCTTCCGTCTGAGATGGGAAGCCCATCAGCTCATCGAGAAAGCGGCCAAACTCATGGACGGTGGCCCCTGCCGAGGATACAGTGATTTGGCGGCTTCCGTAATTGGTTGCCCCGATACAGCTCATATTCCGCTCTTCACTCAGCCTTGCAAGGTACGCATAGTCAATGGTGTACTGCCACCCTCTTTCCGCAAATGCCTGCCGGATCGGCTCCGGGATCTTTTGAAGTTCCAGCAGGTAGCTGTTCAGATGGACGCCCTCTTTATTGTTCAGAGGAATCGTCTCCAGAATGGGCGGCGGCGCAACGGTAAATTCCCCGGTCAAAAGAGCATAGAGAAGATCCGCAGCCTCGCCCCGTGTGATGATGTCCGTCCCTGCACAGGTGTCTTCGCATAAGCCAAAGCTCACAGCAGCGTGGAAAGCATTGTCCTGCGAAGACAGGGTTTCCCCCTCCGGGTAGAGCTGAGAACTGTAAAGGGCAATGTCAAAGGCAGCAAAGCCGCTTTCATAGATGGCATAGCGGCACAGGCGGGAGTCCGGCGCCGCCATAGCCGGCAGATTCAGCCATCCATCCGCATAGCCTTGGTTGATACAGGCATCACCGCCATAGCCGGCAGGATCCAAAAGGGCGTCTTCTTTATCAAAGGCCCGGCAGAGCATCGTTGCCCATTGGCGCACCGTAATCGGTGTGTCCGGTGCATACCGGCCGTTTCCCGTACCGTAAGTAATGCCTCGCCCAGCAAGGTAAGCGACGCTTTCATAAAACGGAGATGCTTCCGGCACATCAGAAAAGCCGTCAGAGGCGGCAAAGGCGGAAACGGACAGCAGCGCGCTGATGATCAGCGTCAAAAGGACGGCAGCAAATCCTTTTTTGTGTTTCATAGTTCAGCTCCTCACATTAGAATTGGGAAAGCGCCCCGGATAGGGCGCTTTCCCTGAAAAGGATTGGATTTAGTAGCCAGTCTTGGGGAGTGTAGGTGTATTCCAGAGCCGCCGGATGATCGTCACCCAGCTTGCCGCTGCGGTCTGCCATGTGCCCTGATATTTGCCGCCCACATCGGCGCGGTTGACCATCTGATAGCCATTGACCGCGGTTCCATTCACCATCACGCTCAGCGTGGGGTTGACAACGCTTTGGAAGCCGACAGGAACCTTGCCGAAGTCAAAATAGATGTCGGTCACCACTTCGCCAGCCTGCATGGGAATGGCGTTGAGGCTGAAGCTGTAGTTATTGCCGGTAAGCAGGTTGCTCGCCAGCACCTGATAGCTCGCGTTGTAGTTGGTCTTATAGAGAATGCGATAATTGAGACGCGCGCTGTAGGTACCGGTGGTGAGCGTCGTGGGGCGAGCCACATCGTAGGGAATTTTATCGTGCCAGAAGAAGGACTCCAGCGGCACGTTGGAGGTGTTGGCCACCGTAAGATCGTAGCGCATGGACTGGCCCGCCATGACCTGCGCGTTGCCCCGCTTGGTGATGGTAACGCCGAGGCTGGAGGGTTTATCGTAGGCAGAAAGCTTGATAATCTGACCGGGATATTCCAGCGTCACATCATGCACGGTAGGATCGAGCTGCCAATAGGCGGGCGCTGTGACCTCCCGGATCTGATAGCGGGTCAGCGGCAGCGGCTTGCTGGCCGCAACGCCCCGGGCATCCGTCGTGATGTAGTCCACCACCTTGCCGCTGCGGGCATTGACGATCTCATAAACAGCGCCCTTGAGCGGAGTACCTGCAGCGGTGCCGGTGACCTCGTTATACTCAGCGGCGTACTTATAAATCTGAATCTGGCCCGTGACAGCGGTATTTTCCCACTCGATCTCCACGGTTTTGCCCGGAGAGACATAGACGGTCTTATACTGCTTATCCAGCGTGTAGCCGGGGGCGGCTTCCAGCTCTCTCAGATAAAAGCGGCCGCTCAGCCCGCCAGGGATCTCGTCAATGTAAATGTAGCCTTCATCGTCCGAGGTGTACTCGCCGATGGGCTTCTTGTTCGCATCATAGAGGACAAATTTTACACCATAGATCCCCTCGCCCGTGGCGCTGTCGATTTTGTGGATAACGATGCCGCTGAGCTTTTTGTTGGTCACCTGCAGCGTCACATGCTTGCCGTCCTTGATCTCAAAATAGTGGGGCGTATCATCCAGCCGGAACGATTTGTTCGATGTGACCTCTTTTGCATAGTAGCTGCCATCCTCCAGAGCCGCGAACACACGGCCATTTTTGTCCGTCGTAACGGTATCCACCAAGGCATCGTCCACCTTGCGGATCTCAAAGGTCGTGTTGGGGATGCGCTCACTGTGGTTATCCTCGTTGACCTTGATGATCTCCACGCCGCCCACAGGATCATTGTAAAAGTGGAGCGTCTGGGTGTCATTAGGATTGACAACCACGGTCTGGGTACGGGTGTTTTCATCGATCGTGTAGCCGGGGATCGATTTCACCTCCGTCGCTACTATGGTGCCGGAGATGCCGGAAATGGAGATTTTACCTGCCTTATCCGTCCGGTACAGGCCGGCGGAAGACAGCGTGCCGCCCGCAGCATCTACATAGGAACCGTCGGCATAGACAATCTTGAACTGTACGCCCTCCAGAGGTTCTTTTGTAACGGAGTCCTGCTTCACGATGATGAGATTGCCCTTTGGCTGATTGCGGAACTCCACCGTGACAACTTCATTGGACTTGACCTTGACTGTCTGGGGCGTATCATCCAACAAATAGCCGTCCTTTGCGCGGGTTTCCTTGATGATAAGCGTGGTGCCGGGGGCGATGTCGGTAATCGTGAACGTGCCTGCGCCGTCCGTCACGAACTTGCCGTTGGAGTTTCCGATGAGATTGCCGTCGGAATCCGTGACAAGGAACTCCACGTCAGAGATGGGAGCGTTCGTCACAGCGTCCACCTTTTTCACGAGCACGCCGCCCTTGGGCTGATTGCGGAACTCCAGCGTCATCACGGAATTGCGCTTGATTTTGATGCTCTGCGGCGTATCGTCCAGGATGTAGCCGTCTTTTGCCCGCACCTCACGGGCGATGACTGTCATGCCGGGAGTCAGGCCGTCAATACGGATAGTACCTGCGCTGTCGGTCACGTAGCGGCCATTCGCCGTACCGATTACACTTCCGTCCGAGTCGGTCACAAGGAACTCCACATCGGAAATGGGAGCGCCGGTCACGGCATCCTTTTTGACGATCAGGAGGGAACCCATCTTATCGTTGCCAAAGGTCACGGTAATCACGTCCTGATCCTTACCGGAAAGATAGACCGTTTCCGCGGCGTCGGTGATCACATACCCGTCCGGCGCGGAGATCTCTTCGCAGACATAAGTGCCTGCCTTGAGGCCGGTCACGACAATGGTTCCATTGCTCGAAGTGCGGTACTCACCGATGACCGTGCCACCCGTACCGGAGGTGCCGCCAAGGTAGCGGATGCGGAACCACGCGCCCTCCAGCGGCTGACCACTCTCGCTGTCCACCTTGCGGATGATGATGGCGGAAAGAGGCGTGTTCTCAAAGGTTAGGATTTTGCTCTCACCACCGGAGATGAAGCATTCCTGTGTGGCAGGCTCCTTGATGGCATACCCGGACGCCGGTTCCAATTCCGTTACTTTGTACCAGCCATCCTTGATCTCTGGGAGAATGATTTTTCCGCTTGCGTCAGAAAAGTAAGTGCCGAGGTCGTTGAGCTCACCGGTGTCGGTATGGTTGCTGCCATACCAGATCTGGAACTTAGCGCCCTTGATGGGATCACCGGTGACGCTATCCACCTTGCGGATCTCCAGACTGGGCTTGAGGGCGTTGAAGAAGGTGACGGTAGAGGTTTCGCCGGGTTTCAGCGCCACTTCCTGGGGGATGGGGCAGAGAATGACATGACTGGGGACATTGATCTCCGTTACTTTGAATGTGCCGACCGGGACAGAGTCGAGGAAGATGCGGCCATGGTTATCGGTGGTGGCGCTGGTAGAAAAGCTGCCGTCGATCTGCTCGATGCGGTAGGTCACGCCCTCGATGGGTTCCCCGTTGGCAATGTTCTTCTTGATGATTTCAAGGCCGGGCTTTTCATAGTCAACGAAAGTGACCTCGGAGGTCTTGCCGGGGCGCAGCGCCACGGTCTGCTCGGTATTGGTTACGATGTACGGCTCGGGAACGGATTCCTCACGCACAACATAGACACCAGCAGGAATGGCCGAGAGCGTTGCGGAGCCGTCCGTCCCGGTCGTGACGGAGGTGGAATAGCTGCCGGTAACGGACTTAATGGAAAACACCGTGCCAGCGATGGGCTTGCCGCTCATGGCGTCCCGCTTGGTGATCTTCATATCGGGCAGTGCGTAATTTTCGGCAGTGACCGTGTACTGCTTGTCGCCATCGGTGGTATCGACATAGACGCTGATGGGCGTAGAGTCGGCGCAGTAGCCCTCCGGAGCCTCGGTTTCCACGAAGGACCACAGGCCCTTGGTGACATCCTTGACCTCAATGATTCCGCCATTTTGGGTCACATCGCTGCCGACGATCTGACCGTCGCGGTAAATATTGAATTTCGCGCCATCCAAACCTTGGGTGGTGCCGGCGGCAACTTTCTTCAAGGTAATGTCGGCATCGCCGGCAGGATTTCCCGGAATAGGCGCCTCATTTACCATCAAATCGCGCGGGCCATAATAATTGAAGAAGGACTGGTTCTTGCGATTGCTCGAAAGAGCAAATACCGCCCATTTTGCGCTGTCATCCTCCACGATGGCCGCTACTATGCCCTGTGCAGCATACGCTTCGATCTGACGCTGAAATTCGGCATCCTCCTGCGCCTTCTGCGCAAGCATGGAGTCGATGAGGCTCAGATACAGGTCATAGGTGTCCGCGTTGGCATAACCGCCCGCATCTCCGGTGCCATCTCCCGCGCCCTTATAGCTTTGATGGTCCCAAATATAAGTCTGCACCGCCATAAAGAGCTGGCCTATATTGGATGCTTTGCTGTCGTTGATGTAGGTCATGAGCCACTTGACATTGGCGAGCGTCGCCGCGTCCATCTCGCCAAGGCCGCTGTTGGCAACAGCGGTTTTGAGAACGGCATCGGCGTCTGCATTAGTAGCCGAGGTATAGGTAAAAGAATCGCAGTATGACGGCGTAGCGTTGTGGTAGCCGAGTCCACTGTCGAGGCAGTAGAGAAGCCGCCCCGCCGCCTCCGGCGGGCGGTAGCTGTACGGTGTGCCGTTGGCCAGTATGCGCGTGGACCAGTACACTTGATTGGTCGTGATCGTAATGCCCTTGCCTGTGCTGGTCGCGGCAAATGCCGTGGTGGGCAGCAGGCTGAGCAGCGTCATGACAACCAAGAGTGTCGAAATGAGCCTTGTTTTCCATGTTTTCAAGGTTGTTTCCTCCTAATCTGATTTTAGAAACGAAGAAACAGGCCGATTTCTCGTCCTGCTTCTGGTTGATATGATTTGGTTTTATTTAGCTGTCGGAGCGTCCACCCATCCTACAGTATAGCCGTTCCATAGGAAGAGCTGGACGCAGTACCAGCACTCATAGCCATCCTCGTTCACCCCTCTGGCAAGCCCTACGCCGATCTCAGCGTAGTTTTTGTCAAGAAGGTTTTTCTGATGGCCCGCAGAATAATTCCACGACCACATGGCAACCTCTGACACAGTTTTTCCCTGCAGTGCCCAATCTGCAATGCGGTGGATGTTCTCCCCGACATATTTGCAGTCCGTGACCGTGGTATACTTCCTCCCGTCCGGGCGTGTGTGGGAATATGCGCCGCTGGCAGCCATTTCATCGGCTCGTACCTGCGCCGCCTGCATGAGCTTATCATTGGCAGTCAGGGCAGCGATGCCGTTTTCCTTACGGAGCGCGTTGGTGCGGTCAATGATGTCCTGTTTCATGGCATCCACATCGGCGGTGGGAGCTGTAACCTCCGGCTGCGATACCGGCTTGTCTGGTTCCGTCTTAGCAGGTGCTTCGCCGGTGTAGGGCTTTCCACTTTCCACCTGCACACAGCCGTTGTCGCTGTCCCAATAAATATTGAAGCCGACCGCTTTGCCAATGTCGCGGAGTTTCACATAGTTGTGTCCAGCAATACCATACGCTTCCATTTGCACCTCCTGCCCATCGACAAAAATACGATGGTTGCTGCGTTCAGCGAGGATTCCCGCAGCATAGGCGGAAGCTCCGCCTGTGATAATAGCGCCGATAAAAAGGCCCGTAAACATCGTGAGGATCTGCTTCTTCATGGAAAAGCCTCCTTATTTTTGATCTACTATTCCTTTACGATCATAAAGCGGCTTTTTCAACAAAAGATTTTTAAGATGCCTGAACAGCCTGCACACACCAGCGCTGACTGGAATCTCCGGCAACGCAGGTAAGGAGAGTCATTCGGTTATCCGTGGTAGAGGACAAATAGATCCAATCGCTGCTGCTGATTTTGGTCACAGTCTCCACGAGATAGGTACGGGTACCCATGGATGTGGTATAGGTGATTTTATCGCCCACATCCAGATCCTTGATGCTGCCGATCACATATTTGACGCCGCGATTATGACCGCAGACAGCCACATTGCCGTTCCAGACGCTGGTACTGGTGAAATGTCCCAGCCCCTTTTTCATGCTGGCAGTCGTTTCGCCCTCCCAGAGATAGTAATTCTTGACCCCGATGGCGGGAATGGAGATTTTTCCGACGGCACCGTTAGAGAGCAGAAAATCCTGTGTCAGCTCCGTGAAAGCGGGTGTCGCAGGAGTAGCTGTTGAGCCGCCCTGCAGAAAACCGGGGATCTCCACAGTTCCGCCGCCGGGAGAAATTCCGTAAATGCCGCCGCCGGATGCAGAGATGCCCTGAAGACCGGGCAGCATGATTTTCTCCATCACGCCGGTTTGGGTGGTGCTGAGCTGCCCGTACTCCAGCTTAGGGCTCTGGTAGTCCACCACATTTTTTCCACCGTAATTGTAGCGGGAGCCGTAGACGTCCTCATAGGAAGAGGAGGGATAGTATTCCGGGGTTCCATCGGTTTCAAAGGAATAATCGGCAGCCTGTGCGCTGACCGCCATTGCGGAGAGCATGGCAGCCAGAGTCAAAGTCAATGAGAAAAACTTTTTCATGCGGGAGCCTCCTGTTCTTCTTCAGCGGGAACGGTAAATTCATGCCAGTCATTGTGCTTGCTGGCTTGGATCGTGTAAGTATGGTCACTCTGCGGGAAAGAAACGGTGAACTCGCGCCCAGTCAGATGCCTGGCAAGGGATTTTTTCACCTCAACCGCGACGGTATCTCCCGGATTCAGTGTGAGAGCGCCTGCATCGATAGCGGGAACCTCGCTGTCAGGCTCCACACGGAACTTTGCAATCAACCGGTACTCTCGGGGCTTGCTGTCCGGAACATACACATAGACATTTTTGCGGCGGCGCAGCAGAAGCAGCCCAGCGGCGGCAATGCCTGCGCAGATCAGCACGGCAGCGATGATCAGCAGCGGAGAGGCAAGACTGCCATTATCCCAGATATGTGTTTTCTCGGGGACGATCTCACTTCCGGTGTAAACCACGGTATAAGTGATGCTGTCCACGCCTTCCGAAGTAACGGTTCCGTGATATTCCGCCGTGGTGACATAGCCTGTGGCAGCCTGATAGCTGCTGGAGGCGGAATAGGTGGCGACCGCCTGATACTGGGCGGGAACCAGCGCCTCGCCGACGAGCGCCGTGCCGGTGACCTGCCATTCCACATTGGCAAGGGTGAGCGTTTTCCCGTTTTTGACGGTCGTGGCCGGCACATAGGACATATCGTTGCGATCCAGATTGCCGATCACCTTCGTCTCGGTGGTTTTGCTGTATTTGGTGGTGTAGCCGGACGCCTCTGTGGAAAGCGTGGTATGATCCAGCGCCAACTCGCCGGAGAAGCCGCCTTTTTCATAGGGCATACTGGGCGAAAGCTCTGCGAGGATCTGCGCAAGGTCATTTTTGGCGGTATTGACTGTGACGGTTTCCGTTACAGTTTTGCTTTCCAGATACGGGTGTTCCACCTTGGTGGTATAGGCCCAGGTATAAAGATAACCGTCGTAGGAAAAGTCCTCTTCCTTCAGCTCATCTGGGTCAACCTCCGGGGAAAGCGTGTAGGTTTTTACAAGCCGCTGCTGGCCGTTCAGGTTTTCCGCTACCAATGAATCGGGAACCTGAGCGGCAAAGGCGCTGACCATCAGCGACATGGCAAGCAGCAGGCAAAGGGCCAGCTTTGATAAGCTCTTCATGGTGGCCTCTCCTTTTTTACAAATTCTGTTTGATGATTCTGGTGATGATGCCGACGGCGATGCCGCGTTCCTCATCCAGACGGGTAACGGCAAAGCTGACGTCGTCTTTTTTCCCAGGCATTCGCCGGTCATAGCAGGTGTGGGCAACCGCGTTGACACCGTTGTTGAGCCGGATGAACACAACGCCGTGCCGCACATCGGTCACTCTGCCGGCATATTTGCCCTGCAGGACGCATTTATCCAGATTGCTCTGGTTGGCGGCGGACGAAACGCTGCGGATATCTGCTGTGATGGAAAGATGGTTGATGTCGCCGCGGTCAATGGTGAGCACACGGACAAGAACACGGTCGCCGACGCTGTAATACTCGCGGGCGTCACCGAACCATGCGGCAGACAGATCACGGGCGAAAATCGTACACTCCACGCCAAACACTTCCACACGCAGGACTTTTTCCGCAACGCCAATGACGCGCGCCTGTACGACGCGCCCTTCATAGATCATGGGGACGCCATCCTCGTTGGTGTCCAGATAGAAGGTCTGACGCTTACGGAGCATGGCGGCCTTGCGGCTTGCCACAACGCTGCGGGCGGTGTTATCCAGACCCCGGACGATGAAATCAATCTCCGCGGTGAGCATGGTTGCAAGGATACTGTTCATCCGCTCCATAAACGGCTTGTATTTCGCCCCATACGGAACGGGCCCGGAATAGAGCATCATTTCTTTCAGCGGGATCGCAATGCGATAACCCTTGTAGTCAACGACAACGATCGTGCGGCCGGAAGGGGTCTGCTCCACGCCGTCCAACGTTCCGGTCAAGATACGACCGGCAATATGCGAGGTCTTGATCTCATGCCAGATGACCTCACGGCGTTCTTCTTCCGTTTCGATACGGTCTTTTGCATCAACGGTCAGAATGTAGGAGTCACGGCGTCCGGCAGGTGCGGGAGGGGCGGTAGGCTGCGGAGCAGCTTCACCATCTGCGGATCCCGTTTCATCTTCAGCGGGCGGAGCATTTTCCACATTTTCTTCCAGCAAAAGTGCATCCAGAGCATTTTCGCCGCTGCTGTCAAGGGGTGCCGGAGTGCTGCTGTTCAGCTCCTGTAAAATGCTGTCGTACTCCGGGTCCTCAGCCTTTTCATCGGAAACAGGGACAGTATCTGCGACATCAGCGGTGTTTTCGGCATCCGGCTCGTTTTCTTCAACATCTGCTGTGCCGCTCACATCGCCGGAGCCGAGATCAACTTCCGGGGGTCCTGCCAGCGGAGTTTCCGTGTTGTCGCTGCCGGCGGCCTCCACCTGCTGCTCAGAAAGTTCTTTGGCGGATTCGGTTTCCATGAACTCTGAGGAGAAATCATCAGGGGGCGGGATCGTTTTTTTCTTGGGCATTAAGTATCCTCCTTTTTCTTCATAATGGATTCTTTGGTTACGGCAACGACTTTTTCAGCCGGTGCAGGCTTTTTCTTTTGCGCCGGCTTCTTTTCCGCTGCCTGAGATGGCGGCGCCGATGGAGTTTGCTTTTCCTGCGGCTGATTTGCCCGCCATGCAGGGACATGGGAGGCGGCCTTGCTCGGCCGCAGCTTCTTCGCCTCGGGATGTTTGGAATAGTCGTACTTATCCACCTCCAGTACATTCTTGCCCCGAATGAGGATCAGGGCTTTATCAATATCCATACGCAGCACCTCGTCCATGGTCATCAGCTTGCGCCGGCCGACACCGCTGGTTTCCCGGTATTCAGGCGTGTAATTGGATACGCGCCATGTTCCGAGCTGTTTGGCTTTACTGGTGACAGAGATACTGGCCTCGCCGGTCCGGTCAGAAATAAATTCCGCCGTCAGAGCATCTGTGCAGCCAAGAAAAAGCTGCACATCGCAGTTGCCCAGAATTTCCTGCCACTGGTTGTAGGGATAGCGGTTCTGAAGACCAGCTAAGTTCTGGAACACGCATGACATGGACAGATTCCTGGAACGAATGACCGAAATTTTTCTCGATAGATCTGGGATCACTCCACAGGCACACAGCTCTTCACCAAGTACATGAACAGGAACCGGAAGCTCCCCGCCGGGACAATGTTCGTCCGCATAGCGAACCAGGCGGATAAACACAAAGGAAAGAAACAGCGAGGAGAGGAAATCAAAGGTGCTGTCCTGATCGCTGGTAATGCAGTAATACGCGCACGGCTGCTTTCCCGGAAGTTCCAGATCGATCTCGTTATAGGCCGTGATGTTGCGAATATCTCGGTTTTGGAAAACCTGCAGTCTGGAGCCGAGCCCAATGATAACGCCGCCGCGCACCCCCTCTGACGCCTGCTTGAAAATGCTGTATGGCGCTTTGGCAGGATGCGTAACCGGAAGAACACCAAAAAGCGCGTTCAACTCCTGTTCGGAGCTGGCGGCAATCAACTGATACACCTCGCCGATATTTTGCTTTTTCTTGGGATAGCTGGTGGAAACATAGAGGACCAGCGCCTTGAGCAGATTCATTTCTGCGCTGTCCCAGAAGTGGTCGCGTTCCTCGCCGCCGGTATTCTTGATGATGACATCGCAGAAAAGCTGAGCCATCAATTCCTGACCGCCGACCTCCGCAAGACAATTCCATGAATCGGAGGCTGACGGTGTGACCAGATTGAACACACGGACGGTATAGCCTTGATCCCGCAGATATTCGCTGGTCTTTTCATAAAGCTCGGATTTGGGGTCGCAGATCACAAGGCTTGACTTCCGCGCTGCGCATTGGAGAATCATGTTGACGCAAAAGGCTCTTGTCTTCTTGGAGCCGCTGGCACCGTAAACCGCAAGATTCCCGTTAAATCGAGTCTTTGGAGGAATACAAATGACCTGATGATCCAGCTCGCCGAGAATCGTGCCGGAATGCTTGCGAATATCCGGAACAAGATCAAGCACCCCCGCCAACTCCTTGCGGGACAAAAACCCTGCGGTGCCATAGGTTCCCTTGTTGGAATAGACAAGGTTGCGCCGCCGGTCGTATTCGCCGCCTTCGCTATAGCCCATCCGCATGACCATGAGGATCAGCAGCGCCAGCGCACCGATGCAGAGGCCGAGGCCATACAGCCCATACGGAAAGTGGAAGGCTGCCGCAAGGCAGGGAACGAATCCGGCGTCCGGGAATGCGGGAGACGTCCCAAACACGGCGCCGGCCTCCTGCCATGCACGGTAATTGGAAAAAAGCTGCGAGAGGTAGCCGCTCCCGTAGAGCAGTGCCAGCGCAGCGATTGGAATGATAATGAAAAGCTGAATCAGCTTCTTTTTAGGAATAGAGCACGCTCCTTTCAAACTGTTGAAAATCAATGCTTTGCAGCATCACACACTGCCCGCAGATCTCCCGCAAGGCTTCTTCCTGGTAATCGAAGCAGATCAATGTCCCCGTCATTCCGTGCAGCTCCAGCGCGGTATCGAAACGCCGGATGCGAGGAAAATCACAGGTGTAGGCGAATAGAACAGGATTCCCCTCGCTGTCAATGGCGTCGTTCTCGACGCGCCAATTTGGTATCCCCTCATGGAGCCCGTCTGCAAGGATTGCATCGAGCGTCCTGCGCTGCTGCGTGTCGCATAAGAGGCGAAGGATCGCTTCGCCATAACGGTCATTGGTCAGATAGTAGAAATGCGGAAAGCTGCCATCCAGCAGGAAATAGCTGTGCGCGTCCGGCTGCGTCAGGATAGAAAGCTGTTCCATGGTGGAGCCGAACACGATCCCGGAAATCTCCGCGTCGGGCATGACCCCTTCGGTTTGCAGCAGAGCTTTGAACCGCAGTTCAGCCTTGTACTCCCATTTCATCTGCGCTTTGGCGGTGTTATAGGTCAAAAAAATACCGCCATCCGTCAGCAGGATGCCGGTTGCGCGTGAACTTTTGATTTTCGCCCCTTGCGGGCCGATCTCCTTAACCTCTCTGGAGGTGTAATAGGCAGGGATTGCCGCACTTTGACTGGCAGCGGAAAAAGGAGCCTTTTCCCATGGAAAGGCCGGAATGTCAGCGTTGTGCATGATGGTCAGGATCTCAGCCATCCGGTGAAGCCGGAGCCGTCTGGGAATTTCGCTTTTGAGCTTGTTTGGCTCAGAACTGCCGGTCAGGTAGGCTGAAAACCATTCGGGAGCATCAGCCAACAGCAGCCGTTTGGCTGACGAGGTAAGCCGAAGTCCACGCAGGCCGTCTTTGGAGAAGGTACGCAGCAGCCCATCTCGCCGGAGAGCGGTAACGACACTTTCGAGGTATGCGGAACCACCCGGCAGGTGGCTGATTTGACGGATGGGGTATTCACCGCAGAGGGCGGTTAATGTCAAAAGAAGATAGGGCAGCGTATTTTGAGCTGGCAGCTGCCGGGGCTTTCGAGGCATAAACCGTGTTGCCTCCTTGTACGATATTTTACCGTAGGGCTTTATAGCTTGGGTAATTTTGCGGCTGGAGCGCCTTGAAAAAACGCAGTATTTTCAGCGCTTTCAGGGTGCTTTTTGTACCTTGGAAAATAAGCGCCCATAAAAGGTCAAAAATCCGATATGCTTTTTACACCATTCTGGCGCTCTGCAAGCCAGGCCGGAAACTGCGTGCTGTCCATGAGAAAAAGCCGTGTGCAATCCTCTTCGCCCAGCTCCGTGGTGTTGTAGGCGTCGCACAGCAGCCCATTGTCATCCGTCAAGATGAAGGAGGCCGCAACATCCAGAAACTGCTTCAGTTCCAGATTGTCATAATCGCGGATACGGCGCTCTGGCAGCTCCTGCGCATAGATATGGGAAAAGCAGACCACACAATGCTGAAATTGCGGCATAGTGTGGTGGGCGGCGTAATCGGAGAGCGCGGAGGTAAACGGATCCAACAGGAACTCCGTGCTTTGGCGCTGCCTGCGCTTTGGCAGAAGGCACGGGAGCTTGATCTCCAGAATGCCGTCATTTTCGCTGATCTCAATACCCTGCATGGTTTCAGCAGACCGCAGATATTCCTCTTTTTTGATGCTGGTAGTGGCATAGATCAGGTGGCGCAGCCGGCAGGTGATCCGCTCGGCCCGCAGCGCCGCATCCGTGGACAGCACCTCGTAGTTGTCGGGATAACGCTGAATATCCGTCGTGTTCATGGCATAGAGCGCATTGTTCAGCCGTTCGATCTCAGCCAGAATAGATGTAATTCTTTGTGATATAATGGCCCTGTTCAAGAAAAAACTCCTTATTCGATTTGATAATACTGCACTTCGCCGCCCGAAGAGACGGTACAGTAGCCGCTGGTGTTTGGTGTGTGGATCTCGGCGATCTGCTCCGGCTGCTCAATCAGAACGATGTATTTGGGCGGAACCTCTTTTACCGTGGAGAGCATTTGGTTGATAAGCTGCTCTTTACCCGGCTCCGCATAAATGATCTCGTAAACTTCACCATCCGCAAAAAAGATGATTTTGGCGGGATAGTCACTGACAGAATGATATTCCACCTGCTCCATAAAGTCGGTAAGAACCCAAACGGCCTTTGAAAGCCCGTGATCGATGCTCTCCTCCGCATCAGCGGGAATGCGGTAATACTCGCCGCGCTGCACAATGCGGCCCTGCTTTTGCAGGTAGGACAGCAGATTTCGAATTTTACTTTCCTTGTGCGGATAGAGCTTCAAAAGCTGCATCTCTGTCAGAGCGCGGTACATGGAAACATCCCGCAGGATGCCGGCGGCTTCCTGCCCATAGATCTGTTCCCTCGTTTTCATTGAAACATCTCCTCGTTATGCGTATTGAAGCCGTATAATCGCCGTATTGCTGTTGGTTGTGGAGCGTTATACGTCTTAAATGCGTATTGTGTACGGATTAGCATGGATGCTGCTTTGGCGCAGCACGCTGAGCAAGCTCGGCCAGCTCTCGGCGATCCGTGGTGATCAATTCCTTTTCCATTTGACTGCACTTGATCTCCACGGCAATATTATTGTTATTTGTGCTGATGAGAGCGCTGCCGCGCTCAAAGTGCGTAATTTCCATCAGTTCGGCTTCAGAAAGATGCAGAACACCCTGAACACGCTGGGCCTCTTCCTCCTCCAGATTCAGCAGGATCTTCGTTTTACTGTTGTTGATGATGCCCTTGCCGTATTTACCATCATCCAGAGCGAAAAAGTCATTGAGGTCCTGTGTGGCGCAGACAAGGCTGCCGCCATAGCCGCGGATCGTCTTGGCAAGCTCCAGAACGGATTCGGCGGCCTGCCGGTTGCTGCTGGCGCCGATGAGCTGCCAGCACTCGTCCACGAAGATGGCTTTTTCCGCCGTGCGGTTCTCTTTGGCCTTGTCCCATACAAAGTCGAGAGCAACAAACATCCCCACCGTCAGCAGATCACCGGTCAGCTCAGAAATATCAAGGACGATGTACTTGTTGTCCAGCGCCACATTGGTTTGCTGATTGAAGGAGCGGGCAGAGCCGTTGACCAGCCGGTTCAGGATGTTGGCAAGGCGCTTTGTTTCCGGAGAGGCGGCGAGAATTTCATACAGGTCGCCCAGGATCGGCATTTCTTTATAGCGCCCGGGATGTTCCGGCTGTTCCAGAGAAGCATTATCATGTGTGATGCCCTTGGCCCCGTAGGTGCAGATCATGGCATCATCCAGAAGCTGCCGCTCCTCGTGAGACATATCCGGAATTAAGAGACTGAAAAATGTGTGCAGCCGCTGAATTTTGGCCGCCAGCAGAGATTTTTCCGCGCCGGGGCCATCCAGCAGATCGTCCACAGACTTATCTGCTTTGCGGATCTCCATGATATTGATGCAGTTTTGGGATGCCGGGGATATGGAAATGAACTGACCGCCGATATTGGAACAGGCCCGGTGGAACTCATGCCCTTTGAGCGGCGCGATGATAAAGACCTGAATTCCCTTGCGGCGCATACGCAGAGCCATCAGCTGAAGCGTAAAGGTTTTTCCGGCTCCGCTGGTTCCGAGAATGGCGATATTGGCATTCTTGTAGACGCGGGAATCGAAGATGTCCACGATGATGAGCGAATTGTTGTGTTTATTGACGCCGAGAAGAATACCGTTGTCATCGCACATCTCATAGCTGGTGAAGGGATAGCAGCTGGCGGCTCCCGTTGTCAGAACATTCCGCTTAGACCGCTCATAGAGCTGGCGCTCCAGAGAAACCAGAGGAAGAGAGGATAAAAAAGCCTGCTCCTGACAAAAGGAACAGGTCTGTACATCCATGTCCTGCGAAAGCAGGAGTTTTTTCATTTCCGCGACCTTCCATTCAAGGTCATCCACGCTGCCGGCTGTGACGGTGATAAGCAGGTTCAGATAATAAAAATCCTCATTGTTGGAAAGACCGTCTTTTAGAAAATAGCCGCTGCGGATCGCACCGTTGAGGTCGTCAAAATCCGTGTTGGTGTCGCTGGTTTCCTTAATTTTGCTGCGGTTGATACGGAGCTGCTGCCCCAGCTTTCTGACCATGCGGTCCTTTGGCTGCCGCGCGAGAAAGACGTCCAGATCGATCCCGTCGCCGGCGTTGACCAAAAGGCTGAGCCAACCGGCGGGAACGCGCGCTTTATAACCATCTGATGGGACAAGAAGATAGGCATAATACAGCCCATCTACACAGAGGTAGTTTCCATGGGTAAGGTCGATGCTGT
>ENA-UOJQ01001578-UOJQ01001578.1-human-gut-metagenome-genome-assembly--contig:-P63-NODE-1578-length-17372-cov-36.668592_pt1 | contig 17372 bp, 20 predicted proteins | sample MGYA00242352_ERZ723899 | MGnify/ENA metagenome assembly ERZ723899 | reverse complement strand
CCGCAAGGGTCAGGCGGCGGGTGCCGCTCTCTTTATAGGTCGTAAAATAGGTGCCGTTGTACTGGAACCATGTGGTCAGCAGGATCAGCGCAAAGCAGGCCGCACAACCCAGCAGATAAAAGGCGGTTCTCCCGCTCGTGGAGCCTGCCAGCAGGTCTTTTACTAGGAGATACAGCAGCCCGGTGGGCAGCATGAATGCCATGTTTTGGAACGCACAGGCCAGAACGCCCTTTACAAGCCCCTTTGTACCCTCCGGGGAACTTGCCGTGGCGTGTTGAATTTTTTCGATCATCCTTTACCCCTCCTTTGCGACCTTCCACTGCACCGATGCCTGATAATCCTGCCACATCCGGGCAAATAGGCCGTTCTGCGCGCACAGTTCGTCCTTTGCGCCGGACTCCGCAATTTGCCCATCCTGCACCACATAGATGCAATCGGCGTTGGCTACGGTAGACAGGCGGTGTGCGATCATCAGCACGGTTTTGCCCTTGGCAAGCCGGGCAAAGGCTGCCTGTACCTTAGCTTCATTGTCCGGGTCGGCAAAAGCGGTGGCCTCGTCCAGAATCAGGATAGGCGCATTTTTCAGCATGGCGCGTGCAATGGCAATGCGCTGCTGCTCGCCGCCGGACAGATACACGCCCTTGGTGCCGATAACGGTATAAATGCCCGCCGGGAACTTTTCTATAATATCCATGCACTGCGCCGCTTTCAACGCTGCCAGCACCTCGGCTTCGGTGGCCTGCGGTCTGCCAAGACGGACATTATCCAGAATGCTGCCCTTGAGCAGGCGGCTGTTCTGGAACACAAAGGAGATGGTATCCATCAGCTCTTCCTTGGGGATATCCCGCACATCCGCTCCGCCCACCCGGACGCTGCCGCTCTGCACATCAAAGAACCGGCAGACAAGGTTTGCCAGCGTGGATTTTCCGCCGCCGGAGGGACCTACAAAAGCCACAGTCCGTCCCGGCTGGATCTCCAGCGTAACGCCCTTGATGACCTCGTTTTTTTCGTCATAGCTGAAATGCACGTTCTGTAGCGCGACAGAAGCATCCTGCGGATGCTGCGGAACAGCCTGAACCTGCATGGGCGCTGCCTCCAGCACCGAGTCGATGCGTGCCAGCGCATCCGCTACCACCATCTTGCTCTCGCTCATGTACATCATGCGGGTCAAAGTCAGGGAGATCACCGGCGTGATGATGATATAGAACAGCAGGTTCAGCAGAAATTCCGGGGTCACGCCGTGTGTCGTGAACAGCAGCCCGCCTGCGATCAAAAAGGCGAACACGCCGTTGACGGCGGCGGTGTAGAACATCATGGGCAAGCGCAGGTCTTTGGTGTAGGAGATGACCCACTTTTCGTACTCATCAATAGTGGCCTTGAACTTTTTGAAGGAAAACACACTCTGCCCGAAGGTCTTGACCACAGGAATGCCCCGGACATATTCCACTGCCTCGTTGGACATGGCCTCCAGTGCGTTGCCGTATTGCCGCATTTTTTCGGCCATTCGCTTGCCGGTCATGGTCGCCATAATGAGGAAAGCCAGCACCACCGGCGCAAGGCTCAGCAGCCCCAGCCGCCAGTCGAACGCCAGCAGCAAAACCAGCAGCCCCACCGGGGTGGCGATGGCGTTGTACTGGTCGGGCAGCTGGTGGGCAAGATAAGTCTCGGCGGATCCGGTGCTCTCATGGATGATCTTACGCAGCTTGCCGCTGCCGAAGTTCTCGGAAAAGCCCAGCGGCAGCACCGCCAGATGCTCCGACACCGCCAGCCGCAGATTGGTCGCCACCCGGAACGCCGACAGATGGGAGCACATCAGTGCCGCAATGTAAATGAGGTAAGCCAGCACCGCAAACAGCACTGCCATCCAGCCGTAATGGGGGATGTTCACCGCCTGCGCATAGTCCGGCGCGGCGTTCAACACATCCCGCAGGATCTTCCAGATGTACACAAAGGGCACCAGTGCCACCAGCGCGCTGACCGCAGACAACACCCATGAAGCGTAGGTGAAATATCGGTAGTTTCCGGCGTAGCCCATCAGCCGGGAAAGATCGGACTGTTTTTTCAAATAAATCACATCCTTACCGTAATGCTGCTATGCGCACCCGTTTGGTATGACCGGGTGCGCATGTGCTTTATTCTGCCTCAGACAAATTTTCCGTAGCAAAAAGCTCAATGACATTTTCCATGGTTGCCTGATCGTAATCCTCCGCAATCGCGGCGGCATTCCAATAGGCATAATTGCCCTCGAACCAGCTTTGAAGATCATTCAGATCCTCTGCATAGCGGAACTCCAGATGATAGGTGGTTTCCATGGTGTCGGGTGAGAAGGCAAAATAGGTAAACTCACCGGAGTTTTCATCCTCGCTCTGATAGAAGATGAAGCCGTTTTCATTTTTCTCATCCAGCAGCTTATAGGTGTGGGAGAAAACCTCCTGTCCCTGTGCGTCCAGGCCGGTGATCGTGTGACCGTCCATCACAAACTTGTCCACGCCACCCAGGAAATAGCAGTTAAACGACATGCTGTCCGGGTCTGCCGCGTATTTTTCTGTGGCTTCCGGGCCGTAAGGCTCCGCCATGCACATCCCCAGCAGCATATCCGTGGCGGTCTCGGCATTCTCCGCGCCTACCAGCGGTGTAGTTGCATCGATCCAGATCGTCCGGTACTCGGCTTTTGACAGTTCCGGGAACAGCTCCACATACGTGCCGCCGATGGTGGTCAGATAATCGTCGGCCGCCATGCTCTGATCGGCTGCCGGCGGTGTCGTTGTGTCTTCTTTTGTCTGGCCGCAGCCGGCAACCGACAGCAGGCAGATTACGCAAAGCACAAAAGCAGCAAATTTCTTTTTCATACAGTACCTCCTGAAGTTCCTTGGTTAGTGTCCTCTAACCACCGGATATTCTAACATGCTTTGTGCTTTCAAACTACTCCGTTTTGTTTCCTATACTCCGTTTTGCCGTTTGTTTTTTGTCGGCACGATAGCGGGACGGCGTCTTCCCGTACCGCTTTTTAAAGCTCTCAGAAAATTTGCTGGCGTTGTCATATCCGGCACGTTGCGCAATCTCAGTGATAGGCTTCCTGCTGCGAACCAGCTCCACTGCCGCCTGCTCCAAACGATATTCTTTGATATATCGGTAAACCGGCACGCCATAGACCTGCTTGAACAGCTTTTGCAAATGGGACACCGACATCTCGTGCTCTGCTGCCAGTTGGGCAAGAGATACATACCCCTCCCGGTTGGTCAGCAAATGATCCCGCAGATGGTGTGCCAACTCGGTCTGTTCAGAGGGAAAATAGGCATCCGCTCCGGATTCCTGCGGAATACGATCCAGGAGCATGAGCAATTCCAGCGCCTTTAGCTGTAAATAGGTGCGCTCCGCGTAGAATGCACTTTCATAAAGTTCCCGGAAAACATGCTCGCAGCGAGACCCTGCGGAACCTACCATATACCATTTGCTTTCAAGAAGGGTTTGTTTCAGTGCCGAAAAGTCCACATGAAACGCTGGGGCATGCTGCGCGATCCAACCGCTGGCCGCTTCCGAGTTTACTTCCAAGCAGATTCCCTCGTAGTAGCCCAGCGGGAAGCGGGATTCCGAAATGCTGCCGTGAACGCCGTCGTAGCAGCTAATAGCCATGTCCCCCGGCTTCAGCAGGACGCGGTCACGCATGGAAAAGCTGGTTTCAAAGCGGCCGTTGATGCAGAAATTGACCTCCAGCACACCGACCTGTGTGCGCATCTCTGTATATGTTTCCATTTCCAGCCGCAGCAGCAGGATACCCACGCCGTCAAACAGCCGATAATAGTGAATTTCGCCGCTTCCGTCCGCCTTTTCGAAGCCGTCTGCTTGTGCAGGAAAGGCGGAGCCCATACCCGTTTCGTCATGAAAAATGATGTCGATCATACTGCTTTTCCAAATCCAATCTTCACAATCTGCATGTTCATCATTCCGTCACCGACCCTTGCAAGAAAGCGGAAAAATCCGCTGACGGACGGGTCTATCAGATCGTGGTAGCCCAGCATATAGCCCCGGCTGGCGATATGCAAGCGACTGTCCCATGCACCAATCTCGCGCTTGGCGTCCGAAACGGCGAAGTACGCGCCGACATCCTTGATTTCCGCATCCTTCAGCCATGTTTTCAGCATCAGCTTTACTGCCTTCTCGTTGGCGGCATCGAACGCCAGCACGGCGCCCGGAAAGGCGTCTTCCATAGCCCGTACCAGTGTTTTTACCTGCTCCTTTAGGAAATAGTAGAACACTCCCGCCGCAAAGAAGACCGCGCCGCCGGAGGCATCGATTCTCTCAAACCACGATGTATCGTTGAGGTCGCAGGGGATATTTTCCTCCCGCTCCCTGGCTGGGAGCAGCTCGTTGCGCACAGCGATGACGTCCGGAAAGTCCAGATTGTAGAGCTTGCACTTACCATTATCGCAAGCCCGACCTGCGCTGTCCAACCCGCAGCCGAGATTCACCACCGCCGCATTGGGGTGGCATTTCAGATACTCCCGCACCTCAATGGCTAAGTCGTTCTGCCGCATGGCAACCTCCAGAAAGCCGAAGCGCCGCTTCATCCCGGTATAAGTTCGGATATAGCTCCGAGCACATTTTCCGTGCGTAGAGAGGGATGATCAGGGTTTCCTGTACGGTGTTTTTCTCGATTTTATAGTTCATGGTTTCTCTCCTCCCTGCAAGTAATCCCCGCATTCCGCCTCCAGCGACTGCCATAGGTCTTTGCCATTTCCTCCGCCACCGGCAGTGCGCCGCAATAGCATACGCCGCCATGGGGCATCACCATCAGCTCCGGGTGCTCTTGTCCGAATTCAAAATATTTCAATGCTCCGCCACCTCACACTCGTTTCTTTTGATATCCGCAGTCACAGTAAGGACCGCCGGAGACCAGCATGTACTGCCGCACAAAGTTCGTCACGCCGTCGGCTTCGCTCATGGCGTAGTCCAAATGGCACATGGCGGGTGTCAGGTCATAAAGCCCCAGCTCCTGCATCAGCGTGCAGATGCCGCATTTCATGAAGCGCCCCTCATAACCGCTGCCGTCGGGATACTCGTAAAAGTCCATGTTCCACGAGTAGGGGTTACGGTCAGCCGCCTTCCGGGCGGCGGTGGCTTTCATTCCGGCAATATCCTTGGGCGTGAACTTCGACTTGCCGCTTTTGCGGCAGAACCACTTCATCAGCGGCGTCATCTGAGCGTTCTCATAGTAGTCGGTCAGGCTTTCCACATCGGGACGGTGCGGCATGGAGAGGACAAACGCCCCCAGCATGGCGCAGCCAATGATGTTCATGCTGAACCGATCACCTTTTTCAAATTTGGGCAGCTTTGCGATGATCTCCCGGTACTTCGGCTTGGCCTTTTCCGTGATCTTCCGCGCGGTGTCCGGGTCATAGCCCAGTACCGCCGTCAGTTGCTTTTCAAATGACTTTGCAAACACTGCCCACATGGCCATGGGCATTCCCGTCCAACGCATCTCACTTTGCTCCTTTCTGTTCCGCCAACACCCGGCACATCCGTTTCTCGATGTCTTTCCGGGTCTGGCAACATTCCTTGGGATATTTCTTTGCTGCCTGAAACGCGAACTTCACAAACAGACCGGAGCCAACCGGCAGCATGGTTTTCAGCATCCCTTCCGGAAAGACGAAGTGGGTGCCGTGGGCGTAGACCGCCGTCTCAACTTCGCATGCATGGGGCTTTTCCGCAAAGCGCTTTTCCATCCGGCGGATGTATTTAGCCGTGTCCCACAGCACATCGTCCTCCGCACCGATCAGCAGCAGCTTTCCCCGGATGTTTTCGATGGGAATAAACTCCTCCGGCCGGATGGGGTGCGCCGCCTCGGAATCGTCAAACAACTTGCGGGAGTTGACCATGTCACCGGTGCGTTTGCTCTCGGCGGCGATACAGTGCCAGTAGTCAGGGTGCTGATAGCAAAAGGGCATATAGGGCAGCGGCTTGCCCCGGTATGAGAACAGCGACTCGCCCTCGACCGGCCACTCCTTGCAGCCGTCCCTTTTACCCTGCATAAAGCCCTGCCACACAAAATCGCTGGGCGTCATGGCAATGGTCAGGGTGATATCCGGGAACATGGCCGCTGCCGTCAGCGCCAGCGTTCCGGTGGTGGATGCACCGGCAATGCCGATTTTTTGATTGCCGTTGGCTTTCAGCCACGAAATTGCCGCCTCTATGCGCTCCAGCGGATAATTGTGATGGCCGTAATCCTTTTTCGCAGGCGACATTGTGAGCACGTTTACGCCCCGCCCGCAGAGCCATTTCGCCGCCGAGCGGGCAAGCCGATCCTCCGGGTCATCCCCGATCATCGCAATCACCGCGCAGTCCGACCCGCCGGCGCACGCCCAGTACGCGCCGTAAAAGCCGGCGGTCTCCACATCAAAGTGCAGGTGTTTCATTGCTTTCCCTCCATAATGTCCTTCACCAACTGCGCCCAGCGCTCTGGATAACAGGCCAGCAGCTCCTCGTGCTGCAAGTCCTGCTCGTGGATTACCGGGCGGGCAAAATGCTGTTCATAGCGCGCACGGTATTTTTCACCCATTTTGAGGGCGTAGAAAATATGAATCTCTGTTCCCGGAACGTCGATCTTGTCTGGCAGCGGGGTGACGAGATCGGAATAGAACTGATTCTTGCAGCTCTGCATGGTCACATAGAGCCGTGCGCCGCCGAGCATTTCCATGAACGCCTGCACATAGCCGCCCATTTCCGACTTTCGCTTCTCAAGGCGTTTTTGGAGGAGGCGGCTCTTAATCTTCCCGTCCCGGATCACCGGATAGAGCAGCGGCAGCAGCAAATTCGTTTGCAGCTTTGCTGCAAGCGGGGATGTCTGATCAAGATCGGAGCTGCCCAATATCCCGTAGTCCATATGGATATTTCTGCGCGCCGCCAGCAGCCCTACAAACGAGCCGCCCAGCGAGCAGCCGTAGGCCGCCCGGATATGTCTGCCGCAATGCTCACTGATGTATGCTTCAATTTTTGCAGTTTCCTCAAGCATGGTCGGAAATTCCGCGTGTTCCGTCTCATCAAAGCCATCGTAGCTGACGCAGAGAACGCGATAGCTGTCCGACAGCAGCGGAATGACCCGTCCAAAATTGCCCTTCCAGTGGCAGCAGGTGCCGGGAAGCAGCAGGATAACCGGCGCGTTTTCCGCGCCGAAGGAATGAACTTTCATCTTCCTACCCCTTTCAGAAATCAGGCTTGCGTTCCATGGTTTTCCTCCGTGTTTCAGTCATCACACGACCGTTTCCAGCCTCATTTCTTCAAAATGTCCACGATTTTTGCAAAGTCCTCCTTTGCCTCCTTGAAGATCGGCAGCATACAGTAGCAATGCACCATCTTCGGGCGGGCGGACACCGTATAGGGGACATTTGCGCGTTTGCAGGCTTCCTCAAAGTCCGGCAAAGCACCGTAGAGCACCTCGTCGGCAGAATAGAAGAAGTGAATATCGCCTACGCCGGTAAAATCTCCCCGGGAGCCGGAGAGCATATAGTCCGGCACATTCTCGCAGCCGTGCCGCATGAATTTTTTCACTGTCACCATAAAGGCATAGTCGATGGAGACGTCCCGTTCATTGAGCGCCTGCATCCGCGCCTTTTCCGCATCGTTCCATGGCACCTCACCGGGGGATACGGCGACGATGTGCCTCGGCTGCGGCAGCGGTTCGGGCTGCGCGTTGTTGTGCGCCGCGATCCCCAAAGCCAGCGCACCGCCGGAGGAAAAGCCGCAAGTACTGACATTTCCGCCGCCGTACAGTGTAATCATTTTTCGATAACATTCGTACACCATCGCATAGGTTTCAGTAATGCAATGCTCCATGCAGAGCGGATAAAACGGAAACCACACATCACAGCCGGTCTCACGGCACAGCTTGCGCATCACAGGCAGGTCGCCCTTATCGGGACCGATCACCATGCCGCCGCCGAAGAAATAGAGAATCGCGCGCTCGGACGGCTTCGGACGCTCTCGCACGATCAGGCAGGGAAAGCCGTTCACTGTAATTGTTTCATAATACGCTTTACGGTCGGTGGGCGTAAAAACGCCGCGGTGCCGGTTCTGCTTTTCGATTTCCTTTTGCAGCGCATCCTCCGGCAAAGCGAACGCCTTTTTCGCGCCGGAGAGCTTATAAGCCATGCGCAGGATGGATGCAAAAATGCTCATGCTTGATCTCCTCATTTCCGCGCCGTGATGCACAGCCAGCTTTTCTTTTTGTGTATCTGCACCTCGTGAAAGCCCGCCTGCTCCAGATACGTCTTCAGCTCGGCGTCCTTGTAGATGGTCATGCCGCCGATGAACTCCGTCCACTTCTTGTCCTTGTCCGTATCGCCGCTGCTCTCGTTGCAGATGAGAAATGTCCCGCCGGGCTTCAGCACCCGGTAAACCTCCCGGAAGCACTGCGGCAGATCGGGCCAGAAATAGACGGTTTCAAAGGCCGTGACCGCATCAAACCAATCCTTCGCAAAAATGATATACTCCACGCTGCCCTGCCACACCACACAGCGCCCCTCCTGAATTGCGGCTCGGTTGAGGCTTCGAGCCTTCTCCACACTGACGGGAGAATAGTCAATGCCCTTGACAATACCCTCCGGGCATTTTTTCAGCAGTCTCTTGATGTTCGCCCCTCCGCCGCAGCCGCAGTCCAGCACTTTGGCATCCGGTGAAAGATGCAGGAATTCAAGGCCCCATGTCGCCACAGGTGTATGCCCAAGATTCATCATGGCGACCATGAGCTTCCCACCGAGGCCCACAGGCTTGCGGGTGTTTTCAAAAAATGACATCTTGCCGCCTCCTTACACTTTTTCCAAAACAATGAGCTTATTCGAGATATTCCGAACGATAGACAGCTTATCCAACACCTTATAAACCGGTGCAAACACCGCCATTCCTTCGCAAAGACTATGTTCTTCGACAAATCGGAAGTCCGGCAGCAATTCTGCAAGGGCTTCACCATTCTTCACGCCCCATGTAAATTTTGCGTTGTTCGCATCAATGGATTTTTCCTTGAACCGCTTGACAACCATCGGATTCATAGTTTCAACGAACACAGTTGCCTGGCAAAAGCGTTTTGCAATGACCGCAAATATGCGTTGCACATCCGCTTCTGACAGATACATGGTCAGCCCCTCAATGACGACAAGCACCGGCGCATTTTGCTCCTTGATCTCACCGCCCCAATCATCCATGGCCGACATGGCAATCTGCGAAATCGTGCCGCTTTCCGGCAGAAGCTTTTCCCGTACCGCCATCGTTTCCGGCAGGTCGAGGTTATACCAATGGCAAAAACCTTTCATCCGGTAACAGCGGGTGTCCAGCCCGCAGGCGATGTTGACCACCACCGCGCCGAGATGCGCCGAAAGCCACGCTTTTGTCAGCCGGTCCAGCACGATGGTGCGGGCAATGACGCCGCTGTGCATGGCCGTGTCCTTTTCCGCAAGGGTGAAATCGTAGTCCAGCTTCCCGACGATTTCCTCCGCTTTTGTGTCGTGAATCGTGCCTCTGCCGCCGCTCTCTTTCGCCCTGGCGTAAATAGTTTGCAGCATGGTCTCCGGCACGCCGGAGAGTTTGATTTTTTCTTTCATGTTACGCTTCCTCCCTTTTCACACACTCGGCGTAAGTCAGCGGGAAGGACGCTTTCAGCACGGTGCTTTCCCGCACCGTCCAGCCATTCTCCTGCAGAAATGCCAGATATTCATTGCTTGTCCATTTGCTGTGCAGCGGAAAGCCCGCCAGCTTCATGAAAAACGCTTTGACCTTTCCGAAGAAAGCGTTATCCGCATGGGTAAAGGTCGGTGCGACCAACACGCCGTCATCCTTCAGCACCCGGCGAATCTCGGAGAGAGCCTTCTCCGGCTCCGGCACGATGTGCAGCGCATTGGAAACAATAATCACATCAAAGCTTCTGTCTGCATAAGGAAGGCGAAACATGTCCTGCACGGAGAAATGCAGTTTGGCGGAGCAGTTGCCCTGCTTCGCCTGCGCAATCATCTCTGGCGATGCATCCGTAGCCTCGATGTGGGCAGCAGCGTTTACGATGTTTTTGGCGATCAGCCCTGTGCCGGTGGCCAGCTCCAGCACCTGCTTATGCCGCACCACAGGGCGCAGCAGCTCATATAACTGCTCATAAGCTGCGGCATCCTTGTGCATGAAGCGGTCGTACCGCCCGGCGTTTTTGTCCCAGAAATTTTTTCGTTTTTCCATCGTCCCGTCCTCATAGCGAGATGTTAAGTCACTCTAACCTGTATTGATGGTGCATGGGTTAGAGTTGGCTAACCTCAGTCCTTTGAAAAAGCCGCATCGCTGCGGCTTTTCCGCTTATGCAAATAACTCCAGGCAGGCGCCCCGCACCAGCGTTTCCAGCACCTGCGGATAGAGAGCACCGATCTGCTCCTGATGGGAGACGGTCAGGATCAAGCCCCGCACCGTGGCGGCGGCCAGCGCCATGCCGCCCTTGGGCTGCAAACCGCCCGCTTCCAGCAGCGCGCGGATGTGGGTTTCGTCGTCGTGGTAGTGGGCGGTCTTCACTTCTTCCGGCAGGCGGTGCAGAAGAAAATCTGCGTCATTTTCGATGAACACAAAGGCTTTTGTCTTGGAGAGCCAACGGCAGGCCACCAGGATCGCCGCTGCCGCGCGGTCGGCAGGAAGCAGGGGTGTATTCTCCTGCAAGGACTTCTGCGCTGCCGCGAAGCACTCGGTATGGATGTCCTCCAGTACGGCGAAAAACAGCAACTCTTTGGAATCAAAGAATTTGTAAAATGACCCTTTGGAGATTCCAACGGCCTCCGTCAGCTGCTCCACAGAGGTTTTTCGCATCCCAATGGTAATGCCGCAGCGTCTGGCCGCTCGGATCAGGTCATTGCGGATCTGTTCATTCTGTTCGTCTGTAAAAGCCACTGCGCACGCCCCTTGGATTTATGACCACATTTATTATTTTGGTCAAATTGTAGCACGATCCGAAGATGTTGTCAACGGCGTCGTTTTGCTTTCCATCATGATCAAATCAGATCCAGCCGTTCCATCTCAAACGGAACCACGGTAGATTTCAGCAGTCTCGTCTCCGGCAAGCTCTGAACAAACCGGATCGCCGCCTTTGCAAAGACATAGGATTTTACAGTATCCCAATCTGCCATCTTTACGATCTCCGCCGTGCCGTTTTCAAAATCGAACCGAATTTCGCCCCATTCGCCGTCGTTGTCTGCCTGATACAGGTAGACAGCGGCGGCTATTTTTTTGTTCCTTTTGCGGCACTCGGTCTGTTTCAGCGTCACGGTATGGATCACACCGCTTTCCAGCAGCTTCAGCCGTAGCTTGTCTAATGTGCGCCGGTAGAATCGCTCCGCACCGCTGGCTGTCGTTCCTTCAAAATCCACCGCTAAATCTTCAAAGGTGGACTGTGCGGACAAGGGGCTGACGCGCCCACAGGTCATGCAGATGGCGTTCCGCTTTTCCAGATACCATTGCTCTTTGTAGGAAAGCTGCTCAAGCGCTGCCGTGACCGCCTTTGCCTGTATTCCGTTCCATAGGATTTCGGCGTAGTTCCAGCTACGGTCACACCGTTCTCTGCCCCAACCGCAAGACTTATAGTTCCTTACGACTGTTAAGGCTTCTGCCTCCGGGCATTTTCCTGCTTTGCGGCAGGCGTCTCCACCGCCCGTGCCGGGCAAGCGGCTTGACCGCGCCGGGGGTTCGGAGTATAATGAAGAAAATCCCGGAAAGAAAGGGAATGCGAATGAAAGAAAACCGAAAACTCCTGAAAGAAGTCCTCAAGGATATCCGGCATGATATGACGGATGAGGAGGTTTTAAACCTGCTGGCAGACAGCAAGATCTCCGAAAGCCCAACCGCGGAAAAATACACCCTCGGGCAGCGCGCGGCGGATGCGATCGCAAAATTTGCTGGAAGCTGGGCGTTCATCTTTTCGTTTACGGGTGTGCTGCTTTTGTGGATGGTTGTCAATACGATCCTGGCGGCAGATGCGTTCGATCCGTTCCCATTTATCCTGCTGAATCTGGTTCTGTCCTGCGTCGCTGCCATTCAGGCGCCGCTCATCATGATGAGCCAGAACCGGCAGGAGGAAAAGGACCGCCGCCGCGCGGAAAATGATTACAAGGTCAATCTCAAAACCGAGATCATGATCGAGGATCTTTATGATAAGGTCAATGCCATTCTTGCAAAGCAGTCTGCGCTGGAGAAAAAACTGCAGGAGCAGGAAGAAACAAAATCGTAATCAGCCGAAACACGAAGTCCCGGTAAACCATCGTCCGATGGCTTGCCGGGACTTTTTCTGCGCAGAATTTACTTGTATTTTATGCGGTGTTGGAAGAAATACTCAAGTAGGAGATAAGCAAAAGCGATGCGTCACAGCCTGTTGAGTTTTTCCTCCAGTTCAGCCGCGATGCGCTGCCGTTCTTCCTCGCTTTCTGCGCGTGCATACGGTTCCAGCGCGGCGTCCCGCTTTTGCTCCGCGTCGCGCGTCCATGCCTCAAACTCGGCCTTGGTCATATCCTTCCGCATCGTGCGCGCGTAGTATTTCTTGTATGCCCGCTGCTGCACCTGCCAGACTTCATTGTTCGCAACTTTGTCCTTAAAGCTGCTGGCCGCGCCGATCTCCCGGCAGGTTTTACCTGGGTCTTCCGGCGCAGGACCGGCGCAATAGGCAAAGGTCGCGCCCGGCGCCTGCAAAAACCAGCGCCCGCAGTTGGCGCAGCGCTTCGGCACAAATCCCTTTTGCAGTCCCTTCATAAACTCCACATAGACAAAATCCAGCAGCCGGTCAAAGTACATTTTTTCGACCACCTCCGCCTCGCGCCCAGTGCCACGGATGCAGAATTGCGCGTTTACCTTCGGCGCGTCCACCTTCGAATCTGCGCCAAGGCTGACGCCGCTGACGAACGGCTCCAAGCCTTTTTTCTCAATCTGCTGGGCCAGAGAAGTTTTTCTCTGACCCTTTTTCTTTTCAAACGGCTTGCCCGCAAAAATGCCGTCCAGGAACCACGCATAGCGCTCCTGAATCAATCGGATGGCATCCAGCTGCTCCTGCATGAACCTCGGCAATGTATCGTCCTGCATCACATATTCACGGAACGCTTCCTGCGCTTCTCCCACGAATAATTCACCCACATCCATGCTTGCAAACAGCTGAACGTCATTCCAATATAGGCGGTAAAGCGGTAAAGATGCAAATCCATTTGTCACAGCCTGAAATGCCCGCGCTGCCTGCTCTGCATCCTTTTCTACAACGGCGTTTCGATATTGATCCAATAATTCCTGAAGCGGCGCAGCGTCAAGATTCAGAATTTCCGTCAGCACAGCGCCGTAGGGCTGCATCGTCGGATGGGATTCGACCCAATAGCCGGAAGCGCCGAACTCCACCTTCGTATTGGTGCGCGGCCGATGAAAATCCAATAAATCTTTCCCCAAAACGCCCATGTGCGTGCGCCTCCTTTGTAGAGAATGTATTTTTGCTTGTGTAGTGTATGTGCTTAAATGATACATTGCCTATTGTGAAATGTCAATGGTTGTGCTATCATCTGATTGCAGGTTTGTAGATAATGTATCTATAATAAATAAAATCGAAAGGAAGTGAAAAAATGACCAAACTGGAAACCATCAACGCAGAAGATCTGCAAAACAGGACATACGAACCGACGCATTTTCTGGTAGATGAGCTTATCCCAGAGGGCTTGCACATCCTCGCGGGTGCGCCGAAAATCGGCAAGTCTTGGCTGGCCTTGTGGCTTTGCTTGTGCGTTTCGCAGGGGCAGCCGCTCTGGAATTTCGCAACAACCCAAGGCGAAGTTTTGTATCTCAGCCTTGAAGATTCGTTCCAGCGCATCCAGACACGGCTCTTTGACCTGACGGAAGACGCGCCGCCAACGCTGCACTTTGCGATCATGGCTGACACATTAAGGCACGGGCTGGAACAGCAGATCGAGCAATTTTTAGCGGAGCATCCAACCACAAAGCTCGTTGTCATTGATACGTTGCAGCGGGTCCGCAGTGCGGGTGGTGACAGCAATCTGTATGCGAACGATTACCAAGACGTCGGACTTTTGAAACAGCTTGCTGACCAGCATCACATCGCGATTCTCTTAATTCATCATCTGCGCAAGCTCCACGACGATGATCCGATGAACATGATCTCCGGTTCGACGGGCTTAAGCGGCGCGGCAGATTCCGCCTTTGTGCTGCAAAAAAATACGCGAAGCGCCAACGCCGCATCCCTGCACTGCACCGGGCGTGACATCCCGGACCGGACGTTAAAGCTGGAGCTTGACGAGGACGATCACGTCTGGAAGCTACTTGCTGACAGCAAAACTTGCAGCAGCGCTTCTAAGATTTCCGCGCTTCAGCTCGTGCATCTTTTCTCTGCGCTGCTCAGTGCCGATCCTGCATACACCGGCACGCCATCGGCACTGTCCGCAAAGATCGACTCTGACGGAAGGCTTGGAATCACGCCGAAAAAAGTGACCCGTCTGGTGCTGGAAAGCGTTGAGACTCTAAGGGAAAACGGGATTCTGGTCAAGATCTACCGCAGCAACGGAAAGCGGCTGATCTCGCTCCGGAGTGCCGAAAGTGCCGATCTTCCCGCCGTGGGAAAAATCGACCCTATCGACCCTGTGGGTGTGCCGAGCGCCTGCACCGCGCCGTGAGGCGCGTGTCGCCGCTGTGTGCGGCTTTCCGCTCCGACAGCGAGTGCGTGCGCGGCGCGACAGGAAAAGTCAACGTTGCGCCAACGTGCGGGCAACGTGAAAAATGCAAGTGCAATACGGCAGCCCAGCGCAGAGAATCCCCCGCTACGGCGGGGAAAATCCTCCCGTTCGGGAGGAGCCAGCATCGCATTTGGCTAGTCGCCGGTGTCCCGGCTCCCCGCCAAATGCCTCAAATCGGGCAGAAGCCCATACCCACTTCAATGAAAACGGAGGAAACATGAAAAAAGACAAGCAATTCAGCATTCGGATCTCGGAACAGGATTTAGAGACAATCCGCCGAAAAGCAGCGCAGGCGCACATGAGCCAGAGCGACTATGTGACCGCGTGTTGTCTCGGAAAACGCATCGTGATTCTTGACGGACTCAGGGAAGTCCTGCGGCAGCAGAAGGCCATCGGCAACAACCTCAACCAGCTGACGGTACTGGCGAACATGGGCAAGGTACAGTTCGCCAATTTGGATTCTGCTGCGCAGGAGTTTTCCAAGATCAACACTGCCCTGCGGGAGTTGCAGGAGGGAGGTGCAGGCAAATCGCAATCGTCCATTTCGTGAATTACAAAAAGGGAACGCAGACGCGCAACTGCATGAAAAGCGTGATGCGGTATGTGTCGCAGATGAGCAAGACGCTCTGGGATGGTCAGCAGCTCGTCAGCGGGATCGGCTGCCAACCGGAAACGGCGTTCGACGAATTCCTGAGTACGAAGCTGCTGCACCATAAAGACGGCGGCGTGATGTTTTACCACATGGTACAGAGTTTTCCAAAAAGTGCAGACATCGACCCGCGCATGGCGCACGAAGTAGCACGCAGATTGGCTGGATACTTCGAGGGCTGCGAGGTGCTGGTCTGCACGCACGTCGACCGCGAGCATATCCACTCGCACTGCATCATCAACAGCGTCAATTTTGAAACCGGTCGGAAGGTGCATAGGGCGGACGAGCAGATTCAGGAGCTGCGCGTTTGTAATGACCAGATTTGCGAGGAATTGGGACTTCCCAAATTTCAGAGGGATGAGCAAAAACATTCCCGCGGAATGTCCAATGCGGAATACTACACGGCGCTCAAGGGCGAGAGCTGGAAGTTTGAGCTGATGCGAGTCATCGACGATTGTATGCGCTATGCCGGGAACAGGGAAGAATTTCTGGCGCTGCTTCGGGCAGAGGGCTACGATGCCACATGGACGGACAGCCGGAAGAATATCACCTACGTCACGCCGGATGGACGCAAATGCCGTGACAGCAAGCTGCACATGGAGAAATACTTAAAAGAAAATATGGAGGCTGAATTTGGATACAGAACGGAGAATGACAACACAAGAAATGTTGACGCAGCACAAAAAGCTGATGGACGAGGCACAACGGCTGGAACCCAGCGTGATGGTCACGGAGCGGAATTGGAACGCGATGCTCAAAATGCAGCACGATCTGTTTCAGCAGTAGATGCAGCTGGACGCGGACTTGAAAATGCTTCTGACGAAAGCAGAAGCGCAGGAATCTCTGATCAAGATGCAAACGAGCGCAGAAAATTTCGAGAAACAGGCTGGGAGCCTGAACGAGAGGTATTCTTCCAACTGCAAGGCGCTGACAGAGAATACGAAGCTCTCCCTAACCGCGATCCTGAACGATTCGAAGAAGCAGCTTTCGGATATGGAGCAGACGGCACAGAAGAAGATCATCACCTGCGCGTGGATCTCGACTGCGGCAGTGATCTTGTGCACGGCGTTGTGCGCCTTGGCCGTGCTGTGGAGCAGATGACGGTCGATGCACCGACACGCGACGGAACGACTATGCCGCTGCATATTGACAGCAAGCGCCGCAAGAAGCTCTGGCAAAAGAAAACCGCCCTCGGTCACGCCGAGGACGATCATGTGGATTGGACAATGGAACAGCACTTATAAAAACAGCCTCCAGTGGGAGGCAGAAAGGAAGCCTATGAAAAAGGACTGGGAGATTTACCGGGACACCGGCATTCTGGGCGGATATATGCCGGAGTGTGCAAAACTTCGGCAAACAGAGGATGGCGATGTCGCAACTGTTTTCCGGGACACAACAACACGTATAGAGGGAGACTGCATCGCAAAACAGCGCGAGATGTTGATCGGCAGCAAACGGTTCTGTATCACGTCTGTATTTCCGGCAGAGCCTTGCGCAACGCCGACGGACAAGCTGATCGCCTGCATCGACGCGGAACTGAAAAAAGAAGCGCACAGCGCATAAAAATCTGATAGACTTGTGGCAACCGCTGCGGTATACTTGCCGTACCGTACCGGCTTGCCCCACGGAAAAGGAGGTTACAATGGCAAGCCAAAAACAACAATACACCGTCCTCTATGGGCGACTCAGTCAGGAGGATGAACGCGTTGGCGAATCGAACAGCATTCTGCATCAAAGAGATCTGCTCGAAAGTTACGCACAGGCCAAGGGCTTTGAAAACACACTGTTCCTTGCGGATGACGGCTACTCAGGAACGAATTTTGAACGGCCCAGTTGGAAGAAGATAGTAGAAATGATTGAGGCTGGTGAGGTGTCCACCTTGATCGTAAAAGACACATCACGGCTTGGCCGTGAGTATCTGCAGGTCGGTTACTACATGGAAATTTACTTCCCGCAAAAGAATGTACGGTTCATCGCAGTGAACGACGGCGTAGATTCTGCGG
>ENA-UOJQ01001552-UOJQ01001552.1-human-gut-metagenome-genome-assembly--contig:-P63-NODE-1552-length-17715-cov-7.144847_pt1 | contig 17715 bp, 13 predicted proteins | sample MGYA00242352_ERZ723899 | MGnify/ENA metagenome assembly ERZ723899 | reverse complement strand
CGACACTCTCCCCCCCACCCAAATCCGCTACCCTTCCCCCACCTCCTCGAAAACATCTTCCGCCCCTTTCCGGATTTTTTAATTATATTTGCAATAGACTGCAACCCCAAATCGGTTTTCGTCTTGTTTTATTTTTACAATCTTACAATATATTTTTTTTGGAATGAAAAAATATCTGGTATTGCTGTTTGTCCTCGGAGCGTCGGGTTTCACGGGCGCCGTACAAGCGCAAAAGTGGGCCGTAAAGAGCAATCTCCTCTACGACGCCACAACGAGCATGAACCTCGGCGTGGAGTTCGGACTGGCGGAGAAGTGGACGTTCGATCTCTCGGGCAACTACAACCCGTGGACTTTCTCCGATAACAAGAAGTGGAAACATTGGTTCGTGCAGCCAGAGGTACGCTACTGGACCTGCAAGCGATTCGGCGGTCACTTCCTCGCGGCACACCTCTGGGGCGGCGAGTACAACGTCGGTAATGTAGGCGGCATACCGGACTTTCTCGGCACCAAGTTCTCGAATCTGAAGGATTACCGTTACGAGGGTTGGTTCGCCGGCGCCGGCATAGCATACGGCTACGCGTGGATGCTCGGCAAACATTGGAATCTCGAGGCCGAGATCGGCGTCGGGTACGCATATACGCGTTATGACAAGTATATGTGTCCGCGATGCGGATCGAAGGTCGGCAGCGGCCACCACAACTATTTCGGCCCCACCAAGGCGGCGATAAATCTTGTATATCTGTTCTGAAAATGCAAACGATCATGAAGAATATCATACGCATAGTGTCAACAATGCTGCTTGCGGCGGCCGCAGCGCTGCCCGTGACGGCGCAGCAGATAATGGACGGAGAGGCTGAAATACGCGACCTTGACGTCAACGATGACGGCAAGACCGTCACCGTAAACATGACGCTCGATGTTACAACGCTTGAGGTAGGCGGTGACGAGACCCTCATCCTCACTCCTGTAATAGAGGGCAACGGACACCGTGTCGAGCTGCCGGCCATCGAGATAATGGGCCGCCGCGCCTATATGCATTTCCTGCGCCGCGACGAACAGACCATATCGGAGAATGCCGCCTACGCCGACCGTACGGCACGGCGCTCGCAGCGTCTTGCGGGAGAGCAGCTCATACCCTATTCGGCCACTGTCGCCAGCGAGAAGTGGATGCGTGATGCCGAGATCGGAATACGCGAGGAGAGTTGCGGATGTGACGATACGCCCCTTTCGCTGGGCACATCGCCTCTGGCTGTAATTCTCCATACGCCATACCAGCCGCAATATCTGTTGGCATTTGTCGAGCCGGATCCAGAACCCGTCAAGACGCGTGAGGAGTCGCTCTCGGCATACGTCAACTTCAAGGTCGACAAGCATGACATACTTACCGACTACAAGAATAACGCATCGGAGCTGGCCTCGATCGTGGAGTCGATCGAGCGTGTTGACGACGACAGCGACCTGACCATAACGTCGATCACCATCGACGGATGGGCATCGCCCGAGGCGCCGGAGGCATACAACCTCGCGCTGTCGGAGCGTCGCGCCGCATCGCTGGCCGACTATATGGCCGCCAATACGAATGTCGATCGTACCCAAATTACGGCAACGGGACGCGGCGAGGACTGGATCAATCTCCGCAAGCGAGTCGTAGAGACGCCCAAGTTGCTCGATCAGGATAAGGTGCTGGCCATCATTGACGACCAGACGATGTCACTCGACGAGAAGGATGCCGCGCTCAAGCGCCTTATTCCGCCGACCATTTACCAGCGTCTTATGAACGAGATGTACCCGAGTCTGCGTCGCAACGATTACCGCATAATCTACAACGTTCGCAACTTTGACGTGGCAGAGGCACGCGCATTGCTTGACAGCGACCCCAAGAAGCTCTCTCTGAGTGAGATGTACCGCGTAGCCGGTCTCTACGAGAAGGGCTCGGCGGAGTATAACCATGTACTTGAGGTTGCAGCCCGCACCTACCCCACGCAGGTCGCCGCTGCGGTGAATGCTGCCGCAAGACTTATCGAAACGGGTGATTACGACGGTGCTCTGTCGCTGCTTGAAAAGGCCCCGAACGATGCACGTGTACTCAATGCCCGAGGTTTGGCCTATGCCCGTGGAGGCGATGCGGACAGCGCCCGCCGCACATGGTCGGAAGCTGTCAAGTTGGGCTCGGCCGAGGCTAAGCACAATATTGCCGAGTTGGAAAAGAGCTTGGAGTAAGAATGGAATATAAATATTAACCCTTAAAAATATACCATACACACAATTCACACTAAACCCTCAATCACCCGATGCGGCGACAGCCCGCACGGTAAATAAGAAACTAATTAAACGACACAAACTCTTAATTAAAAAAACTATGAAATTCAAACTATTACTAATGGCTGCGGCATGCATCGGCATGGTCGCATGCTCGAAGGACGACGCCGCGAACCCATCGGCCGACGGCTCGAAGCAGATTGTGCTCAAGGTAAACCTGCCGACCACCCGCGCTGCTCTTACGCCGGATGATCCGTATGTAGCTAAAGGTACTACTATTAGTTCTATGAATGTATTCTTCACCAATGCAAACGGAGTAGTGCAGAATGCATACGAGTTGAAAGATACCTATCTGACAAATATCATTGGAACCACCGGTCTGCGCTTTGTCGGCCTAGAAAATGTAACGGCCGTATATATCGTGGCAAATGCCCCCGATGGCGTAGTCATGCCTGACGAGGGTGATAACATGAATACATTCTCTGTAGAGTTGGCAAAGCAGGCCCCGTCTATGGGTCAGAACGAGATGGTGTTTGCCGGATGCGATCTCAATATCACACCGCTTACTCCGGATGTTAACACTCCCGAAATTCCCACATACGACAATGGTAATAAATGGAATGAAGGAGATCAGACATACAATGCCGATATTACCATACGTCCTCTTATCTCGCGTATAGAGTGGGGCAAAATTGAGACTGATACAGATGGGAATAAACTTGTACAGGTCGGATCGGATTATTACTTGGTAGAGTGGAGCGACTGGGATGTCGAAATTTGTGGTATCTACCAGAGCAACGTATACGGCGCCGAGTCAATCTTCGCCGCTGCACCCGTGGCCGACAACACATTCTTCGCTACGCCTACGGCAATGAATGCAATCGTTAACGGTGAGTGGACGCCAGCTACAACTATCACCGGCTGGGACGCCCTGAAGCCTGTACTTACATACAACGGATACGACAACGGATATGCTTCTGTTCTGCCTGCGGATTACAATGCCAAAGTAGATCAGGATCCCCAGTGCGTACCGTTCCATTTCTTTGTGCCGTTTGATGTAGATGGAGAGAACCCTGCAGTCGGCACTTTGGACGGTGCAAAAGAGCCACATTGGCACTTCCTGCTGCATTTTGATAATCCGTCGGCATACAACAGCAGCATCAAGGTTTACAAATCAGACGCAGACGGAACCAAAGGTACTGAAATAGACCTGAACAGTAATGACCCGGCATTGAGCGTGGCTTCTCAGTTCATGTTCCCTGTAACCACTGACGGAACGGCTTATGTTAACGTTATCGATCTGTTTGAAGGAGACACTACCACCAATATTTCATACGCGCCGGGCAAGATATACACGACCAATGTCTTGTTATCTCCGTTTAACGTTACGGCAGGCCCCGTGGTTGTTACCGATTACAATGTTATCGTAAAGGTAAACGTAGCCGACTTCGCAACGCAGGAGGTAACTCCCGAGTTTGACAAGAACTAATCAGACACAAGATTACTAAATCAACAAACGGTTCGGAAAGGGGTGCGGCGCGGGCCGTGCCCCCGATCCGGACAATTTAACCCGAAAAATTCGTAGCATCTCCGAACACTACGGAATAACACGCAAACAGACAAAAGCAAATGAGAAAACTATATACATATCTGTTACTTTCCATGATCGTGACGCTGCCGCTCGCCGGCGGGTGCATCAGAGAAAATATGGACGATTGCAAGGGAAAGGTGACACTCCGCTTTCGTTATGTCGGCGATGGTACGACCGATATCTTCCCCGAAAAGATCGAGCATGTGACCATGTATGTCTACTCGATCGCCGACGGCTCGCTGGCCGCCATACATAAGTATGACGACAATGCCCTTGCGGCGTATCAGGGTGCCGACGTGATGCTATTCCCCGGCCGGTACGAGGTTGTATGCTGGGGTAATGCACTCGATGAAACAACCATAAACGAAGGCGAGAAGATCATCGCCGCAAACGGCTATTTCGAAAATACGGATATAGCTACAAACGACCCTCTCTATTACGGTACCATCGAGATAGAGGTGCCCGAAACGCTGGTCGAAAACAATTATATATGCGACTTTGTCTGCTCGCACGTCAAGTTCCGTGTACGTGTCGAGGGATTTGACCAAACGACTATGGGTGTCCCGTCACTCGAGCTGACGCAACTCGCATCATTCACCGATTTTGACAATGTCCCCTCTGACGAGGAGCGTTGCTCATACCATCCCGTACTCGCCGCAGGATACGACGGAGAGCAAACCGTCTATACGGCCGAGTTCAACACACTTCGTTTCAACGACGACAACGATATAATGCTGCGCCTGCACTCCGACGAAACGCGTGTCGTGGCGCACGAGTTCCCGCTTGCGGACTTCCTTCAGGAACACAATATAGCCGTAGAGGGTGTAAATGAGGTGACGGTACCTATCCGCATCCGCTTCTCCCCCATCGGCGTAACGATAGACGACTGGGACTCGGTTCCCGTAAACCCCGATTTCGGCAAAAACTGACACTAAAGACTACTACAATATGAGAACCATACATACATCCTGCCTGATGACGATAGCGGCCTTGGCCGTGGCAACGTCGTGCGGCAAGAGCGATACGCCTGCAGCCGCTTCGGGGCCCGTAGATGTGCGGCTCGTCGTGAGCAGCGGCAACAACACCCGCGTAGGCAGCGACGCGACGGACAACGACATCCGCCAACTGCGCGTATATGCCTTCAATGCGGATGGGAAAAAGGTCGGATATGCCGAGGCGGACAGTCTCCAAGGCCAGAACTACATACCCATAACATTATCCGAGGGTGGCGATATTAACTTCTACGTTATTGCCAACGACAACTTCGGCCCGAAGCCGACGGTCGACACAACGTCGGTTACAGATTGGACATCGCTGTCAAAGACGGATCTCGAGTCATTGAAATTCGACCTGTCGGGATTCACCGGTTGGAGTACGACTGACGATTTCGTCTCGCCTATGTCGAACAACCGTTACGATGAATTCGGGAATGAACTTAAGAACGACAAAGCTTACAGCAACCCCGTAACCGTAACCAAACCGACAAGCGGTTCATTGGTTATACCCGTGACAGTACAGCATGTGTTGGGTCGTTTGAGGCTGATGCTCAACAAGGAGTCCGATGATGTCACAATCACGTTGAAGCGTGCTGCGGTCTATAATCGACCGGACTATTTCCTGTTGTACAATTCAGGCAGCGCCGACATAGAATACGAGAAAAACGAATCTCTTGTCAACGAATCTCTTGTCGATGAATTTGTCAATAGAGACATTCCTTTGGGGACAACTCAGCAGGAAGTTGCCCGTACATATCTCGCCCCGAATCTTTACGGATCGAGTGATCCAGACACCTACAATGCGCAAAAAACCGACGGAACGAGCACAAACGGTTTGAACAAAGCCTACTGCCTTGAGCTGACCGTAGAATTTGCCTATACTACCGGCACTTCGGAGACAAAGAACTACACGGAGGACTACACAGTCTACCTGCCCCGCGTACCGCGCAATACGAGCATCGACGTACAGGGTACGTTTAAGGGGACTGTGGTTAAACCCGAGTTCAATGTGATGACCGAGGCTTGGGTAGAGAAAGTTATGGATATTCCTGATTTCCAGTAGAAGCAATAGACAAGAAAACCGACAAGTTTTTCTAAAACAGGGATCATATATGCAACAGACAAAATATATGCGAATAGTGGCCGCGGGCCTGCTAATGACACTTTTTGCGGCTTGCGCAAAGGACGATACCATAGTGCCGTATGATACAACGGAGGGCATACCCTGCACCGTTACGCTCAACGTCGGAGCTGCTCCGGCTCCCGAAATTACCGTGACGCGTGCCGACAACTCGCTGTCGGCACTATCATCCTTGAAGATCTTTGTTTACGACAAGGATGGCCAAGTATGTCAGAATGTGGCGACGCTTTCAAGTACCGATATTACCGAGAACGGTATATACGGTAACGATACAGACGGTAACGGTACAGACGGTAATCGTAACGGCGAGACGCTCTACAAGGTATCTATCGAGACCACATCGGGCGAGAAGCAGTTGTTTGCCATAGCCAACTATGGCAGCGGTTATTGGGATCAATCAGGCATAGAAAAATTGTGCAGTCAGGCCGAAAAAGGCGCTTTGACTTTGGCCCAGCTGCGTGACGGGGTAATATCATTGGCTAATAACAACTTCAATATCAACACGGACGGCAATCTCAACCTGCCGTCGATTACGGCATCGAACCAGATGCTGATATCGGGATGGAATACAGGTGTCGTGTTTGCTGCAGGAAATGACGGGACAGGGACTGTTACCTATTATGGCACTCGAGGCGATTTAAACGACTCCGTAGCAATCAAGATGCAGCGTTCGATGGCTCGAATTACATTTAACATAGCGGCAGAAGTTGATGACGCCAGTGGGATATTCCGTCCTTCTACATTCCGAGTATATAACATTCCGAGAAGCACATGGCTTGCGGCAAATTTTGACAACAAAGTCAAAAGAGATTCGGACGACATTCAAACAACCTACTTGACAAGTGCGCTTACCAATGTCGGAAGTCTCGATGAAAATAAATATTCGTTTACCTTCTATATGCCTGAGAATATACAAGAGTCAAAAGAAGGTTTAACAGATTACAATCAACGCGACATGTGGAATGGCAGGTCTGGTTCGGCAACGCTTCCACAAAACAAAGAATGGACAAATGCTCCTCAAAACAGCACATTCGTTGTTATAAACGGAACCTACGCATCCAACGATGGAAAGTATTCAGGCACAGTGAATTACACCGTTCATCTCGGAGATTTCGGTGACGGCGGTAGTATGGGTAACTTCTCAATCGAGCGCAATTACGCTTATACATACAATATGAAAGTATTGGATGTGGGAAATATTATAGTAGAAGCTCAGAAAAGAGACACTACCTATCAGCATGGAGCCGAAGGAGATATATATGATGCTAAGAAGTGTATATACAATTACAACCTCGATGCGCATTACGAACAGGTGTATCTTGAGTATGATATTTCGACAATAGCAGCATCCGTAGGTGACGTAGGTGAATATAATACGGAGAAGGAATTGGACGATGCCATTGCCAATAAATTGATATTGGTTATCCAATCTGAGGCGATGGATCATAATGCCAATGGTGTCGTCAACAAACGCGGCTCTGTAAAACCATATCAGATTTATGCTGATTCAGTAAGAGGCGATACGGATGATGGCAAACAAGCAAAAAAAGATGTTATGGAAGGCGCCGGATCAAGCGGCAAGCCGACCAAAGGCTTTGATTATAAATGGATAGAATTCTATCCTCAAAGCAGTACTGAAATTTCGCCATATCCCGGAGTGCCGTCATGGAATGTGGATCATAATCTTAAACCAGATCCATTCAATGGTTACAAACCTGATAGCGATGCCGAAACATTGATGGATGCCTATGATGTGTGCGTTGCGTTGGGAAAGGCTGTAAAAAAGTTGAAGACAAATCAGACAATAGATACTACCAAGCGTAATGATGGGATCATAATAACAAAAGTCGATGGTAAATATGTTGCTCGTTTTACTGCTTTTGTAAATGAATATTATTACTATCGTCATCCGTTGACTCATGAAAAACTGACAACGTGGAGCGTGTTGACCAATAAGATTCCTCGTGAGATGATCATAGCCATGAGTACTGATGTATCTGCTGATGGTAACAGCTCATACAGCCAAATTTATTCATACATCTCACAGTTGTCTATGCAGACTTTCTACAACTCGCGCTCGATGGCCATCAATGCTTTTGGAATTGAAACATATAACGAGACTCCTATTATTCCTTTCGGAAGCCCTAATGTTTACGGCACCTTGGATGACTCGGATGGGCGAAATAATCAAATTCGCCTGTTAGAAAAGTATCCCGATGGCAACCAATACGGGGATTGGAACAATTATATCGATGCATCACAGAACGGATGGTATTCTACCACATCGACGGATCGCACAAAGCATAAATTGAAAGAGTCGGCATATAAGGGCGCAGATCAAAACAAAGATGCATCTGCATATTATGCCTGCCTGTCACGAAACCGCGATCTGAACGGCAACGGGAAAATAGATGACAACGAGGTACGTTGGTATCTTGCTTCGTTGAACGAATATATACGTATGGGAATCGGGGCCGGAGCCATATCCAATGCCGCGCAGTTGTATATGGGAGACAAATCGAAGATGGTGAAAAAGTCATACCCCTCGGAGTATATTAACCTCGGATCACTGTATTATACCAGCAGTAGCGCAGACAAACGGGTCTATTGGGCTGTCGAGAAGGGTTCGTATGGCGCCGTGGGAAGTTCTTATAACGGTGCAAATCTACCAATAAGATGTATACGTATATTACCGGCTATTAAAACAGATGTACAGGATGCTTCCGCCGTATATGGCATTGTAGCGACACCGACTGTAGTGCAGGAAGAGAAAAACCGCATGATAGTCTTGAATTTCAAGGGCCGTTTGGTCGATGATCTGTATAGGGGATACGTCGAAGGTTCATTGGGCCCACATGATGAAGATGATGATGAAAATTCATTCTATGAAGGTGTTTTTGTCGCCGAAGATTATCTAAGATATAAATCCGGGAATATACGGACATACAAACTTGAGGATGTGATAGGTGCAGATGTTTCAATGGTCAACCCTTGCGCCGGATACAGTGAAGGCGGATATGGTAATTGGCGAGTTCCAAATCTCGTGGAATTGTCTGCAATGAATGCTCTTGGATTATTAAATGAATGCAAAGACAATAATGGCAATCCAAATGATCAGGCAATAAGTTGTACCCAATTCAGCAATTTGGCAGTACGCTATGGATTTGCAAGATCATCATTGTTATTCTGCCCAGGCGCTAATGGAGATGAATTAGAAAAGGAGTACAGGATACGTTGTGTGCGAGATGTGCCACCCGGAAGCACTTTACTCGAATAGTTAACTGAACATCGGCCGCGATTAAATTAATCACGGCCGATCGCTTTTTCATACGTTTGCCCGAGGCTCGTTCAACGATGCATCTAAGACTCGGGCGGCAATGATCTTATGTGCTACCCTACGTAATTATTGGGATTTTGGTTAACTTTGTTTCTACAAAATAACATGTTCGAATGAAAGCATACACCTATATCGACCGCGGACGCTTCGAGATGCGGGACAAGCCGCGGCCCGAGATCGCGGACCCGCGTGATGCCGTCGTGCGCGTAACCCTCGGAAGCATCTGCACGAGCGACCTGCACATCAAGCACGGCAGCGTTCCCCGCGCCGTCAAGGGCATAACCGTCGGGCACGAGATGGTCGGCGTAGTCGAGGCCGTAGGCAGTGCCGTAACCTCCGTAAAGATGGGCGACCGCGTGACGGTTAATGTCGAGACCTTCTGTGGCGAGTGTTTCTTCTGCCGTCATGGATATGTGAACAACTGTTCCGATCCCGACGGTGGATGGGCGTTGGGTTGCCGCATAGACGGCGGGCAGGCCGAGTATGTACGTGTTCCGCATGCCGATCAGGGATTGACACGAATACCAGATACCGTAAGCGACGATAAGGCGCTCTTCGTGGGAGACATCCTCGCCACCGGATTCTGGGCCGCACGCATATCGGAAATATCACCGGAGGATACCGTCGCCATCATAGGCGCAGGGCCCACAGGAATATGTACGCTGTTGTGCGTGATGTTGAAGCAGCCGAAGCGTATTATCGTATGCGAAAAGTCGCCTCAGCGGGCGCAGTTCGTGCGTGACCACTACCCTTCCGTTATGGTCACTACGCCCGAACAGTGTGTCGATTTTGTCCGTAGTCACAGCGACCACGGCGGCGCCGATCGTGTCATCGAGGTTGCCGGTGCCAACGATACGTTCCGCCTCGCATGGCAATGTGCCCGCCCGAATGCCATTGTCACCATAGTGGCTCTGTACGACCGTCCGCAGGTGCTGCCGCTGCCCGACATGTACGGCAAGAACCTCACGTTCAAGACGGGCGGCGTCGATGGCTGCGACTGTGCCGAGATATTGCGTCTTATAGAGCAGGGCCTTATCGACACCACACCACTGATTACACATCGTTTCCCGCTCGAACGCATCGACGAAGCCTATCGGCTGTTCGAAAACCGCGAGGACGGCGTGATAAAGGTTGCCATCGAGGGCCGATAGATTCACGGCCAATGTAAATAGCGTACTACGCTGACGTCAAATACAACAATACAGCTCCGACCGTGGCCAAACCGCAAGCCTCTGTCGGAGCTGACGTTTTATGTAAGATGCGTCACTTGACGGGGTGTACGACGTATAACACTTCTCCCTCACGTGGCATAAAACATACCGTAATACCCTCGGCCAGAACGGTATTATTGTATGATAATCGTAAAAACGTCGGAGGCATTAAACTTGCGACACATACTTTTCGACTTAGGCTCTGATAACAACAGCCATCCAAGGCCCGATAGTTGTTTTCCGCCGACTATGTCGTCTTTATGAAGAATGAGCTCGGCAGGGCTGGTCGTACCGCGGGCGGATCGCAACGGCAACGGCTGTTCCCATCCCTTACGGGTGCCGAGCTCTAAATAGAATATCTTATTATGAACCCTCTCCGCGCCCGCCATGTGGCAGCCATTATAAAGCGTACAGGGCGACATCTCCTCTGTTGTGCGACACCATAACTCATGTTTTCCACATTGAAAGGCCTGTGTCAAATCGAAAAGATTCACGGCTACATGAAAAACGTGGGTTGCCGCATACTCTTATCCCATATTCAGGCCTTCGCTGCCCCTACAAAGAATAAGGATACGGACAGCCCACGTGGGCATATATGCACATATTGCGCCACGTGGACACAAAATATGTATATGCACAACATGGACATCCGTTACATTCTCTTCTTTGTAGTCAAAGTTGCGAAGTTCGAATATGAAAGAAGAACGTAATCAAACGTCAATAAAATATGTCGGTTCGCACACGTGCGATCCGTTACAAAAGTAGTTAATTAATCCGGATAAAATCCACTGTCGAGTCTTTTTCGCACGTCGTGTCTGCCGTGTATTTTGGCGCAGCGCTTCAATACGTTGACAACCACCATACAATCACACCTGCCGACTTGCGAGACAATATGATGCGACAAAGCTTCCTGTCATTCTTTCCAAAAATAATAACGTCCTTCGCGCATCGACAGCATCCGCCGGTTCTGCCTTCCTTGATGATCCTTGTACCCGATATGTATCCATGATGGTATACCGCTATTATCTTCCTGCTCCGAGATGAGTTGGTCGAAAGGTTTATCCGAGAGATAGTCCTTACAGAATTTCCTGAAATCCATAATCAGGCGGTTGGCTGGAAACAGATCGAACGCATAGCCGATGGTATGTGCCGATGTTGATGATTCCTTCATGCGTTTATTCAGTTCGTAACAGCGATACCCTGACGTTATCATCAGATTGTCACGTTCTATACCTTTCGATGCGCATAGTTGACTCCAAGCCTCCTGCAGCGGATCGAGCAGATTCTCTATCGATTCAATAATGTGATCCTTCGATTCGGCGTCGGGCGATTGTCTATTCCGCACGCAACGGCCACAGAGGAGCGTATGCACTCCTCGAGAGTAAAATGTTTCATCTTGTATTGTTTTTTATTTACCGGACAAACATATCCGCGACATAATGGTTCCCTGCAAATATACGCATATATTCACACTCGCCAAATACACTATGCCCCTGTCGTGTTTCGTTCTGGAGGATTTGACTGTCGAACACATGCTTTGGAAGGCTGGTTGGGGGACAATTATTAATTATATGAGCTTAGCAATCTAATATATATTTTGAAGAGACCTTCTGAGGTATGTTCTGTCAGCAACTGCAAAATAGCCAAACGTCGGATGCAATAATAAACAAAAAGCCCCGAAGGATATCTTCGGAGCTTTGGTGCGGTGCGTAGGGGACTCGAACCCCTGACCCCGTGCGTGACAGGCACGTATTCTAACCAGCTGAACTAACGCACCTCTTTTGGTTTGCGAGTGCAAAAATAATACAAAATTCGCAATCTGCAAACTTTATCCCTCTTTTTTCTTGCGCTTCATAAATATTTTTTGGTTCCCATAATGCCTTCGCTTACGGCAAGCAATTCTTACGCGGTGGGCTGAAGATTTTCCGTTGCGGGGCCGAGCGTTGTCTCGACCATGCGATCGACATCCGTACGATCGTCCGTATTAAGCAGCAGGTAACCCACTTGCGTCAGTGTACGGCGTTTCCATTGGCGTATGAAGTCGTCGTAGTGCTCCCCATCCTCCAGCATCAGCGTCTCGATAAGGTTGCGCGTAAGTGTAGGGAATATAACAAGCGAATAGAATGTGAGGAAGAAATCACGCAGCGGCACCCGCCGCAACTCTCCGCGGCGTATCTCGTCCACAAGCCGCCGTTTGATCGTGCAGATGTACCCCTCGACCTCCAATTCATGCAGCACACGTATCAGATGGTGTACATCACGCTGTATCTCCCCTATGATGAACTGCGGCAGAGCCGGATTTGCCCGAAACAGAGCCATATATTCGTCGATGACGGCATTCAACCGCTCCATAAAGGGGGTCTCCTTCTCCAGAATGACCTGTATGCGCGGGAATATCTCCCGCACTATATCGGCGAATATCGCCTGAAAGAGACGGTCCTTCGTGCGGAAATAGTAGTGCAGCGTCGAGCGTTTTATGCCTGCCGCCGCCGCTATGTCGCTCATACTTGCATCGGCATATCCCTTCTCGATAAACAATGCGCGCGCCGCCTCCACGATACGCGCCTCTATGCAGTCAGCAGGTTCACTTCGCATCGCTGCCTCCTTTCTTCAGATTGTCGATGAACAGCAGCAGACGGTTGGTGATGTTCACGTCGCTGACACTGCCGTCGAAGTCCAACGACAGGAGATTCATCTGCGGATACAGGGTCTTGATACGTTTCTCGACACCCTTGGCCACAATATGGTTGGCAATACATCCGAATGGCTGCAGGCTTACGACGTTGTTCACACCGCTCGCGGCAAATGTCGCAATCTCACCCGGCAGAAGCCACCCCTCGCCGAAACGCGCATTGAGCGATATGATCTTCGATGCGGCGGCCGCCTCATGGTATATGTTGCCCAGAGGACGGAAATATTCGAAACTCGATGCCGCGGCATTGTAACTGTCGATTATGCCCTGCATCCATGCGAATATGCGCTGCATGAGCCAATCAGGTATGCGCGACTTCTCAAGGCCCGTACGCAGCTTGACGTCACGGTTAACGAAGCCCTGCATGAAGAAATCTGCCAACACGGGCGATACCACCTCGATCTTCTGCTCGACCAGCCAATCGGTCAGGCCTTTCTGCGCAAAGGGGTTGAACTTGAGGTATATCTCCCCTACTATTCCGACCTTGGGACGATCTACGCCCGAAGGTACTATATGCGAGAACTCCCCGGCTGCACGCGCAAGCAGGTCTCGGAACGAAGCTATCTGCCGTCCCTCCGACCTCTCGCGAATGATCTTGACGGCCTCGGCCATATATTTGTCGCGCAGGGCTGCAGCGGCTCCGGGTGTCGTTTCACGCGCAGCCGCAGGATAGTATAACCGCGCAAGACAGTCGGTGAAGATCACCGATCCCACGGCCGAACGCAGCAGTTTGCGCCACGGTATCTTGAATCCGGGCTGGTCGTTCTTCAGACCGCTTCCCGGGGCTACCGATATTACGGGCACATTGGCATATCCGGCCTCCACCAGCGCCTTCTTTATAAGCGATATGTAGTTGCTGGCGCGGCACTGGCCTCCCGTCTGAGAGATGGCCACGGCAGTGTTTTCAATGTCATAACGGCCCGACTGCAACGCCGTGATCATATCGCCCACGATAAGCGTCGCGGGATAGCATATCTCGTTGTTGGCATACTTGAGTCCCATCTCGGCCGTATATGCCGAGCTGGCGGGCAGACTCTCCACCTCGTAGCCCGCACGCGCCACGATATGCGGTATCAGCGGCGAGATGAATGGCGTGAAGAATGGGATCAATATCTTGCGGTGACGGTCCTTCTCGCCAAATACGGGCGTCGTGACAAACGGACGCGTCTCCGAGCGGCGGCAGTGGCCCAGCTTGAGGCTCTCAATAAGCGAGCGCACGCGCAGCTTCAGCGAGCCGATATTGCTGACGTCGTCGATCTTCAGCAGAGCGAAACTCTTGCCGTAACGGCCCAGCAGGTCGCGCACCTCGTCCGTAAGCAGTGCATCGGGTCCGCAACCGAAAGAGGTCATCTGCACGAACTGCACATCGCTGCCCTGACGCACGCACCACTCCGCCGCACGCAGGATACGGTTCGGGTAAGCCCATTGCGAAACGAAATGCGTATCGCCGATCTCGATCTGTTCGTCACGTACGATGTCGTCCGTAATAACATCCACACCCATCGAGGCGATCATATCCGAGAGTTTGTGCTGTATGAGCGGATCGGCATGATACGGACGGCCCGCAAGCACTATAGTCAGACGCCCTGCCGCACGGCTCGCAGCCACGATATTCTCATCCGCCGCCTTCATCCGCCGTGTAAACGATCGGTATTCGTTCAACGCAAGGCGGAAAGCCTTGACGGCAGTTTTGCGGTCTACGCCGAGCGTGCGCAGATAATCTACACACTGGCGGCGCAGCAACTTCTCCGAGCGGAACGATACCGTCGGAGTGTCGAGCGGTACGGAGAGCTTCTCGACGCTGCGCACGACATCCGAATATCCCGACACGATCGGGCAGTTGTAGCTGTTGACGGCCTTGCTGTCCTCCGAACGCTCGTATATGACATAAGGCATAAGTATGCGGTCGACACCCTGCGCTGCAAGTGTAGCTATATGGCTGTGCACCAGCTTGGCCGGGAAGCAGATGTTGTCTGACATAACCTTGCGCACGTTGTTCTCGTATGCGGCCATGTTCGACGCCTCCGAGAGTACGACACGTATACCGCAATTATACAGTAGAGTGTGCCAGAAAGGATACTCCTCATACATATTCAGACAACGCGGGATGCCTATGGTCATACGGCCGTCCCTACGCTCGGGACGGTCGAACAGCAGATGCAGTTTCTCGGCGTAGGCATTGCTGCCCTGCACGTCGTAGCTGCCGCGGTTCGAGAAGTGGCGCTCGCATTTGTTGCCCGAGAAGTAGCTGTTGCCGTTGGCAAAACGGTATCGCGTAACCATACACTGGTTTTCGCATCCGTGGCACTGTATCGTCTGCGATGTGTACGAAGCCGCATCGACAAGATTTTCCAGAGGCGCACCCTCGACCGCTCTGTCGCAGGCATAAAGAGCGCATCCGAACGCACCCATCAGTTCGGGACGTTCGCTGCGGAAGACCTCGCGGTCGGTCAGACGTTCGAAGGCGCGCACTACGGCATCGTTTCGCATCGTACCGCCCTGAACCACAACGCGATCCCCAAGTTCATCCGCACTGCGGAACTTGAGAACCTTATAGAGGCAGTTCTTTACCACCGAGTATGACAAGCCGGCCGCTATGTCGGCAATCGACGCTCCTTCGCGCAGCACCTGCTTGACCTTCGAATTCATAAAGACCGTGCAGCGCGTACCCAGATCACACGGAAACTCAGCCGTGCAGGCCAGCGCCGCGAACTCCGACACCTTGTATCCGAGGCTCTTGGCAAAGGTCTCGATGAAGGATCCGCATCCCGACGAGCAGGCCTCGTTGATCTCCATGCGGGTCAGCACGCCGCGGTCGACAAAGATAGCCTTGATGTCCTGACCTCCGATGTCGAGTATGAACGATACGTCGGGCGTGATCTCACGCGCGGCGATATAGTGTGCGATAGTCTCGATTATGCCGTAGTCGAGATGGAAGGCAGCCTTTATGAGGTCCTCGCCATATCCGGTCGAGCAGCCGCCGCAAATGACGGGCTCCGTCCCCGCATCCGCACAATCTTCGAGCAGCTTGCGCAAGCCTCGCTCCACGGCCGCCACGGGATTTCCCTCGTTGGGCGTATAGTATGAGAAAAGGAGGTGCTTGTCCCGATCCATGGCCACGATCTTGGTGGTCGTCGAACCAGAATCTATACCCAGAAACATCTCCATGCGTCCCGCATGCAGCGGCGCAGGCACCATCAGATGGTTGCCCTTGGATTTGCGCCACGCCTCCAACTCCTCGCCGTTGGGGAAGATCGGCGGCAGTGACGCATACGAGCGCATGCCGTGCGGGGCATTCTCAGCGATGTGGGCGTTCCACTCCGCAGCCGTCATGCACTGCTCTCCCTGAGCCATCAGCGCCGCGCCCCATGCCGGCAGCAGCTGGGCATCCGACGGAACCACCACCTGCTCGTCCGTCAGGTGAAGGTAGTCGATGAACGCCTTGCGCAGCGATGGCAGGAAGGCCAGCGGCCCGCCGCAGAAGAGCACCGGAGTGCGTATGTCACAGCCGTGCGACAGCGTTACAACGGTCTGTACGGCCACGGCATGGAATATCGACGCGGCAAGATCCTCGCGCGAGGCGTTCTTGGCCGCAAGATTCTGTATATCGGTCTTGGCAAATACGCCGCAGCGTGACGCTATGGGATAGATGTGTGTCGATTTGCGCGCCAGCTCGTCCAGACCCTCGGGCGTAGTGTTGAGCAACACCGCCATCTGGTCGATGAAGGCACCCGTACCGCCGGCACAGTTGCCGTTCATACGCATGTCGGGTGCGCCGCCGTCATTGAGGAATACCACCTTGGCATCCTCACCGCCGATGTCGATGATGGTAGCCGCCGCGGGATAGTACCGCTTCACGTAAGCCGTGGATGCGACCACCTCCTGTATGAAGTCGATCTTGCTGCGCTCGGCAATACCCAAACCGACGGATCCCGTAACGTTCAACCGCATGCGCCCATCCTTCAGACGCTCCCCTATCTCGGCAAATACGGCCGCAAGCGTCTGTGGTACATGAGCGTTGTGACGTTCGTATTTCGAATAACACACGTGACCCGCGTCATCCAGAACGACGGCCTTCACGGTCGTCGACCCGATATCGAGCCCCATCCTGTAATCTGCCATATATAGATAATTTTATCCTTAATCAAACCCTTCGCGGCAGCAAGCCGCCCAAAGCGCTGTTGCGACAAGCCATCCGCCACGCCTGCCACTATGCCGACGCCACATGCTGACTACGATGTCTGACACGTGTGTCAGCATGCAAAAATAGATAAAATTATCCTACGATATTCACATTTAATAAGAATTTTATAGAATTATTACAATGATACGGGAGCCCATACCGGCGCGTCAATCGCCCATGTGGGAGAGTATCTCGCACGTGAGTTCGGCATAATGCCTGCCGATAGGTATCGGGGCAGCACGCCCCGCGATCTTGACTTCGCGTTTGGAGAAGTGTTCGACCCCATGCAGGGGGATTAAACCGAGG
>ENA-UOJQ01001551-UOJQ01001551.1-human-gut-metagenome-genome-assembly--contig:-P63-NODE-1551-length-17721-cov-7.709612_pt1 | contig 17721 bp, 15 predicted proteins | sample MGYA00242352_ERZ723899 | MGnify/ENA metagenome assembly ERZ723899 | reverse complement strand
GAGCGCAACCTTGCCAAGGTTGAGGTCGCGGGTCCGAGTCCCGTTTTCCGCTCTCCGGGTCAGAAAAGAGGATGAGCAGAAACCTGACCAAATCCTAGAAAGCCTTGTATATCAGCGATATGCAAGGCTTTTTCTTTTATTTTCCCACTCCTGTTGAAGCAAAAGGCAGCAAGTATTTCACGCTTTAATCGTGACCTTTTTTGCCCGGGCCGAAAACAGGTCACGATTTAGCTCTATTTCGCTGATTTGCATCATTTTACTCTGCAACATTCCGGTGCTGAAGACGTTTAATTTACTCAAAAACCAAGCAGCCATGTTGCCACGAACCACCTTCAGTGTCGTCTTCTTCTGCAAGAAGACCAAAGTCATAAAAAAGGGCAAGGCCCCGATCTATGCCCGCATTCAACGGCCGGAGGGCGGCTGAACTTCATGCCGGCAGAATCCGATTCAACCGCCCCACCGGAGTTCAGAGATAGAGTTCGCAGGCCTTACGCTCCGAGCACACCTTTTTGAGCATACGACCGACAAGTGCAAGCATCAGCCGATTAACGTGCCGCGCTCCGTGTGGACATACCGCAACGCACCGCATGCAGGAGATACACAACTCCTTGTCGACACGGCTCGGATCCTTCGCATCAATGGCGCCGACGGGACATTTCGTCGCACAAACGCCGCACTTGACGCATGCACGCGTAGCCTTGGGCACGATACCTGCGCCAGCAGCCTTGCGATATGGGCGATTACCCGGGATCTCCGGTTCGCCAGTATCTCCATTATCGATCTTACGGCGAATCCTCTCTGCAAAATTGCACAACACCGCTTCGTCATCCGCATCGGGACGTCCCGCAGCGTATTGGCGGGCAATCGAATGCTCGGCCACGGCTGCCACGGCTGCAATGACAGTAAATCCGGCCCGTGAGGCCGTATCACGCAACTCCACCAATGTATCCTCATAGGCCCTGTTGCCATAGACACAGACCAGAATGGCCCGTGCACCGTTACCGTGCATCTCGGCCAGACGCGCCGCGGCAACGGCCGGAACGCGTCCGCTGTATGATGGCACGGCAATCATAGCCACATCATCCTTACCAAGTGTCACACTGCCGAAATCGACATCACGCACCGTAAGATCTACCGAAACCGTTTCTGAGGCCAGCGCCTTGGCCAATATTGCGGCCACACGCTCCGTTCCGCCCGTCGGGCTGAAGCATATTTCATAAATCTTATCCATGCAAAATAATTTTACATTCTGACAATTACCTTTCCATTGATCGGCCCCACGGCCACGAGCCGCATGGCATCGTTTATCTCCTCCAGAGAGAACGTATGCGGATCGACTGCAGGAACAATATGATTACGCTCAACGATCTCCGTTATACGGCGCAGCTGTGCACCGTCGGCATGCACAAACACAAACCGATACTCCTTACCCTGACGGCGGGCCGACAGATCGTATTTCATTCCGGCAAGCGTAAAGAGGGCACGCTTGTACCACGGGAAGCCGTTGCGTCGGGCAAACTCCCCGTTGGGTGATGTCCTCAGGCTCAACAGACGCCCGCCCCGTTTCAGCACCGAGAGTTCGTGTTCGAATTCACCGGCTCCGAGCGTGTCGATAACCAGATCGACTCCCGGCACTACCTCCCAATAGTTCTCCTGACGGTAATCTATATAGCGTTCGACCCCCATGGCCAAAAACTCTTCGCGGGCACGTGCGTTGCCAGTCACCATGACACGAAGCCCCAACTCTCTGGCAATCGGGACGGCCATCTGCCCGAAGCTGCCCGATCCGCCCGTAATCAGCAGCGTCTGCCCAGCCTGCGCCTCCAACACGTCAACAAGACCCTGCCATGCAGTCAGCGCGGTCAACGGGATTGCGGCCGCCACAGGCATACACCTCGGGGATCTTCGCCACAGCCGCCTCATCAGCCGCGACATATTCGGCAAAGGCGCCGATTCGTCCCAACGGGAGCCGAGTATAGACGGCATCGCCCGGGCGGAAATCACGGACTTGGCTGCCGACCTTCACCACGACACCCGAACACTCGTTGCCGAGTGTCTGCGGCAGGCGGTAATCCTGAATCAGTCTGATACTTCCCGAAGCGATCAGCAACTCCAGCGGATTGACGGCCGCCGCGCGTACTTCGATGAGAACCTCATCCGCCGCCGGTTCCGGAACGGGAACCTCCCGAACGACCAGACGACCACCCCTCGCATCACGATCCAGTTGCGCTGCTTTCATTCCTCCATGCGTTTGATTTTATCTTTCGACCCGTGCGACTCCCTGCGATCCTGCATGACGGCATCCATATTATCCACGGCCCATACGAGCAGCTCCTCGAGAATCGGACGGAGCGTCTCGCTCCGCGCCGTGAGCGCATACTCGACCCGCGGCGGAACCTCCGCATAGAGCGTTCGCGTGATGTAACCGTCCTCTTCGAGCGTGCGCAGTGTCGTTGCCAGCATCTTTTGCGAAATGTCGGGCATGGCCTGCCTCAACTCCGTAAAACGCAGTTTTCCCGTCTGCGAACGCGCCAGCAGATAGAGGACCAGCAACGCCCACTTGTCACACAGACGCGCCAGTATATTCCGCACCGGACATGCCGGGAACATCGTATCCTCGATCGTCGATCGTTTCATCGTAACAGTCGTATTAAGTCTCACAGATACTTACGGTCCTTCACCGACATTTTGCGGCATTCGGGACCAACGGCAAATGATATCGGCATGCAAAGATATATAGTTTCATTTTTATACCAAATATATTTTATATATTATTGCAAATAGACCGGCTGTCGGGAGATATTTGCCGAGAGAAGAATAAATCTGCCGGGCCGCAAATATCGAATCGGCCGCATAAAGACTGCAGCTAATCGGATTACAACCATGCGCCGCCCCGCCCCATTGAAGACCGGCGTGCGTGACATGGCGGCAGTCGTGAATGTCACATTTTCACGATGCAAAGGTCGAGATACCGACTGGCAAAGCATAAACGCCACATGTCGCACTTTACGGGAACGAACCGCAAGAAGCCGCATGAGATCCCGTTTAGCCGATAAAACTTATTTACGATATATTTATAATCCAATTTATTGCCTAACTTTGCTTAGGCAAAGGAGCACATCGACACAACGACCGCTCCGCCGCATCCGCCTGCAAACCATCTTTGCGACATGGGCCAATGAATAAGTCCGCGAACACGGAGGCACCGCCGGGCCGCAAGGAGACAAAAGTGCATCCGGTCAAACGGCAAAACCGTAAACCGCGGATAGTTGCCGCAGCGCATGCCCGTAAAACACGAAACGCAGATGAACATTCCGCTATATGAATATTCGCTCTGGACGGCCTTGCCGCTGATGGTCTTCTTCGGGGCCTACTTTCTGTTTGCCCGAACGCCCGACAAGGCCATCTTCGACAACTATCTCCGCTCGCGCCGCATCATGGGGTGTGCATTGCTGCTGCTCTCAGCCAACTATGCCGTACACCTATTCACCGAGATTCGCCTGCGGGATATCGATGCCGCCATACTGATGAACCTCTCGACATACTTCCTCTGTTACTGGCTCTTCAGCTCGGCCCTCACAACGTTGCTCGACCGCTTCTACGTCACCCGCCGACGCATGGCCACACACCTTGCCCAATGGCTGCTCTTCACGCTGGCGGCAGGCATCATCCTGAAGTGGCTGCCCGAAGGCACAACCCAGAAGATCGGACTCTTGGCCATGGCCGCATGGCTCGTATGCTACGGGCTCACACTCGCCCGACGGCTCATCAAGGCATACCGCCGTGCCGTGCGGCTTTTCGACGACACCCTCTCCGACGATATCGCCGCCTACATACGCTGGCTCTCGATATTCACATATTGGGCCGTGATCTTCGGCGTGGGGTGCGGCCTGCTCACCTTCCTGCCCGACCGGTACATATTCTTGTGGGTACTGTCGTCGATACCATTCTACGTCTATCTCTTCTGCTCCTACATGAACTACCTGCTATTTTACGAGCAGGTGGAGCGTGCGCTCGAGGCCGACGCCCTGACCGAACCGGCCGTCTCAGACAATGCGCCGGAACTGTCGGCCGCCATGCAGACAAGTATCCGTACCGACATTGCCACACGGCTTGAGGAGTGGATTGCGTCCGACGGCTACACACGTCCGGGGCTAACAATAACGGACGTGGCGAACGATCTGCTCACAAACCGCACATACCTTTCGAGCTACATCAACACCACATACGACACCACGTTCCGCGAATGGATCACCCGACTGCGCATCGAATATGCCAAGCGGCTGCTGCTCGGCTCTCCCGAGCTGACCGTACAGGACGTCTCGGAGCGGTCGGGCTTCCAGTCGACAAGCCACTTCATACGCATATTCAAGGAAAGGACGGCCTGCCCGCCGGCAAAGTGGCGCAAGACGGTGAGTGAATAATGCTGCCGAGAGCCATTACTGACATTTCTACATATCCGACTCGGACACAAGGCCTAATGCCTGCACATCAAAACGACCGGCACATAACGCCGAAATCAGTTAGCGTAATAATTGCACATTCAGGCTCCGCCGCCGTCATTTCTGCCGCGACGCCGCCGAAACGGCATAATGCGCCTTACGCGGTAAAACGCCGCATGTTACACGCCATTCACCGCGCCGCCAAACGCAGAGGCCAAGTCCATATTAAGGATTGATAGCGTCCCTATACGTCTGAAACTCGCGATCTTCCACCGCTAATGACGCTCCGGCACGAGGTTTTTACGCCGACAATGGTTATATTTGTATAACCGTAAGAGCCATTGCGAACTACGACCCCACAAACGACAATATACGCGGCAGCGTGCCAACACCTTCGGGCGCATGGCAGCAATGCCGCATGAAGTTGCAGGCTCTGCGGCCGAACCTTGCCACCGACATACGGACTCAAACATCAAATACCATAAAGGCATGAAACGACAAATACTCATTCTAAGTGCTGCGGCGATGCTTGCTGGCTGCGGCGGCACACAGCCGCAGCAGAGCGCGCAGCAGCCGCAGCAATCGATGGAACAGCAGGTCGATCAGCTGCTCGACTCGATGAACGTCGACGAGAAGATCGGCCAGATGATGAACTCGACGCCGGGCATCGAGCGCCTCGGCATCAAACCCTACGACTGGTGGAACGAGGGTCTGCACGGCGTGGGCCGCAGCGGCCGCGCAACGGTATTCCCGCAGCCGATAGGCCTTGGCGCCACATTCGACATCGAACTGCTCAACAGCATAGGCGACGCCATCTCGGACGAGGCGCGCGCAAAGTATCAGGTGGCGCAGCGCATAGGCAACTACGGCCGCTACGCCGGACTTACCTTCTGGTCTCCCAACGTCAACATCTTCCGTGATCCGCGCTGGGGCCGCGGCATGGAGACCTACGGCGAGGACCCCTATCTGACGGGCATGCTGGGAACGGCATTCGTCAAGGGGCTTCAGGGCGACGACCCGAACTATCTCAAGGCCGCAGCCTGCGCCAAGCACTTCGCCGTGCATTCGGGCCCGGAGGCCACACGACACGGAGCCAATGTCGAACCTTCGCTCAAGGATCTCTATGAGACATACCTTCCGGCATTCGAGATGCTGGTCAAGGACGCAAAGGTCGAGACCGTCATGACGGCCTACAACGCCGTCTACGGCGACTGCTGTTCGGCCAGCCCGTTCCTCATGCAGGACATACTGCGCAACAGATGGAACTTCAAGGGCCACATCGTATCCGACTGCGGCGCCGTGACCGACATATACACGGGACACCACTGCACCCGCTGCGAGATGGATGCCGCCGTCAAGGCCCTCAAGGCAGGCCTCAACCTCGAGTGCGGCTCGTCGATGCGCACGCTCAAGGATGCATACGCCAAGCAGCTAATTACCGAGCAGGATCTCGACAACGCCCTGCGCCCGACGCTCATGACTCGCATGAAGCTGGGTATCCTGCACGATGACCCGCAATGCCCCTACAACAACATGCCGGAAGATGTGATCGGCTCGCCCGAGCACCGCGCTCTAGCCAAACGCGCGGCCGTGGAGAGCATGGTGCTGCTGAAGAACGACGGCATACTGCCTCTGGACAAGAACATCCACTCGCTCAACATGTCGGGCAGCGGTGCCACGGACGTCTTCTACCAGATGGGCAACTATTACGGGGTGAGCGATGACTACAGCACATACCTTCAGGGCATAGTATCGAAGGTCAGCGCCGGCACCACGGTATCCTACCACACGGGATTCATGCAGCTCGACGGCCTTGCCGCCAACATGAACATAGGCGAAGCCGCGGGTGCGGATGTCGCCATCGTATTCATGGGCAACAACGGCAATGTAGAGGGCGAGGAGGGCGAATCGATCGCCAACAGCACCAGCGGCGACCGTCTGGACCTGCGCCTGCCCGAGTCGCAGATGAACTACCTGCGCACACTCAAGAGATACAAGGGCGAAGGGATCGTCGTAGTGCTCACAGGCGGCAGTCCCATCGACCTGCGCGAGATATACGAACTGGCCGACGCCGTGGTTATGGCATGGTATTCGGGACAGGCCGGCGGAGAGGCGCTGGGAGATCTGCTCTTCGGCGACGCCAACTTCAGCGGCCGCCTGCCTGTGACCTTCCCTGCCGAGACCGAGAAGCTGCCGCCGTTCGAGGATTACTCGATGGCAGGACGCACATACAAATACATGACCGACAACATCCTCTTCCCCTTCGGTTACGGTCTGAGCTACGGCAAGGTCACATACGGGCCCGCCAAGGTCGTCTCGAGCGACGACAAGAACGTTACCGTGGAGTTCACCCTGAGCAACGACGGCACGTCCGACGTCGACGAGATCGTACAGCTCTACCACTCGTCGCCCGCTGCAGGCGTCACGGCACCGCAATCGCAACTCGTAACCTTCAGCCGCGAGCATCTGAAGGCCGGCGAGAAGCGCACCGTACGCATGGAGATTCCCGTAGAGCGCCTCTCGACCGTGCAGGAGGACGGCACGAAGAAGCTGCTGCAAGGCACCCACACGCTTCATGTGGCATCGGCCGCCCCGACATACCGCAGCGCCGACCTTGGTGTGCAGGATGTCACCGTAACGCTCGAATTGTAGCGTCCGACGGTACAAATAAAATACCCGCAGCTCCGAGAGTTGCGGGTATTTTATTTGTCTGCGCTGCGAGCCTACTTGCGTCCGCGCCACAGGGCCGACATCTGCTCGAGGGTCTTGCCCTTTGTTTCGGGAACCATCTTCCATACGAACAGGGCCGACAACAGCGACATGACGGCATATATGCAATATGTACCGCCGACGCTCCAGCCACTCAGTGACGGGAAGGTAGCCGAGACAAGGAAGTTCGATATCCACTGTGCCGCCACCGCTATGGCCACCGCCTGCGAACGGATCGTATTGGGGAAGATCTCCGATATGAGCACCCAGCAGATGGGTCCCCACGACATCATGAACGACGCCGTGTAGATGATTATGAAGATCAGGGCTCCGAGACCGATCGTATCGGTGAACGAAAGAGCGGCCAGAACCGCCATGCCGATCATCATGCCCGTCGATCCGATCATAAGCAGCGGCTTGCGGCCCACACGGTCGACAGTGAAGATCGCAACCACCGTGAAGATGATGTTCACCACACCCATGACCACCGTCTGCAACATCGAGGCATCGCCCGTAGCGCCCATGTTCTCAAAGATGCGCGGGGCGTAATAGAGCACCACGTTGATACCTATCGCCTGCTGGAAGAACGAGAGCAGCACGCCCACCACGATAACCGTCTTGCCGTAAGCGAACAGGTGTTCGCGCTTCTCGTCGACGGTCGACTTGATCTCGTCGAGGATTGTTCGGGCCTCGGCCGTGCCGTTTATGCGTTCGAGAACCGAGAAGGCACGCGAATCGTTACCGTGCAAAGCCAGAAAACGCGGTGTCTCGGGCACCAGCAGTATGAGCAGGAAGAATGCACCTGCAGGGAACGCCTCCGAGAGGAACATGCGGCGCCAGCCGACGTCGACCATAGCCTGCTGTATGGCCTCGGCCGTATCGCCCAGATTGTTGCGTATGAGATAGTTCACGAAATATACCACCAGCATGCCGAATATTATGGCGAACTGGTTGCACGATACCAGCGTGCCGCGTATGCGCGCGGGCGAGATCTCGGCTATGTACATCGGGCATACGGCCGATGCCAGACCGACGCCTATGCCGCCGATTATACGGTAGAGGTTGAACGACACGAGCAGCGCGAACGACGCCTCGCCGTATGGAAGTATTCCGCTTTCGGGCCACCACGAGCCCACGGCCGATACAAAGAACAACACGGCCGCCGCCACGAGCGTGCGCTTGCGGCCCAGACGCGCGGCAAGCACGCCCGATATGGCACCGCCGATGACGCAGCCTATCAGGGCGCTGGAGGCCGTGAAACCGTGCATCCACGCCGTGTAGGTAAAGTCTTTCGCCGTGCGGAAGAAATCGTCGAGAGCCTGCTCGGCACCCGACACGACAGCCGTATCGTAGCCGAACAACAGACCTCCGATAACCGCCACCAGCACGATCGAAAAGAGATACGCCCGGCTTCCATTTGATTGGGTTGAAGTCATATTTGCAAATTGAGGTTACAGTTTCAGGTCGGGGATCGGCAGCATTACAATACCGCACCGCAAAGGCACGGCACGCCACGCAATCCGCATAAACGAAAAATTCCGCCGACAGCATCTGCACCGTCGGCGGAACCGGAACAAAATTAGATATACATGTTGATCATCGCCTCATAGAGCTCCTGCTTGCCGCTGTGCTGTGCGGGCTCATGGTGGCGTGCATACTCGGCAACCTGCTCGAGCGTAAGCTCTCCCTTCTCGAAGGCCTTGCCCTCACCGCTGTCATACGAGGCGTAACGCTCCTTGAGCATCTTCTCGTAGGGCGAGTTCTCGAGGATGTCGGCAGCGATAAGCAGCGCACGCGCCATCGTATCCATACCCGAAATGTGGGCAATGAAGATATCCTCCAAATCGGTCGAGTTGCGGCGCGTCTTGGCATCGAAGTTCGTGCCGCCGCCCTGAAGGCCGCCGCCGCGCAGGATCACCATCATCGCCTGAACCAGCTCGTACAGGTCGATCGGGAACTGGTCGGTATCCCAGCCGTTCTGGTAGTCGCCGCGGTTGGCGTCGATCGAACCGAGCATGCCGGCATCGACGGCGCACTGAAGCTCATGCTCGAAGGTGTGGCCGGCAAGCGTGGCGTGGTTAACCTCGATATTGACCTTGAAGTCCTTGTCCAGACCGTGCGCACGCAAGAAACCGATCACCGTCTCCGTATCGACGTCATACTGGTGCTTCATCGGCTCCATGGGCTTCGGCTCGACGAGGAACGTACCCTTGAATCCCTTGCCGCGGGCATAGTCGCGCGCCATGCGCAGCATGGTGGCCATGTGCTCCTTCTCGCGCTTCATGTCGGTGTTGAGCAGCGACATGTAACCCTCACGGCCGCCCCAGAAGACATAGCAGTCGCCGCCCAGTTCGATCGTGGCGTCGAGAGCGTTCTTGATCTGCAACATCGCACGGGCCGCAGCGTCGAAATCGGGATTGGTCGACGCCCCGTTCATGTAACGAGGGTGCCCGAAGACATTGGCCGTACCCCACAGCAGGCGGATACCGGTCTCGGCCTGCTTCTGCTTGGCATAGGCGACCATCTCCTTGAGGTTCTTCTCATACTCCTCGGCCGTGGCAGCCTCGTCCACGAGGTCCACGTCATGGAAACAGTAATACTCGATACCCATCTTCTGCATGAATTCGAAACCGGCATCCATCTTGGCCTTGGCACGCTCCATCGGGCAGGCGGCCTCGTTCCACGGGAACTTCTTGGTGCCCACGCCGAACTGGTCGCCACCCTCGGCGCAGAGCGTATGCCACCACGCCATCGAGAAACGGAACCAATCCTTCATCTTGCGGCCCATAACCACACGCTCGGGCTCATAGTAATGAAATGCCATCGGGTTCTTTGAATCCTTACCCTCGAAAGGGATCTTTCCCACGTTGGGGAAATAGCTCTTAGTTGCCATAATAAACGTTGTTTTTAATTTAGCACATTATTTTTATGTAATATATTCAGTTTCGCATCCCTTGGACGACCCTCCGCCGCAAAAGGAGCTACCGCACAATCGCCCATACGCCGTATTCACGGCTGCGTCAGGCCCTCTCGAGCCGCATTTCGACCTCGCGCACCCACTTTCCGTAGGCCTCCTCCAGCGCCTCGCGCTCCTTCGCCACAGGCTCCACCGTTTCGAGTCTCCGCAGCGAGGCGAAGGCCTCCTCACGGCTGTGGTAATACCCCGCACCGAGCGCGGCACCGCGTGCGGCACCCAACGCCCCGTCCGTATTGAAGAGCTCGATACGCGCACCCGTGAGCGTCGCCAGCGTCTGGCGAAACAGCGGCGAAAGGAACAGGTTCGCCTCACCGGCGCGTATCACGTCGGGCAAAAGTCCCAGTCCGCGCATGATATCTATGCCGTAACGGAACGAGCAGGCTATACCCTCCTGCGCCGCACGCACGACATGCGCCGTCGTATGGCGGTTCAGATCGAGGCCGACAATCTCCGCGCCCGTCGTACGGTTGCCCAACACACGTTCGGCACCGTTGCCGAAGGGCAGCACCACAACGCCGTCCGAACCAACGGGGGCCGTGGCCGCAAGGTTGTTCATGGCGGCATAATCGAGCGTCTGCTGCACCACATTGCGGCGTATCCACGAATTCATTATGCCCGTACCGTTGATGCAGAGCAGGATGCCGTAGCGCGGCCTTACGGCCGTATGGTTCACATGCACGAACGTATTGACACGCGACTGCGGGTCGGCCTTCGGCGTATCGACAACACCATACACCACGCCGCTCGTACCTCCCGTCGCGGCCACCTCACCCGCCTCCAGAACATTCAGCGAGAAGGCGTTGTTTGGCTGGTCACCCGCACGGTACGATATCGGGGTACCTTTCGGTATGCCGAGCAGCTGCTCCGTTGCGGCATCGGTCTCGGCCTGCGTGCCGATCGACGGCCCGGCCTCGGGGATCATCTCATGCGGAATGCCGTACCAGTCGGCCACAAAGTCGGCACGACGCTGCTCGGCAAAGTCCCACAGTATCTGTTCCGACAGGCCGCTCACGCTCGTCGAGAGGTGTCCCGACAGCCGATAGGCTATATAGTCTCCGGGCAGCACAAACTTGTCGATGCGCGCAAACAGCTCGGGTTCGTTGCGCTTGACCCACGCCAGCTTCGAGGCCGTGAAATTTCCGGGCGAGTTGAGCGCATGGCCAAGACAGTAGTCGCGGCCTATGCCTTCGAGAGCCTCGGCTCCGATCTCCACGGCACGCGAGTCGCACCAGATGATCGACTTGCGCAGCGGGCGCCCCGCAGCATCGAGACACACCAGACCGTGCATCTGATAGGTTATGCCTATCGACACGACATCGCGCAGCGGGCTCTTGGCCCCGACCTGACGTATGCCCTCGCATACATAATGCCACCACATGTCGGGGTCCTGCTCCGCCCATCCGCTCCGAAGGGCATCTATCGGCATCTCCTGCGCGGGGTTTGTCGCCGAGGCGACGCACTCTCCCGTCGCTATGTCGAGCAGCGACACCTTCACCGACGAGGAGCCTATATCTATTCCCAAACTCTTCATATCCTTATATCTTTTCTCTTTTGTTTATACTTCATTCCAAACGCCGCTGCCTGCCATTCATCCGCACGGCCTACGACAATCAATATTTCCAATTGTTGATAAATCCCAGCTTGAGTTTCTCGCGCACGGCCTTGCGGTAGGCGTTGCGGTTGAACATGTAGTATCGCGCCGGCTTGTGGGCTACGCCCTGCTCCTTCTCGGCCGTAGGTGTGAGGAACCCCGACGAGAGAATCTTCTTGCGGAAGTTGCGGTTGTCGATCTCGATGCCCAGCACCGCGCTATATAGGTTCTGCAAGGCACGTATCGTGAACTTGCGCGGCAGAAGTTCGAAGGCCACGGGCGACTGCAGCATCTCGCGGCACAATACCGACAGCGCCGACGTCAGGATCTGCTTGTGGTCCATCGCCAGACGCTGGATCGAATCCACATCCACCCACTGCGCACCCTTGGCCGTAGTGTAGGCCACCATGCGGCTGTCGAGCTTGACCAAGGCATAATAACCAACCGTCACCACACGCTCGCTGTGGATGCCGTGATAGCGGTTTATCCACTCCAGTTCCTCGCCGCTCACGCGTTTGGGGTCGGAGAATATCTCCATCTGTTTGAGATATACGTTTTTCAATCCCGTGGCCTCTTCGAGCACACGATACGCCGCCTCGGGCAGGGTCTCGTTCTCGAGGATCATTGCTCCGGGCAACTTCAGCGGGTCGAGGCGCGTGTCGGGCTTGTAGTAGCGACGCTCGATGAGCAGAACCTTGAGCGTCGTACCGTTAAATCCGAACACGGCACAGTCAACCGACAATGATTGATTGGTCTGGATTGACATGGGTATTTGAAGTTTCAGGTTTCGACTGTAAAATTACCCATTCGCACGATAGATTGCAAACTTATCGTAATTCATACACTAACCATCGACATTTATCCGTTCCAAATGGCTTCCGGAGCCGATATAGCACGTCGCAAACAATAACCGTAATATACGCTAACTCGCCGCACGGACGGTTGCGTGACAACGCATTGCGACCGCAACCGGGCCACCGGCACTATGCACGACAGACTCTCCGCGGCCACCGATTCCGTGGTTCGGGTTACAAGATCCGGAAAAAGTATACAGTACAACATCTTTATAATAAGTAGTTTTGCAGTGCAGCAACCTCTCAGAACAGACTGCATGCGCAGGTTTCACCGTTAAAAACACATAATATGAAAATAAGTATGATCCTTGCGATATTCGCATTGACCGCAAACACTACAACAATCATGGCACAGCAGAAAATCAAACAGACGGCCGGGCGTGAGCAGCTCGGCGAATTTGCCCCGAAGTTCGCGGAATTGAACGACGACGTCCTCTTCGGGGAGGTATGGAGCCGCACCGACTGGCTCGGGCTGCGCGACCGCAGTCTGGTTACCATCACCTCGCTCATAAGTCAGGGCATAACCGACTCGTCGCTCACATACCATCTCCAGACGGCAAGACAGAACGGCATTACGCGCAGCGAGATCTCCGAGATCATCACCCATATCAGTTTCTATGCCGGCTGGCCCAAGGCGTGGGCGGCATTCCGTCTGGCAAAGGACGTATGGGCCGAGGACAGCACCGCCGAGGATGCCAAGGCCGCATTCCAGCAGCAGATGATATTCCCGATAGGCGAGCCCAACACAGCCTACGCACAGTACTTTACTGGCAACAGCTACCTCGCACCCATATCGCGTGAGCAGGTTGTGGTGTCGAATGTTACATTCGAACCACGCTGCCGCAACAACTGGCACATACACCACGCCAAGAGCGGCGGCGGCCAGATGCTTATAGGCGTTGCGGGCCGCGGATGGTATCAGGAGGAGGGCAAACCCGCCGTCGAGATCCTGCCCGGCACGGTGATACATATCCCCGCAGGCGTAAAGCATTGGCACGGGGCCTCGGCCGACGGTTGGTTTGCGCATCTGGCATTCGAGATCCCGGGTGAGGAGAGCTCGAACGAGTGGCTCGAACCCGTCACCGACGAAGAGTATGACAAGCTCAAGTAACGCATATTTATACTCCGGATCGAGACACGCCACGGCGACATGGTTCTCTACCAAAACCATGCGCCGGTCATACTATACGGCCGCAACCCGTGTAGTCATACTATGCTCAGCAAGATAATAGATGACGTATCCACGCGCGAGCGTATGTTCGAACTACCGGACGGCAAGGGCGAGACAGAGCTGGTCTTGTCACCCGATTAGCCTTGGCAAACATACGGGCGGCACTTCGTTTCCAATACGAAGTGCCGCCCGTTCTCATGTCGTCCAAAATATAGCTTCTTACATATCGCGGTATGCCGAAGGCGAGCATCCGACACTGCGTTTGAAATATGCCCCGAAGAAGGATTGGTTGGCGAAGTTCAGCATGTCGGATACCTGCTGTACGCTGTACTGCCCGCTCTTGAGTAGCGCCTTCGCCTCCAGAATGACATAATCGCGTATCCAGTCACCCGCATGGCGGCCGCTCACCGAATAGACCACCTGTGAAAGGTATTTCGGCGTCATGCACAGACGGTCGGCATAGAATCCTATGGCACGCTGCGTGGCATAGTTCTCACGCAGAATCTCGATGAAGCGGTCGAAGATCTCATTTTTGCGTGTGCCGCGCACGGCATCCTGCTGCTCGACATAAGGTGTCATGGCCTGACACATACAATAATAGAATACCTGCATGTATCCGTCCAGCACCTCACGCTTGTAGTTGAAATCCTGTTGTTGCACCTTGCTCCTCATGGCGTGGTAGATCGACAGCAACTCCCCCATCTGACCATCCGACAACTGCAATATAGGACTCTTCGACAGGAATTTACGAACCACGAGCGCCCCGTCGCGGTTCTTCTCCGTGATCGAGCCGCCGTTCGCCAACGCTATGATGGCCAAGCGGCAATCGGGCGACAACTCCAGACACTGGCCTATCGACCCGGGCGTTACGATCATCATAGAGTTTCGGTGCAACTCGTATTCGGTCAGATTATGACGCAGCCGCATGCTCCCAGCAACACACATCTGCACCATCGCGAACTGCATCTTGAAGGGATAGGGCGCCAAGATAAACCCCCGCATGCGCGGATCCGACGACAAGTCGCATACATTACCGTCCTCGTCGAAATTATCGCTTATGATCAATTCGTTGTCCACAACGCACGTGCGCTCATCTCGCGGCAACATCGACAATTCCAGTGCGTCGAATTTGTGATTGTCCCTCATTGTCAGTTATTATTTACAACGCAAATATACCGTTTAGAACTGTAATTGCAATATTTTATTCTCCCATATTACTGTTCATACATCCTTTAGAACAATATATTCTCTCCGCAAGACAAACGCCTCTCGACAAAAAGCCACAACTTTGCGACACAAGAAACCATCAAACGGAGAAACGATATGAGAATCGCAACAAAACTTTCGCTCGTCACGGCCGCGTGCCTGCTTGCGGCCTGCGGCGGCAGTACTCAGACCTCGACGGAGCGGCACAGCGTCTGCCTCACGAGGCCCGAGGCTCTGACGCCGCAAAAGACAAGGATTTACTCGGGTGTGGTAAAGGCCGCACACGAGATCGGGCTCGGATTCAAGACGGCGGGACAGATCGCCCGCATACACGTACGCGAAGGCGACTATGTACGTCAGGGCCAGCTGCTGGCCGAACTGGACGATGCCGACTACCGTCTGGCCGTGGAGGCGCTGCAGATACAGTACGACCAGTTGGAGGATGAGGTGAAGCGCACCTCACAGCTCTTCGAGCAGAAGAGCGTCTCGGCCAACGACTTCGAGAAGGCCTCGGCAGGACTGTACCAGCTGGGCGTGCAGCTGCGTATAAACAAGAACAAACTCGACTACACGAAGCTCTACGCCCCGGCCGACGGCTATATCCGCAGCGTGGGATTCTCCGCGGCCGAGATGGTCGATGCCGGCACTTCGGTCATGACGCTTCTCGACGCCTCGCCGCTCGAGGTCTCGGTCGACATACCCGTCGAGGAGTATCAGCGTCGCGGCTGCGTCATACGTTACAGCTGCCGGGCATCGGGCATCGCCGCGGCGATGCCGCTGCGGTTCCTGAGCGTGGCACCCAAAGCCGACGGCAACCAGCTCTACACCCTTGAGCTGGCATTCACCGACCGTCCCGACGCCACACTCACCGCAGGCATGAACGTCGAGGTCGAGATCGTCTCGGCCGACTCGACGGCCGCACACGGCCATACGGTACCGCTCCGCGCACTATTCAATGACGGGCAGAGCGCATGCGTATGGGTCATGCAGGGCGATTCAACCGTCGTAAAACGCCCCGTCACCATCGACGGCAGCCTCGACAACTCCCGCGCCGTAGTCACGGACGGCCTCACGGGTGACGAACTGATAGTCCGCGCCGGAGTCAACGTCCTGCAGCAGGGCGAGAAGGTGAAGGTTGTGGAGCAGCCGAGTAAAACCAATATCGGAGGGATACTGTGATGACACGCTTAACGGAATTTTTCATGCGGCGGCCGAGAATATTCTGGTCGTTCGTGGCGGCGATCGTCATCGCCGGCATACTATCCTTCATCCAGATGCCCAAACTGGAGGACCCCGCCGTCTCGGCCAAGCAGGCCATGGTCGTAGTGTCATGGCCCGGCGCCGACGCACACGAGATGGAGCTTAAGGTGGCGCAGATGATGGAGGAGGAGCTGCGAGCCCTGCCCAACGTACACAAGGTGAAGACCGAGTGCCGGAACTCTGTGGCCATGTTCACCGTCGAATTCCAGATGACGGTGCTCAACCGCGATCTGGAGCAGCACTTCGACCTGCTGCGCCGCAAGGTCAACGATGCGGCGATGCGTCTGCCCCAAGGGTGCTACGACCCCGTAGTCATAGACGACATGATGGATGTCTACGGCATCTTCTACGCTCTGACGGCCGACGGGTACGACTACTCGGAGATGTACCGCTACGCTAAATACATACGTCGCGAGCTGCTCGACGTGAAGGGCGTCAAGCGTATCAATATTGTCGGTACACGCGACGAAGTGATCAACATCATACTCTCGAAGGAGCAGATCGCCCGCAACGGCATCATACCCACGCAGATCATGTCGGCGTTGCAGTCGGCCGGCAAGGTTGTCGATGCCGGATCCTACTCTGCTGACGGCCAGCGCATAGCGCTGCGCGTGGACGGCGCCGTCGAGAACGAGCAGCAGATACGCGACCTGCGCATCCAGACTTTCGACGGCAAGGTTCTGCGCATAGGCGACATCGCCCGCGTCGAGCGCGGCTATGCCGAGCCGCAGCGCAACGGCTTCTTCGTCGGGCGCGAGCCTGCGCTGGCGATATGCGTGGCCATGGAGTCATCGGCCATAGTGCCCGACGTGGGACGTGCCGTCGACAAGCGTCTGGCCGAGGTCATGAAGAACGTACCGGCTGGTTTCGAGACTGAGAAGATCTTCTTCCAGCCCGACAAGGTCGAGGCGGCCATATCGTCCTTCATGCTCAACCTCGTCGAGTCGGTCGCAATCGTCATCTTGGTGCTCATCTTCACGATGGGACTGCGAAGCGGCATAATCATAGGCGTGGGACTTATCCTGACGGTAGCCGTATCGTTCCCCATACTTCTCGCATGCGGCACCACGCTGCAACGTATCTCGCTCGGAGCATTCATCGTGGCGATGGGTATGCTCGTAGACAACGCCGTGGTCATCATGGACGGAATACTGGTCGACCGCAACCGCGGCCTCGGCCCCAAGACATACCTCTACCGCATCGGGCGCAACACGGCGCTGCCACTGCTCGGTGCTACCATCATCGCCGCCTCGACGTTCCTATGCGTATATCTCTCACCCGATACGGCCGGAGAGTATGCCGGAGACCTCTTTCTGGTGCTGTGCGTAAGCCTTCTGGCGAGCTGGGTGCTGGCGCTGGTGCAGGTACCCGTATGCGCAGCCTCGTGGCTGCCGCGTCCGCATGCCATATCAAAAGACAAAGGCTCGACGGTGATGAACTCGCCCGTACACCGCTTCGTACGCCGCGCCGTCGCCAAACTGATCGACAACAAACGCAAGACCGTCGTGGCG
>ENA-UOJQ01001547-UOJQ01001547.1-human-gut-metagenome-genome-assembly--contig:-P63-NODE-1547-length-17760-cov-9.854617_pt1 | contig 17760 bp, 16 predicted proteins | sample MGYA00242352_ERZ723899 | MGnify/ENA metagenome assembly ERZ723899 | reverse complement strand
TGCACGCGCTGCGCAATCGGGTGCGGTGTACATGGCTTCGCCATGAATCTCTGCGTTTCGACATATCCAGCAACCGCGCCTTACTATCGTGAGGCGCGAGTGACGTTTTCTCGGCGGCAGACTGCGTGCGAAATAGCAGCATTGCTGACGCTCGCCGCATTGTGGAATGCTTCGATAGACGGTGATTAGGCCGCACTACCGCGAGACTGGCAGAGCGGCAGCGGATAATAGGAGCACACCAAGTCGTATAGCAGGGGCAAACGCGGCTCTGCCGCGCGCAGGCATTCCATTCCGGAGGCATAAAGACTGTCAAGCCCGAGACTGCCAATCAGTCCCTTTCTCTTGGGGGTCAAAGGGGGATATTCTCTTTCCGAGGAAAGAGAATATCCCCCTTGATCGCACCCCCCTGCACGGTGCAGGGGAATAAGAACCAGCGCTGCCGCGCTGTAAACCCTCAGACGATAGGATCGTCAATATCTCTCGTCGCATACGCGTTCAGCGCCCAATCCGCTCGCGCGCCGGCGAGATACTCATAATACCCTTGTGCGCCGATCATCGCGCCGTTGTCACCACAGAGCTTGAGCGGCGGCATGTAGAGCCGGCAGCCGTGCTTTCGGCACTCCTTTTCGAGCTCTGCGCGGATGAACGAGTTCGCGGCGACACCGCCTGCGGCGACGAGTACCTTGCGCCCGCTTTGCTGCATGGCGAGCATCGCGCGCGGGACGAGCTCGTCGACAACGGCCTGCGTGAAGTCGCGCGCAAGCGCCGCACGGTCGAGCTGCTTTCCCGTCTGCTCGGCGTTGTGGGCAAGGTTTACGACGGCGGTCTTGAGGCCTGAAAAGCTCATATCGAGAGGGCACCCGTCAATCTTCGCGCGCGGCAGCTCGTAGACGCCGCCCTCGCTCTCGTGGGCGAGCTTGTCCATCGCCGCGCCGCCGGGGTAGGGAAGGCCGAGCACGCGCGCGGCCTTGTCAAAGCACTCGCCCGCCGCATCGTCACGCGTCGCGCCGAGGAGCGCAAAGTCCGTGTAGTCGCGCACGTCGACGATGAGCGTGTTGCCGCCGGACATGCACAGCGCTAGAAACGGCGGCTCAAGCTCTGGGAACGCTAAGTAATTCGCGGCGATGTGGCCGCGGATGTGGTGCACAGGGATGAGCGGCACATTCAGCGCGTAGGCCGCGCTCTTGGCAAAGTTCAGCCCCACGAGCACCGCGCCGATGAGACCCGGCGCGTAGGTCGCGGCCACGGCGTCGATGTCTTTTTTCTCGACGCCCGCCTCCTTGAGCGCCTGATCGGTCAGCGCGGCGATGGCCTCGATGTGCTTGCGCGACGCGATCTCCGGCACGACGCCGCCGTAGAGCGCGTGCAGGTCGGCCTGCGACGCGATGGCGTCGGAGAGGATTTTGCGCCCGTCCTCGACGACTGCGACGGCGGTTTCGTCGCAGGAGGACTCGAAAGCGAGAATTTTCATTGCTGCGCCTCCGCTTCTGCCGCGCCGAATTCCTTCGTCATGATGATGGCGTCCTCTTTCGGGTGGTCGTAGTAGTTTTTGCGGCGGCCCTCGCCGCGGAAGCCGCGGCTGCCGTACAGCGCGATGGCGGCATAGTTGCTCTCACGCACCTCAAGCGTCAAGAACGCAAGGCCGCTGCCCTCGGCGAAGCGGATAAACACGTCGAGAAGCTGCCCCGCCACACCGCCGCGGCGGCAGTTGGGGCGGACGGCCATCTTGGTGATGCAGCCCTCGTCCACGACGGCGAGCAGCCCCGCGTAGCCGACGACGCTGCCGTTTTCTGCATCCAGCGCGACTAAGAAGGCCGAGCATGCGTTTTCAAGCTCCTCTGCGAGCATGTTGCGCGACCAGGGGTTCGAGAAGCATGTGCGCTCAAGCTCGGCAACGTCATTCAAATATTCGTTCGTCATCGGCACGATGCGGACTTTTTTCTTTAACTGTTCCATTGGTTTCCTCCGGTCATTTGGCTTCCAGCCAGTTTATGCCCCAGTGGGCCTCGGCGGTCAGGGGAACGGAGAGGTGCACTGCGCCCTCCATCTCCTCGGTGAGGAGCCGTGCGACCGTCTCCTTTTCCTCCTCCGGGCACTCGACGATGAGTTCGTCGTGCACCTGCAAAATGAGCTTTGCCTTTAAGTCTTCCTTGTGCAGCCGCTCGTCGACGCGCACCATTGCGAGCTTGATGACGTCCGCGGCTGTGCCCTGGATGGGCATGTTGCGCGCGACACGCTCGCCGAACGAACGGGTATTGAAGTTGCTCGCCGCCAGCTCGGGCAACGCGCGGCGGCGGTGCATCAGTGTTTCGACATAGCCGCGCTCCTTCGCCTGCGCGACGACCTCATCCATATAGCGGCGAATGCCGGGGAAGCGCTTAAAGTACGTCTCGATATATTCCTTCGCCTCGTACACCGGCACGCCGATGTCCTGCGCGAGCGAGAAGGCGGAAATACCGTATACGATGCCAAAATTCACGGCCTTCGCGTGCGAGCGCATCTGCTTGGTGACCTGATCAGTCGGCACGCCGAAGACCTGCGCGGCCGTGACGGTGTGGATGTCCTCGCCGGTCAGAAACGCCTGCTTCATCGCCTCGTCGTCCGCGATGTGCGCGAGCAGCCGCAGCTCGATTTGGCTGTAGTCCGCGTCGACGAGCACGCAGCCGCTTGCTGGGACGAACATGCGGCGGAATTCGCTGCCGAGCTGCGTGCGCGTGGGGATATTCTGCAAATTCGGCTCGGTCGAGCTCAAACGGCCCGTCGCCGTGACGGTCATCTGGAAGCTCGTGTGGATGCGCCCGTCGGGCGCGATGACCTTCAAAAGACCGTCGCAGTAGGTCGAGCGGAATTTCGCGTACTGGCGGTACTGCAAAACCTCTTCGACGATGGGATTCTCCCACCGCAGTTTTTCGAGCACGTCCGCGTTCGTCGACCAGCCGGTCTTCGTCTTTTTGCCGTGCGGGAGCTGCAAGCGTTCAAAGAGCACCTCGCCGAGCTGCTTGGGGGAATTGATGTTGAACGGCCCGCCCGCCTCTTCATAGATGTGCTGCTCGAGCGTCTTGAGCTGCACTTCCATCTCGCTGCCGAAGGCCGCGAGAGCGTTCGCGTCCACGCGCATGCCCGCGTGCTCCATGCGCGCAAGTACGGCGCAGAGGGGCAGCTCAACCTCATAATAGAGCTCGTGCAGCTCGCGCTTCTCAAGTTCGGGGGCAAAGGCCTCATACAGCGCATCGACGGCGCTGGTATAGACGTGGAACGCCGTCTCGGCCTCGGCCGTGTCGCCGAGCATCGAGAAAGCGTCTGGATCTAAGTGCTTCGGCTCGGCAAGCGTCTGGTGGAAGTAGGCGGCGAAGAGCGACGCGATATCGTACTTGCCCGCCGTCGCGTCGAGCAGGTACCCTGCGAGCGCGGTGTCAAAAATGAACCCTTCGATGGGAAGGTCGTTTTCGAGCAGCGTGCGCTGGAGGTCCTTGACATTGTGGCTGACTTTCTTGATATCATCCGAGAACAGCGCGCGCAGCAGCGCGTTCCAGTCGCCCTCGTAGCGACTGAAGTAGAACTCGGCAGAGACGGCGGTCGATTCGCCTGCAATGAAGTCGACGATCACGCCGGAAAGGTCCGGCAGCGCCAGCAGCGTCACGTGCTCCGCCTTGCGGAAGAGCGAGAGATATTCCTTGGCCTTTTCCGCCGTGGTCACGGCCTCGGCGGTCACGGTGAGGTCGACCGGCTTCTCGGCGGCGGGGATGTCGGCGGGCGGCTTGAGACCGTATTTGTCGATGAGCTTGGTAAATTCCAGCTTCATAAAGAGCGGATAGAGCGCGTCTGACGGCGCCTTGCGCAGATTGTCCTGCGGAGAAAATTCGAGTGGTGCGTTCGTCACGATGGTCGCGAGGTGGAAGCTCTGGCGTGCGCTCTCCTCGCCCTCGGTGAGCTTTTTGATGACGTTCGGCTTGGCCTCGATATCGGGGAGCAGCCGGTAAATTTCGTCGATGTTCTGGTATTTCTGGATGAGCGCCATCGCCGTCTTTTCGCCAACGCCCGGCACGCCGGGGATATTGTCGCTCGCGTCGCCCATCAGGGCTTTGAGGTCGACAATGTGGATGGGCGCAAAGCCGTAGACCTCACGAAAGCTCTCGGGCGTCATGTCCTTCGTCGTGGTCTGGCCCATGCGCGTGGAAATGAGCTTGACGGTCGTGTGCCCGGTCACGAGCTGCAAAGAATCCTTGTCTCCCGTGGCGACGACACAGTCCCAGCCTGCGCTTTCGCACTTGCGCGAGATCGTGCCGATCAGATCGTCGGCTTCAAAGCCCGCGAGCTCGTAGCGGGGGATGTTCATCGCGTCGAGCACGTCCTTGAGCACCGGCATCTGCATGGCGAGCTCTTCGGGCATGGCGTGGCGCGTGGCCTTGTAGCCCTCGTACTCGAGGTGGCGGAACGTCGGCTCGCGGCGGTCGAAGGCGACGCACAGCGCCTCGGGCTTTTCCTCGTCGAGTAAGCGGCCGAGCATCGTCAGAAAGCCGAAGATCGCGTGGGTGAAAAACCCGTCGCGCGTGGTGAGCGGACGGACACCGTAATAGGCGCGGTTGATGATGGAGTTGCCGTCTAAAACCATCAGCTTCACGGCATGCACCTCCCAAAATGCAAATTTTTACTAAATATAGTATAGCGCAAAGCAAACAAAAACACAACAGAAACCGGTGGAACTCTCGGCGCGGAGTGAGAAAGTGTGGTAAAAATAAACAGAACACTTGCAATTTCTTGTCGGGATGTTTATAATATTGACTGAAAATCTGTTTTGCTTCCTAATTTTTTGTTAGGAAGCGGGCGGAAAAACAAAAAAGAAAGGGAGAAAATCATGGAAAAGCTATTTAAGCTGAAGGCCAACGGTACTACGGTACGCACCGAGATCCTTGCCGGTCTTACCACGTTTATGACCATGGCCTACATCATCGCGCTCAACCCGAACCTGCTGACCAACTTTGCAGTGGGTACGCCGCTGTGGAACGGTGTGTTCCTTGCTACCTGCATCGCCTCGGCGATCGGCACGATTTGCATGGCGTTTTTCGCCAACAAGCCGTTCGTCATGGCGCCCGGCATGGGACTCAACAGCTTCTTCGCGGTGGTCGTCGCCAACATCGCGGTCATCAACGAGTGCGAGTACGAGTCCGCGTTCCAGGCGGCGCTCGTCATCATCCTTGTCGAGGGTATCGTGTTCCTCATCCTCACGCTCTTAAAGGTGCGTGAGAAGATCGTGGAGGCCATTCCTCTCGGCGTGCGCTACGGCATCGCTCCCGCCATCGGCCTGATGCTGATGAACGTGGGCCTTGGCTCCAACGTCGGTATCTACTCTGAAAACGGCGGCCCGTTCTACATGATGCGTGATTTCTTCGGCGCGCTGACGCCCAGCATCATCAAGGGCAACATGGGCGCGGGCTACGATGCGATGGTCCTGACCGTCGCGACCGCGTTCCTCGGCGTTTTCGTCATGGTCGTCCTCGCCAAGAAGGGCGTGAAGGCGGCAGTGCTGCTCGGCATGCTGTTCTCGTCCGTCATCTACTGGGCAGGCAGCGCCATCTTCCTGCATGTCAATCCGTTTGCGAGCCTCGCGACTGCGAGCTTTGTCCCGCCTTTCGCCGACATGGTCTCCACCACGCTTTTCAAGTTTGACTTTGCGGGCTTTGTGAACATCGGCTGGTTCACCGCCATCACGCTCGTCATCACCTTCTGCATGATCGATATGTTCGATACCATCGGCACGCTCGTCGGTACGGCCTCCCGCGCCGGCATGGTCGATCAGGACGGCAACATGCCCCAGATGAAGGAAGCCCTGCTGTCCGATGCCATCGGTACGGTCGCGGGCGCCTGCACCGGTACCTCCACCGTCACCACGTTCATCGAGTCCGCCTCCGGCGTGGAAGCGGGCGGCCGCACGGGCCTGACCGCGCTCACCGCGGGCATCCTGTTCCTTGCCTGCATGTTCCTCGCCCCCATCGCCGCCGTCATCCCCGGCGCTGCGACCTCCGCCGCGCTGATCTATGTCGGCGTTCTGATGCTCCAGGGCCTCAAGAATGTGGACTTCAGCGACATGGACCAAATGCTGCCGGTGTCCATCATGCTCATCGGTATGCCGATCTCCGGCTCCATCGGCCACGCCATCGGCCTGGGCCTCATCTCCTACACCTTTGTCAAGGTGCTCTCCGGCAAGGCTAAGGACGTCAGCGTTCTGACCTACGTGATCTCCGCTCTGTTCCTTGTCAAGTTCTTCGCCGTCGTGTAAGTGTGTGAAAAAACCTTAAAAAGAGCGTCCCGTACGGGACGCTCTTTTTTTCTGCGCCGTGGTATGATATCATGACGAAGATACATAGGGTAATAGGAGTGCACGGCGAAAAAACCTTGAAAAATCAAGGATTGCAACTGCCGGTTGACAAATTTGACAGTGCGCTTTCTTTCCCGCAACCGCGAAATAGGCTATGATAACGCCATCCAGACGGCGCGGGACCGCGCCTTAGAATTTAGGAGGAAGACGATATGATCTTAGCGGATAAAATCATCACGCTGCGCAAAAAGGCGGGCTGGTCGCAGGAGGAGCTGGCAAGTCAGCTCGGGGTGACGCGCCAGTCGGTATCCAAGTGGGAGGGCGTGCAGTCCGTGCCCGACCTTGACAAGGTGGTGCAGATGAGCCGGCTGTTTGGCGTGAGCACCGACTATTTATTGAAGGACGAACTCGAAGAAGAGGAGTTCGTCGAATCCGAGGCGGACGAAACGCCGCTGCGGAGAGTGACGATGGAGCAGGCGGCGCGATACCTTGCGCTGCGCAAGGCCTGCGCGCCGAAGATCGCACTGGCGGTGGCGATGTGCATCATCTCGCCGGTCGTGATCATTTTTCTCTCTGCCATGGCGGACGCGGGCCTGGGCGGTATTTCGGAGGATCTGGCCGCAGGTCTCGGCGTGAGCGTCATTTTGGTGCTGGTCGCCATTGCGGTGGGGATGTTCCTCTCGTGCGGGGCGAAGACGAAGGAATTCGACTTTCTTGAAAAAGAGCCGTTTGAGACCGAGTACGGCGTGAGCGGCATGGTGCGCGAGCGGCGCAAGGCCTATGAGCCGACCGCCTCGCGCTGTACGATCCTCGGCGTGGTGCTGTGCATCCTTGCTGTCGTGCCGCTGATGCTCGGGGTCGGTCTCGCGTCGTCCGATGTCGCCGCGCTGCTCGTGCGCGTCGCTCCGGCGGATGTTTACGCCGCGGCGGCGGTGGATGCGCTGCTGCTTCTGGTCGCCTGCGGCGTGGGCGTGCTCGTCTGGAGCGGAACGTACACCGGCGCGATGGACCAGCTGCTCGAGGAGGGCGACTACACGCGCAAAAAGAAGGCGCGCAGCGGCGTAATGAGCACAGTGTCGCTCATCTACTGGCTGAGCGTGACGGCGATCTTCCTGTTCTACACTTTCGGACCCAAGGGGAACGGCCAGCCGCAGTATAGCTGGTTTATCTGGGCCGTTGGCGGCGTACTGTATGCGGCGGTGATGGGTATTGTGTCGCTCGTGCTGTATCACAAAGATAAAATGTAAAGCAGACTTGACAAATGAGAACGACAGTGATATCCTACAAGTAAAGCAAACTTGACATTTGCAAAATGGCTCTTGACAGTTGGAAATCACATGATATTATTTTGATATCACAAAGATATTTGAAACGGCTGCAAGAAGAAAAGAGGGAGAACCTTATGCTCTATATTGAACACCTGACCAAGACCTTCGGCGAAAAGAAAGCCGTGGATGATCTGTCGCTCCACATCGCGCCGGGGGAGATCTACGGCTTCATCGGTCACAACGGCGCAGGCAAGACCACGACGCTCAAGTCGGTCGTCGGCATCCAGCAGTTCGATTCCGGCAGGATCACGATCGGCGGGCACTCCATTCAGGACGATCCCATCGCCTGCAAGAAGATGCTCGCCTACATCCCGGATAACCCCGACCTCTACGAGTTTATGACGGGCATCCAGTACCTCAATTTTATCGCCGACATCTTCGGTGTGGAGGAAAGCGCGCGGCAGGAGCGCATCCGCAAGTATGCAGACCTCTTCGAGCTGACGACCGACCTGGCCCAGCCCGTCGCGGCCTATTCCCACGGCATGAAGCAGAAGCTTGCCATCATTTCGGCGTGGCTGCACGAGCCGAAGCTCATTTTGATGGATGAGCCGTTCGTCGGCCTCGACCCGAAGGCTTCACATATCTTAAAGGGCATGATGCGCGAGGTGTGCGACGCGGGCGGCGCGATCTTCTTCTCGACCCATGTGCTCGAGGTGGCCGAAAAACTCTGCGACAAGGTCGCCATCATCAAGGGCGGCAAGCTCATCCGCTCCGGCACGATGGAGGAGGTCAAGGGCGACGACTCGCTCGAGGAGGTCTTCCTTGAGCTGGAGGGCGAATCATGCTGAAAACGCTCGTCAAGAAGCAGCTGATGGAAATTTTCCGCAGCTATTTTTATAATGCCAAAACCAATAAAAAACGTTCGACGGCGGGGATTGTCGCTTATATCCTGCTCTTTGCCGCGTTGATGATCGGCCTGATCGGCGGGATGTTCACGGGGCTTTCCGTTTCGCTCTGTGCGCCGCTTGCGCAGGCGGGGATGGGCTGGCTCTATTTTGCACTCATGTCGCTGCTTGCCATCTTTCTCGGCGCGTTCGGCAGCGTGTTCAACACGTATTCGGGCCTGTACTTCGCTAAGGACAACGACCTGCTGCTGTCTCTACCCATCCCGGTGCGGACGCTGATGGCCTCGCGGCTGCTGACGGTCTATCTCATGGGCCTCATGTACTCCGCGGTCGTCATCCTGCCCGCGGTCATCGTCTACTGGGTCACGGTCTCGACGGCGCCGATGGTGCTCCTCGGCGGCGTGCTGCTGACGGCGCTCATCTCAATCTTCGTGCTCACGCTCTCGTGCGCGCTGGGCTGGGTCGTGGCGAAGGTGAGCCGTAAGCTCAAGCACAAGAGCTTCATCACGGTCATCGTCTCGCTCGCGGGGCTTGCCATCTACTATTTCTTCGTCTTCAAGGCGCAGACGGCCATCGAGCAGCTCGTCGCCAACGCCGCGGTCTACGGTGAGAAGATCAAGGGTGCGGCGCACCCGCTCTACGTCTTTGGCCTGACCGGTACGGGCGATGTGACAGCGATGCTGCTGAGCGCGGCGGTCATCCTCGCGCTGTTTGCGCTGACGTGGACGCTGCTCTCGCGCAGCTTTTTGCAGATCACGACTGCGTCGGGCGCATCGGGCAAGGCTGTGTACCGCGAAAAGGCCGTCAAGCGCCGGAGCATCGATGGGGCACTTTTCGGCAAGGAGCTCGCGCGCTTCACCGCGAGCCCGAACTACATGCTCAACAGCGGCCTCGGTATCCTGCTGCTGCCGATCTCGGGCATCCTGCTTTTGTGGAAGGGCGGAACGGTCGTGTCGCTGCTGAACGAGGCCTTCACCTCGCAGAGCGGCTGCGCGGAGGTGCTGCTCTGCACCGGCGTGTGCGCCATTGCGTCGATGAACGACATGGCGACGCCGTCGGTCTCGCTCGAGGGAAAGTCCCTCTGGCTCGCGCAATCGCTGCCCGTCAAGCCCTGGCAGGTGCTTCGCGCAAAGCTCAAGGTACAGCTTGCGCTCACGGCCCTTCCAGCACTCGTGCCGCTTGCCTGCATGGCGTTTATCCTGCCTGTGACGGCGGCGCTGCCGCTCGTTTTTGCCGAGGCACTCGCGTACATCGCGTTTTCCGCGTGCCTGGGGCTGACGCTCGGCGTCGCGCGGGCAAACCTGACGTGGACGAGCGAGCTCATGCCCATCAAGCAAAGTCTGGCCGTGACGATCGCGCTGTTCGGCGGCTGGCTCTACGCCATCGTGTTCGCGGGGCTCTACCTCTGGCAGGGGTGGAAGCTCGGCGCGGCTGCGTATCTCGCCATCGCAGCAGCGGTGACGCTCGCAGTGACAGCGCTGCTTCTTCGCTGGCTCAAAACGAAGGGCGCACAGCGCTTTGCGATGCTGTAAAGGAAAATAAAATGAGAGAGTGACGCGGTCGAAGGACCGCCGCAAATCGTTTATATCAGCAGGGGCAAAAATTTAAACCGTTCGTTCTTGTGGAAAGCGGCGGACCATGCTGTTATGTGACTACACTCACAAGTAAACTTTGAGGAGTGTGATCGATATGCTGCTGCGCGGCAAGCAGGCGAGCGGACTTTTGACGCAGCAGAAGATGCTGCGCGCCGCCGTAAAGCTGTTTTTGAAAAAGAGATATGAGGGCACGACGACCGCGGAGATCGCCTGCGCCGCGGGCATGCCGCCAAGCTCGTTTTTCCGGGCCTTTCCCAGTAAGGAGGCGCTGCTGCTCGAGCTTGACAAGCGGATGTTCAGCGGGCAGTTCACGCTGGCCGAGCAGCACAGCGCGGCACGTGCTCTACGCGGTGGAGACGGCTATCCAGCTCCACATCGCCGAGCTGACCGAGCCACTGCGCAAGCTGTACGTGACGGCCTACACGCTGCCGTCAACCTCGGCATACCTGTATCGCAGCACGGCGAAGCGGCTGGAGGGCATCTTCGGGGACTATCTTCCGGACGCGGAGGCCAAGGACTTTTACGAGATGGAGATCGCCTCGACGGGCATGATGCGCTCGTTCATGGCTGTGCCGTGCGACGTGTATTTTACCGTGGAGCGCAAGATCGCACGCTTTTTGGAGTGCGCGCTCAAGCTCTACAATGTGCCGCCAGAGCGGCGGCGGGGGTCAGCGCGGCCGTTTTGCAGCTCGACCTGCACGCCATGGCGGCGGGCATCATCCGAACGACCGTCCAGCAGGTGGAAAAGGGCTTTGAAGCCCTGACAGAACGGTAAATTTCGGCAAGGGGATATCCCCTTGGTGCATCCGATGGATGCACCAATCGCTTTGATGGAGGAATGATATGAAAAAACGTATTTTCAGCTTTTTGACGGCCCTGTGCCTGTGCCTGACGCTGTTGCCGACGGCGGTGCGGGCGGAGAACAATTGGGAGAGTTGGACGATATTTGATGGCACCAATTTGAACCTGTCGGACGGTAGTTACTATTTAGGTGGCAATGTTACTATTAGCGGCGAAATTACAATCAGCGGAGCCGTCACATTTGATTTGAATGGGTATACCTTGACCTGTAATGCTACAGACGAGGATATGTTTTGTGTGTACGATGGTAAAACACTAACGATAAAGGACAGCGGCACTGACGGCACCATTGATGGCCAAAATAAGAACTGCGGTTTTTCTGTGTCTAGCGGCACACTGATCTTGGAGAGCAGTATCATTGCGAATTGCAGAGATGACGATGGTGATGGCGGTGCTGTGGATATTGGAAAGGACTGCGTATTCACGATGAGAGGTGGTGCGATCAGCAATTGCAATGCACAACACGAAGGCGGTGCTATATAGGAAAAGAGGACGGCTAAGGCCGTCCTCTTTTTTCAGCTCTCCATGTGCTTGCCGAGAAAGCCTGCGATGGCCTGCGCGAGCTTGTACTCCGTCTCGCCTGCGGCCGACTCGCCCTCGGTGCCGATGAAGACCACGAGCCCGAGTGCGTCGCCCTCGGAGATGATGGGCGCGGCGATGGTCGCGCAGTAGCGGTCGAGCGACTCGGTGACGAACACGCTGCGCTCGCTCGGCACGGCGCGGTAGATGCCGCGGTCCTCCATGATCTGCTCGAGCTGCGGGCTGATGCGCTTGCCGATGAGGTCGCGGCGCGCGCTGCCTGCCGCGGCGATGACGCTGTCGCGGTCGGTCACGGCCACGCTCGTGCCGGTCGACTTGCTCAGCGTGTCGCACAGCTGCGCGGCAAACTCATCTACGCCGCCCATGAGCGAATACTTCTTAAAAATGACCTCCCCGTCCTTGCTCGTGTAGATCTCCAACGGGTCGCCGTTACTGATAACATGGACACGGAAAACCTTGTCCTCGTGGCCTTTTGAGGACTGGATCAGCGTGTTTTCGATATTTTCCGTGCCTAACTTAAAATTTGCGGCGTCCTCCGTTTCTGCGGGGAGCGTGCCGCAGCGCAGCAGCGTGTCAATGTCGGTTTTGAGCTTAATTTCAAGATGATCTTCATAGACGAGAATCTTGTCAATCAGCAGCTCCAAATCGTTTCGCTCCAGCTTGTCCTTTTCCAGAATGTCGCGGAACACGTCGATGGCGGTCTTGGCCACGCGGTTCACCTGAATGATGGTGTTGCGCTTGTCGCTCAGCAGGTCGATCTGGTGGTGGATGCCGTCGATCTTCTTCTGGAGGTCTGCTTCCATCTCGTCATACAGCGCCTCGATGGAGGCTTCCTGCTCGGGCTTTTTCATAATCTCCCGGATGCGCTGGCGCTTCGTCACCTTCAATTCTTCGGTGAGGTCGGCCAGCACCGCCGCCAGATTGTCGGCGGACTGTTCCGTTTCCGCCACCTGCTCGGTCTCGCGCTTTAATTCCTCGTTGAGCTGCTCGAGCATGGCGGCGGAGCTGTCCGCCAGCTTGCGCACATAGCTTTTCAGCAGCTCGTCCAGCCGATCGACGCGGATATGGTGGCTGGTGCAGCCCTTGAGTCCGCGCCGGTGATACGTCCCGCAGGTGTAGGCGGGGGCGAGGTCAGAGCGGCTCATGGCGAACAGCGGACTGCCGCAGTCGCCGCACTGCAAAAAGCCGGAGTACACGTTGTCGTTGATCTTCACGCCGCGATAGTTGCTGCGGCTGCGCTTTTCCCGCAGCGCGCGGGTGATGGCGAAGGTGCGGTAGTCGATGATGGCCTGATGGTGGTTCTCAATGACGATGTGCTCATCATCGTTGCGCTTGATGTCCTTGCCGTTGATCTTGGCGCGGGTGTACTTGCCCTGACGGAGCGTGCCGATATAGAAATCGTTATCCAGAATACCCTGCACCGTGGCGATGGCCCACGCGTTCTTGGCCTCCCGCTTGGTCTTCTTGCCCGCCGCCTCCTTGCGCATCCGCTCGGACATGCGCGGCGTGGGAACGCCCTGATCGGTGAGGTAGTTGGCGATTTTCTTGTAGCCCCAACCGGCGTTGCTGTAAAGGTCGAAGATTTGCCGGACGGTCTCTGCCTCCGTGGGGATGATCTCAAACTGCTTGTCCTCGGTGACGAGATAGCCGTAGGGCGCGGCGCAGATCCACTCGCCGTCGTTCTGCCGCCGCTTCACAACGCTGCGCACCTTGCGGGAGGTGTCCGTGACGGGCATTTCGTTCACGAGGAACTGGAACTGGATTTTCAGCCAGTCGTCGTCATTGGGGAAGTCCACCCCGTCGCCGATAGAGACGATGCGCACGCCCGCGTCGCGCAGGTCTTCCAGCTCCACCAAACCGCGCGAGTTGCGGCGGGAAAAGCGGGAGAAGTCCTTGATGATGAGGATGTCGTATTTGTGGCGCATCAGCCCCCGGCGCATCTCCTGATAGCCCTCGCGCTGCTCAAAGGTGTAGCCGGAGCGGTCGCGGTCTTCAAAGAACGTCAGCGTGCTGCCGGGGAAGTGGGTTTTTACATAGTCCTCGATGATGGCCTTCTGGTTCTCGATCGAAATGTTCTTTTGATCCTGCTCATCATCCACGGAAATGCGGGCATAGCCCGCGATGTCAAATGTTTCGGTCATGATAGGCTCCTTTGCCGGTGAGGCTGGTCATATGGATAGCGTCCATACGGTTTTTTTGCTTTTGGGGTTTCGGATTGTCAATGTCGCATCCCGCAGACCGTGCGGAATATTTGTGCAGGTGGAAAGGTCAATGTGATAATCGAAGTCATTCCAGTTTCGGAACTGGGGAAGCATTTGCGCATCGTTCTTTTCAAGTGCAACGCAGCTTTGAAGATATGTGCTTTCATTCAGAATAGTTGGGTAGGAGGCAATCAGCATCAGCATCTTCAATCCGCAGGAAAAGCTCTCCATCCACCATGTATCCTCGATTTCGCAGCCGTCGCACATCTCCATATCAAGCAGGATGTGATCTACCAGAACCTCGGCAGAATCTCGATCCAAACCATGCTCCAGCATCGTATGCAGAATTTTCAGTCCGGATTCCGTTTGGCAAAAGGCTAACATCCAAAGCGGGTGGATGTTGTCTCCGTCATCCGTAGGGATGTTGCGGGAGGCAATATCCATTCCGTGCGCATAAAAAAGCTCCAGAAACTTCGGGAACGCAGCTTCCGAATTCTCGTTATCCTGCATTTCACAAAAAAGTTCACCCAAAAGATGCTCGTCCGCATCGGTTTCGTCCGTGGAGCCGAGCGGATCAGCGCCTGCTACCAATAATCGTTCGGCCTCTTCATAGTCGCAGGCAGTTACGGCATTAAGCAGGGCTTTATTTAATTCAAATGCCTTTTTCATCGTACACCTCCACCCTCAAGCGCCCGGGAACAGCTCAAAAGGCTCACCGCGATTTGGCAATGGGTCAAATTTTCCTCCAAACTGGTGCGGATAGTTGAGGTGCTTGAGCTCCTCGTCCGCTCTGGCGGACACTATAATGATGGGGCAAGAGACCAGAAAGAACAGATAATCGGCTCCATATGTCCACTCCATCCCATTGAAGAAGCCCTCGGCGTCCACCATTTCTGCGAGAAACAAAATGGTGGCGTCCTCGCTGGACAAGGTCTTGTATATGTCCGCCTCCAGCAGATCGTCATTCTTGAGGTCGGCAAGGCGCTCATATTGTTTCACGCAGAATTCATCGATTTCCTCGTCCTCCAGCTGGTGCGGCAGGTATTTGGATGTGATGAAATAGTTGCTCTGCTCAAACTCTATGAGGATGCTCCCAAAATCGCCCGCCGATGAATTGACGATCAGGCACGGCTCGGCAAGATGAATGCGTTTCACGCGCTGTTCTCTGCAACAGTGCAGAAATTCTGCGAATTGCTCTTGGTTATTCATATCATTCACCCTTGAGATATTTTTCCGTCTGCCGGTCAAACTCGGAGATGTATTCGGCGTCCTGCTTCTTGCGGAATTCATTGTAAATTGCGCCGACCTTTTTCGCTGCCGCTTCCCGCGAGATGTGGCCCTTGCCGTCCAGCACCTTGCGGCGGTTGTTGGTCAGAAATCGGTCGGTTTCGTTCAGCCAGTCCTGCATACTCATGAGCTGCTCGTCCTCTGCCATCAGCTCGGCGTAGTCGATGAACATGGTCACCAGCCGGTTCAGACGGGACAGCTCCTTTTCGTTCAGATAGTTCTTCGCCACCAGTGTGTCGCTTTTGAGAATCTTTCCATCCGGCGCGCCCTTCCATGTGGTAAGCCCCATCGTGGGACTCTCCAGCGTTGCCCGCTCGGAAATCAGCTCCGCGGCAGTCTTGCCGGTGACGGTGTAATGCAGCTTGTTTTGTACGAAGGCATAGAAGGCCTTTGTCGTCTCACTATTTTTGTCGTAATCGTAGCTGCACTGCTCAAACACGTCTGCAATTTTTTGATAAGCTCGCCGTTCACTGGCGCGAATCTCGCGGATGCGCTCGAGCAGTTCGTCGAAGTAATCCTTGCCGAACGGACGGCCGTTCTTCATCAACTCGTCATTCAGCACAAAGCCCTTCTGAATGTACTCCTTCAGCGTCTTCGTCGCCCACTGGCGGAAGCGTGTGGCCTTCTTGGAGTTCACGCGGTAACCCACGGCGATGATAGCGTCGAGGTTATAAAAATTGGTGGGCTTCGTAGAAAATTCGGAAATTCCGAATTTTCTCATGCAGGATGCTTTGTCCAGTTCTTCCTCATCGAAGATGTGTGACAAATGCTCGCTGACATTGGACTTACTGGAGTCGAACAATTCTGCCATGCCAACCTGAGTCAGCCAGAATGTCTCATCCATAAATACAACGTTTACAAATTCTTTTCCGTTTTCATCGCTGTACAGGAGAATTTCACTGTGCTCCATCATTTCATGTTCCATTTGCGTTTCCCTCCGTTTCTCTGGCGGCAAGCATGAACCACATATATCTTTTGATAAACACATTGTTTTAGATAATATTGTACATGATGTTTTCTAGCTTTGCAAGGGCAAAAAAGAAACGGGCGGAAGGGATTGCTCCCTTCCGCCCGCTGCTTACCGCTCCATGCCCACGGCCTTCTGCTTTTTTGCCTGCTGCACGGCCTTTTCGGCGCTGCGGCAGCGGTTGAAGAGCAGCAGATCCCGCGTGTTCTCGTAGAGATCGCCCTTGCCGGACTCAAACACGGCGACCATGTATTTCTTCGTCTTATACTTGGCGTAAATCTCCTTCAGCCCCTCCCGCAGGACGGGGTCAATTTTTTCTGCATTCGTCAGCCAGATTTCAACAAGCTTCTGATCGTCCCTGACGTTCATCTCCAAATAGAACCAGCCTCCTTTAACATCCTTAGTTTCCTCATCTTTCCTGCGGCTTATGCGCGGCTACCTGTTTTGCCGCCTGCAAAATCTCCTGCGGGATGCCGTCCACCATGCGGTGCAGCTCGTCCAGCTCCCGGAGCTTTTCGTTGATCTCCAATTTTTTCAGGACGCTTTCCTTGGAGGCAGCGCCCAGCTGCTTTTCGAGTGCCGCGTTCTCGGCGGTCAGGGTCTTATAGGCTGCGTCGTACTTCCTGAGCTTCGTCCGCAGGGCTTCCGCGCCGGGAATGTACTTGCACAGCAGCGCTTCCAGCTCGTCCAGCTTGGCCTTCTTGTTGAACGGATTGGTGTCGTTCAGAATCGCCATGATCTGCTCCTTCATCCGGTTCAGATGGACGGCCTCCTTGAACAGCCTCGGCGGGATATGGTCGCGCCCGGTTTCGCTGGCGCTTTCGCCGCGCTCCAGATCGGGGTATTTTTTGACCATGTGCTCCCAGAACCTGTCCTGCCACTGCGTCAGCTTTTTCTTGTTGCCTACAATTTCCTTGGCGGAGAGCCGCCCATCCGCTGTCAGCGGGACAAAAGAAAGGTGCATATGGGGCGTTTTCTCGTCCATATGCACCACGGCGGATATAATGGTTTTGGGATCCTGGTGTTCCCGGATAAAATCCAGCGCCTCCTGAAAATAGGCCTTGATTTCGCCCTTTTTCTTGCCCTTAAAGAACTCCGGGCTGGCCGTCACCAGCGCCTCCACCACGCGCACACTGTCGGAACGGGTGCGGCAGCCAGCCTCGGCGATCTGCTTTTCCGCCTCGGCGCGGTACTTGCGCTGGGGTGTCACCAGATGGAAGTTGAGGTGACTGCGGGAGGTGTCCACGTCTGGATTGCTGGCGTATTTCTCCTTGGTGCGCTCGTTGTGGGACTCGATGTGTCCGATCTCCGGCCCCTTGTACTTGGCAAAGCGGAGAATGGCAAACAGCGGCTTACTCATTTATTTCTCCCTCCGTTTCTGCCAGATCAGGTCATAACCCAGCACATCGGCCAGCTCCACGACATCCTTGTAGCGGATGCTCTCCCGCTGCAATTTTGCGGACAGATTGGAGACGCTATCGCTCCAGTCATATTCCTCGGCCAGCCGGTCAACGACCTCCTGCATGGTAAAACCGGCGCGGACGATCTGCGCCTTGATCTCATTTCTGATGTTCATAAAAATCCTCCTGTTTTTTCGTGATGAAAACAGCGAAGCGGGTTTCTATTTCCGAAAACCCGCTTCGCTGTTTGGCGTAATATTCTGTTTTCCCAAAATCCGCTGGAAACGCGGCGGTCGATGCCTTCTTCGTAAGCGAGGGGTATCGACTTTCCGAATCCGTGTGACTTCGCTCTAAACCGTGCAGCCCCACGCGCATCCGTGAAGCCGGTGCGCGGCTTCGAGCAGCGCGGTTTCGTGGAAT
>ENA-UOJQ01001536-UOJQ01001536.1-human-gut-metagenome-genome-assembly--contig:-P63-NODE-1536-length-17930-cov-5.812140_pt1 | contig 17930 bp, 15 predicted proteins | sample MGYA00242352_ERZ723899 | MGnify/ENA metagenome assembly ERZ723899 | reverse complement strand
TGAAAGAAACGTCTGTAAAAACAGAACTGCCGCTTGGCGGAATCTTTCTGCGTTCTTTGGCTATTGAACAAACAATTGCCAAAAACTATACCGATTTTTTGTTATGTGATTATCTAGCGGATGATGAATGTGTATTAACCGCTTTTGCTGGCGGCATGCCGGTATTACAAAAAACGGTTAATGTGTTTAACAGGGAAAGTTTTGCTGACGAAATAAAAACCGTAATAGCTGCGCTGCTGGATATTGAATTTAAACAGGTTGTTTTAAATTGTGATGACAGTTTAAAAAGCGATATTCTGTCATCTGAAATTGCATTGCCTGTAATTAAAAATGATATTTCACATAGCGTTGGCTTTAACGAATGTTTAAAGGCTGAAAGTTTGCAGCATTTAAATTCTTTTGCGGCTGCAATAGGTGTAGCATTGTGCTTGGAAAACAACAGCAAATTTAATTTGGCCGGGCATAATAAAAGCAGTTTCAGTCTGCCAAGGTGGAAAGTATACCGCGGTGCCGCTGTTTTTGCCGTTGTTTTTACGCTTGCCTTTTGGGCATGGCAATTAGCGGAACTTTTTATAGTGCAGCAGCAGTTAAAAGAAATTGACGGAAAAATTGCTGACTGTGTTGTTTGGCAGCAGCGTTATGAAGAAAGTGCCGCTTTAAATATGCAGATTAACAGGCGTTTAAAATTTGCTGAAAATATAAAAAAGCAAAATATTACATGGAATGAACTGTTAAATGATATCAGCAGCGCTGTACCGCAGGGATGCTGGCTTGAAAGAATTGAGCAGCAGGAAAATAAAAAGCAGCTTACTGTTACCGGTTACGCCGCAAATATTGATAAGGCCGTAGAATTTACCGAAATGCTCAACGGCAAAAAAGCCAATCTTAAAACCGAATTAACGGAACTTAAAATTGAAGAACTAAACGGTAAACAATATACTGCTTTTAATGTACTTATAGAAAGAAGGTAAAGAATGCAGGATTTATATCTGCAATTGCAAAATTTAAAACGTACTGATAAATATTGCCTTATTTTTATTGCGGCTTTACTTTTATGCCTGGCAATAAAAATTTTAGCCACAGACCCGCTTCAAAACTCCATAAATAAAAGCATTTATCTGCTTTAAAAAAAGCAGCAGAATCTTAATAATTGTCTTGCTTTTGCAGAACAATATAAGGATTACAGCGCGCTGCAAAAACAGCAGAACGAGGCAGCTTTACTGGCAAATGAATTACTGCCGCCGCAGATAACAACAGCAGAATTAATTAAAGAATATACTGCGCTTGCCGGTAAATATAACCTGCGTATTGAAAGCATTAAACCTGTTCAGCAGGAAAAGCAGAAGAAAGAAGCGTATACATCTGTAACGGTAAATATTGTGCTTACAGGCAGTTTTTATAAAGCAGCTGCTTTTTTAGATGATTTGCAGCAGCAAAAGCGCCTTGCTGTACCCGCAAATATTGTAATTGAACGAAGCAAAAACGGTTTTACGGGTGATGTTGTTTTAACGGCCAGCCTTACTGCTTATGCTTTAAAATAAAGCAAAGTAATTGAACTGCTTGCTATAAGCCTGCTCCAAGTTGTATAATTAAATAGTTGGAAGAACTTATTTTTAAGAGTTAAAAGGATTGAAAACTATGGGATATAAAGAGCAGACTTATGAATTGCTTAAAGATTTTAAGCAAGGTTTAATTGATGACGAAACATTTTTAAAAAAGCTGCGCAGCAGCGAATATACTGATTTGGGCTTTGCCATGATAGACCACGAACGCAGTTTGCGCCAGGGCTTTGCCGAAGTTGTTTACTGTGAAGGAAAAACAGCAGAGCAGACGGCGGCAATTATGAGCAGGCTGGCTGAGGTTCACAGCAATATAATCGGCACAAGGGCAAATGAGGAGAAATTTGCCGCTGTAAAAAAAGCAGTTCCTGATGCGGAATATTATAAAGACGCAGGATTCATAAAAATTGAACGCAACCCTCTGCCAAAAGACGAAAAACGTTATATTGCCGTTGTAACTGCCGGTACCAGCGATTTGCCGGTATCTGAGGAAGCCGCACTGACGGCGGAAATTATGGGCAATACGGTTAAACGCGTTTATGATGTAGGCGTGGCAGGGATTCACCGTTTGTTTTCTAAAATTGATATTATACGCGATGCCAACGCGGTAATTGTTGTGGCCGGTATGGAAGGCGCACTGGCAAGTGTTGTAGGCGGGCTTGTAGACAAGCCTGTTATTGCGGTTCCTACAAGTGTCGGTTATGGAGCAAATTTTAAAGGCTTATCTGCGCTTTTGGGTATGCTGAACAGCTGTTCGGCAGGCGTTGCCGTTGTAAATATCGATAACGGTTTTGGCGCAGGGCGTTTGGCAAGCATTATTAATCATATGAGGTGAGAAGATGAAAAAAGCACTTTACATAGAAGCATTTTCCGGTATCAGCGGCAACATGCTGCTTGGCGCGCTGATTGACCTTGGCGCTGACGCTGCTTATATAGAAGCAGAACTTAAAAAGATGAACCTTGGCGAATATGAACTGATTAATACACGCGCAGATAAATGCGGCATAAATTCAGCTTATTTTAATGTTAAAATTCCGGGCATAACGGAAGCTGCCGAAGCAGAAGAAGCACATCTTCATGAACATCATGACGGGCATCACTGCCATCATCATGCCCATGGCTGCGAAGGTGAAGAACATCATCACCACCATCATGAAGAGCACCATTGCTGCCACCAGCATGCTCATGCTGCCGAAGAAGCACATGAACATCACTGCTGCCATGCGCATGAAGCAGGTGCGCATCACCATCATGAACACAGAAATTTTAACGACATCAAAACTATCATTGAAAATTCAGATTTAAGCATTAATATAAAAGATAAAGCGGTAAATGTTTTCCGCATGCTTGGCCTCGCCGAAGCAAAAGTTCACGGCAAAAGCCTTGAAGAAGTGCATTTCCATGAAGTAGGCGCAGTTGACACGATTATTGATATTGTCGGCAGCTGCCTGGCTTTGGAAAACCTCGGCATAGAAAAAATTTATGTGTCGGAAATTAAAACCGGCTTCGGTTTTGTGCATTGTGCGCATGGACTGATGCCCGTGCCTGCACCTGCAACTGCCGAACTTTTGGCGCATGGGCTGCTTTATGCCAAAGGAAACATTGAACGCGAGCTGGCAACACCTACAGGAGCCGCGTTAATGGCTGCACTTGCCGAACCTTCTGCTGATATGCCTAAAGGCTTCAGCGCAGAAAAAGTTGGCTATGGCGCTGGAACGAGAAACCTTGAAATTCCTAACGTGCTGCGTGCTACGCTTGGTACTGTTGAAGAAGTTAAAAGCCACGCTTTAACAGTTGCGGAATGCAATATTGACGACATGAGCGGCGAAGTATGGCCCTACGTACAGGAAAAATTAATGGCAGCCGGCGCCCTTGATGCATGGATTACGCCGATAATTATGAAAAAAGGGCGTCCGGCGCAGATGCTTTCAGTTTTAATGCATCCGCAGGACTTGCCTGTGCTTGAAAAAATTATTTTAACCGAAACTACTACATTAGGCATGCGCTACTATGATGTTGCGCGCCATTGCAGCGAAAGAAGCTTTATAGAGGTTAAATTGCCGCAGGGAAGTGTAAAAGTTAAATTTTCGCAGGCCGGAGGGCAAGTTTTAAACATAGCACCGGAATTTGAAGACTGCCGCAAACTTGCCGAAGCAAGCAAAATGCCGCTGAAAAAAATAATGCAGATGGCTGCGGCCGCTGCGGAGGCTCAGCTTGAACACTGATTTTGGCACATATATTAAAGAATTAGTAAAAAAATTCAGGGAAAACGGTATAAGTGCTGAAGAAAAAAGCCTGCAATACGGCTGCCAGTTAGTGCTTACCAAAGGTATGGATAAAGCTGTTTTATCCGTTTATAACGGCAAAAAAGGCATAAAATTTGTTTGGAACGGCAAAAATGCAGCATTTATACAAGCCTGCAAAGATATACTGGCAGATGAAAGCAGCACAGGCACAAACTATTGCCTGCTGAAAGATTTACCGGGATTTAACGGTATCTGGGCAGGCAGTGACGAATCCGGCAAAGGCGATTTTTTCGGACCGCTTGTGGTTGCGGCAGTTGCCTGTGATGAGAAAAGCGCTTCAAGGCTTTTCAGCCTGGGCGTTAAAGACTGCAAAATCGTCAGTGATAAAGATGTGCTGAAAATGAAAGATGAAATCTGTTCTGCGGCACTGGCTGTATCTGTTTTAGCGCTGACGCCTAAAATGTATAACTACCGTTACAATCAGCTTAAAGCGGCAGGGCAGAATTTAAACCATTTATTAAGCAGCGGGCACGCGGCAGCACTTACGGGGGTAATCGGCAAATGCCCAGACTGTGGTTATGCCCTTGTAGACCGTTTTGCCGTGCATAATGATATAACGCAGCGCATTCACGAAAAATATCCCGCTGTTAAAGTTGTGCAGATGCCAAAAGCAGAAGCAGATATTGCCGTAGCAGCTGCTTCGGTATTGGCCCGCGCCGAATTTCTTCGAATTATGGCAGAACTGGAAGCACAGGCAGGCATACCGCTTCCCAAAGGCGGAAGTGACGCTGCAACTAATTGCGCACGCATGATTGCGGAAAAATTGGGCAAAGAAAGCCTTGCAAATTTTGTTAAATTGCATTTTGCCAATTATAAACGTATATAACCGGAGAATTTATGAAAAAACTGATAATTAATGCCGATGATTTCGGTCTGCATCCATTGATTAATAAAGGAATTATAGAAGGGCACCAAAAGGGAATGATTACAAGCACGTCGATTATGCCTGGCGCTCCTTATTTTAAGGAAGCGGCACATCTTGCTGCCCAAAATCCTGAGCTTGGAATCGGAATTCATTTAACTCTTGTTGGCGGAGTTGCGCCTGTTTTAAAAAAAGGTGTAGATTCTTTGCTTACTTCGCAGGGAGTTTTTGCAGAAGATTATACAGTTTTTGCAAAAAAATGGTATACTGGTAGTATAAAGAGAAGTGAACTCGAACAGGAGCTGCGTGCACAGATAGAAAAAGTGCTGGAGTCCGGAATTAAACCCACACATATCGACAGCCATCAGCATATGCACGTGCTGCCGGGCATTGCCGGTATGGTTATACGCTTATGCAGAGAATACGGAATACGCAAAATAAGAATGCCGGAAGAAAATATTTTCTGGACAGGCGGGTTTAGCGCCGGAGCCGGCAGAAAAATAGGCAGGGACGGTTTGAGCTTTTGCAGCGCGCTGGCAAAAAGCAAGGCCAAAAAAGCCGGGCTTATTTACCCGCAGCACTTTTTTGGCATGCTGGCAGGCGGCAACTTAAATGAACTTCTGGTTAAAAACATTTTGCTTGCTTTGCCTGAGGGGACGAGTGAAATAATGACTCATCCCGGGGCAGATAATGTTTTGCTTGCACAAAACTTTAAATGGGGTTATCATTGGCATGATGAGTTAAATGCTTTTTTATCTGAAAGCAATAAAAACATTGCCCGTGAACAGGGGATAGAACTAATTAATTTTGGCAGGCTTTAATTATGAACAAAAAATTGATAGGCAGGCTGCTGCTGGTTTTTGTAATTATAGTCCTGATACCGGCAGCGGTTATCTACTTTACATTTGATATAAGGGCGCTTGAATATTTAACCATGTTCAAGCCGTGGAGCATTGCGGCAGCCTTCGGTATTTTGGCCGTTGGGCTTATTTTTGACGGCCTGAGACTGATGACTCTGGCACGTGTAACTGATGAACGCCTGAGCATTAAAGAAGTTATCAATGTAGTTTTAAGCAATTATTTTCTGGCAGTGCTTACTCCCGGTGCCAGCGGGGGCGCAATAGCCCAGATTATGTTTATGAAAAGGGCGAATGTGCCTGTTGCTAAAGCAACGGTAATTGTTTTTGTGCGCACGATTATGTCGATAACTTTTTTAATTTTGCTGGTGCCGTTTGTTTTGTATAACTACGCTTTTTTAAGCGAATGGATGCCGCCGGCAGTTATTGCGGCAGTATCAGTAATTTTCATTTCCATACCTGTGGCAGTAGTGCTTCTTATGCGCACACGCTATCCGGAGTTCTGGCTGGTTGCGCTGACAGGCAAGCTGTCGCACGATTACAGGCGCAAATGCTTTAACAGCTATTATGAATTCAAAAAAGCATCGTTTATTATGGGCAGGCATCCTTTGATGATTCTGCGTGCTTTTATTGAATCTGGCATCAGCCTTTTGGGCATATACGCTACTGTGCCGATGTTCTTTTTAGGCATGAATATTCAATTTGACTGGCTGCAGGTTATGGGCAGGATGGTGCTTTTAAACCTTGTTTTATATTTTTCGCCGACTCCCGGCGGCAGCGGCATTGCCGAAGCAGGCTTTATCGTGCTGTTCGCGTCGCTTCTGCCGGAAGGCATGGTAGGCATTATGGCAGTGCTCTGGCGTTTTACGGCTGAGTATTTCCCGTTTTTGCTGGGTGCTTTTATTTCCATCCGCGCTTTTGGTTCAAACATTATTGCTGCCAATAATTTGAAAGAGAGAGAGAACTGATGAAATTACTTGTTACAGGGGGAGCCGGTTTTATCGGTTCTCATCTTTTGGAATATCTTAATGCACAGCATGAGCATGAAACGGTTGTTTTCGACAATCTTTCCAGCGGTTCTGCCAAAAATGTACCGGCAAATATGAAGCTGTGCTTAGGCGATGTTTGTGACGAAGCCGCCGTTGATGCTCTGTTTGCCGCAGAACATTTTGATGCCGTTATTCATTTTGCTGCGCAGACAATGGTTCCATATTCTTTGCAGCACCCACAGGAAGACTGCAATGTTAATTTGCTGGGGCTGATTAATATTCTGGAATGCTGCCGCAAATACAATGTTAAATCTGTGGTATTTTCATCAAGCGCGGCCGTTTACGAAGATAACCCCAACATTCCGCTTAGCGAAGATTTACCGCTTTTGCCGACATCCTGCTACGGCATTACTAAAATGACATCCGAACATTATATGCGCGTTTACCATGATTTGTACGGCATTAACTGCACGGTGCTGCGCTTTGCCAATGTTTACGGAGAGCGTCAGGGTGAAGGTGGAGAAGGCGGCGTTATCAGCATTTTCTGCAAACTCCTTGTTCAGAATAAGCCTTTGACGGTTTTCGGCAACGGCGAACAAACGCGTGATTTTGTATATGCCGGCGATATTGCACAGGCTGCGGCTAAAGCAGTTGCGCTTACCGGCTATAATGTTATTAATATTTCAACAGGTAAAGAAACATCGCTCAACAGCCTGCTTGAAGCTTTTAAATCTGCCTGCGGGCATGAACTTACGGTAAACTATGCGCCAGCGCGCAGCGGTGATATTTTTCGTTCTGTTTTAAGCAATAAAAAACTGGAAGCTCTGCTTGGCTTTGTACCGCAAATGGATATTGAGCATGGTATTCCGAAAACATATAACGACTACTTGGCACGCCGGAAGGAAGGTCTTTAATGAAAAATTTGAATCTCCAAAGCCTGATTATTATTGCAGTTTTAGCTTTAGTAACCATTTTGTGGGGAATAGGTTTCGTACCGCTTTTTGACCCGGACGAACCGGTTTATGCGGAAACCGCACGTGAAATGATTAAGTACAACGATTACTTATCGCCGCGCATTTTTGACAATTTCTGGTATGACAAGCCGCCAATGTATTACTGGCTGGTAGCTGCTTCAATAGGCCTTTTTGGCGACGGGGAAGCGGCAGCGCGTTTCCCGGCGGCGTTAATGGCCGTTGCAACTTCTGTAATGCTTTATTTTTCAGTAAGCAATATTTTTTCGGAACGTGCCGGATTCTGGGCATCCATTGTTTTAACTACCTGCGTGGAGTTTTTCTATCTCGGCAAAGCCGCAGTTACCGATACAACTTTATTGTTTTTTATGACAGCCGCACTTTTATGTTACCAGCACAAATGGTACTGGGTAATGTATATTGCCATGGCTCTGGCCACTGTAACCAAAGGCCCCATCGGCATAGTTTTTCCCGGTGCAATTATTTTCCTGCACCTGCTTTTTACCGGTAATTTACGTGAAATTTTAAAAATGCACGTTATCCGCGGGCTTGTTGTTTACTTTGCCATTGCCGCGCCGTGGTATTATTTGATGTATCAGGCGCATGGCATGGAATTTATCAATACTTTTCTTGGTTTTCATAATCTGACGCGTTTTACTACGCCGGAACACCCTGACCGCGTTCTGTGGTGGTATTATCTGCCGGTAATAATTTTAGGCATGTTCCCATGGACGGGCCTGCTCTTGCAGTCAATCCGTGCTTCCATATCCGAAGCAAGCAGCGAAGAACTTGTTAAAATGTCATTTTTCAATATCTGGTGGGTGTTTGTACTGCTGTTTTTCAGCATTTCACAAACCAAACTTGTTTCTTATATTCTGCCTATGTTTCCGGCACTTGCAATTATTATCGGCTGGAATCTTGCAAGGCTTGAAAAGCAGCGCGGAGAATCACTGCTTTCGTGGGTTATCGGTACGGTAATTATGTTCGGGCTTTTGGGTGCCGGCTGGCTTATTGGCGGTAATCAGCTGCCGGAAGCGTTCCTGGAAGCGTCTGTGCTCAGCGGCACAACCTTTGTGGTAGGTTTGGTAATCATCTGGTTTTTATGGCGCGAGCGCGATGTTATTTTTGCCGGTTATCTGCATGCGGCAATGGGCTTTTTAACAATGCTGATTGCATTTTCGTTTATTTTGCCGCCGGTTGCAGACCGTTTCAGTGTAAAAACAATGGCTGCCGAATTTGTGGAAAACTGCGATACATCCAAGCCGCTTTATGTAGATAAGTTTTTGCGCCCCGGCTTTATGTATTACACCGGTATTGCCGGTGAGGAAATGCTGCCGAAAACTAATGCTCTGCAAAAAGCCGTCAGCGATAATACACCTAAATATGTTGTTGTACGCAGGCTGGAATTTAAACGTCTGCAAAATCCCGAAGCAATTCAGAATCTGCGCATTGTTAAAGAAAAAGACGGAATTATGATTTTGGAAAAATATTGAGTATAACGAACCTCTCAAAATTTTTTGAGAGGTTTAATTTTTACGCAGCGTTATAAATCTTTATTTTAAAGCTTAAATATGGTATGATTAGATGATAAATGCTGACTAAAATTAAGGAGTTTTTTGTGAAGATAAAGGGAGTTTTATTTGACCTTGACGGCACGCTGATTAACACAACGCCGCTGATTTTGCAGTCGTTCCGGCACACGTTTGTGGAGTTTGGGCTGCCGGTTCCGTCAAAAGAATCGCTTGTTGCAGGTTTTGGGCTGCCGCTGCGCACTGCAGCAAAAGCTTATATGCCCGAAAGCATGATAGAAGATTTTTGCACTGCTTACAGTAATTATCACCGCAGCCAGCACGATAAGCTTATTCAGCCGTTTGACGGTGTTAACGAAGCATTGACACAGCTTGCAGGGCGCGGCATAAAAATGGCTGTTGTAACATCTAAAAAGCGCCCGATGGCTCTGCGCGGGCTTGCCTGTTACGGGCTTGATAAATATATTGAAACAGTTGTTACCTGCCAGGACTGCGAAGAACATAAGCCGCTTCCGGCACCGAGCCTGATGGCTTTAAAAAACTTAAAGCTGAACGGCAGTGCCTGTATAGGCGTAGGCGACAGCCCTTATGATTTGCAAAGTGCAAAAGGCGCAGGCTGTTTAACGGCAGCAGTACGTTATACCAGTTTTGACTGGGATTTTATTTTGAATGAAGGCAAACCGGATTACGTTTTGAATAAAATGGATGATTTGGTTAAACTGATAGACAGACTCAATAATTAGGAGGTTATTATGCGCAAAATAGCTATTATCGGCGGTACCGGGGTTTACAGCCCCGACGCACTTGGAGGATTTGAAGAAAAGGTTATTAAAACGCCTTACGGCGATGCGCTCTGCAAAATGGGCTCGCTGTACGGCAATCAGGTTGTTTTTATTACACGCCACGGTGCAGGGCACAGCGTTCCGCCGCATAAAGTAAATTACCGTGCCAATATCTGGGCTTTAAAAAGCCTTGGTACAGAAGAAATTTTTGCAACCACGGCAGTAGGCTCTTTAAACAAAGAGATGAAAGCCGGGCATTTTGTTGTTTGCGACCAGGCGATTGATTTTACCAAAAGCCGCGTTAACACTTTTTATGATACCCCGGAGCGTGGAGTGGCTCATGTGGATTTTACCAATCCGTACTGCCCACGCCTGCGTGCAAAGGTTATTAAATGCCTTGAAAGAACAGATATTCCGTTCCATAAAACCGGTTGCTATGTCTGCACCGAAGGCCCTCGTTTTGAAACCGCAGCGGAAATTAAAATGTTCGCCATGCTGGGCGGCGACCTTGTAGGCATGACCAACATTCCGGAATCCGTACTGGCACGCGAAGCTGAAATGTGCTATACAAACTGCAGCATTGTAACCAATATGGCCGCAGGCATTTCTCCGACACCGCTTTCTCACAGCGAAGTTGTAGAAGCAATGGCTCAAAGCGGCAAAAACATGGCCCGCCTGATTGAAGCCTTTATTGCCGATAACGGCGATGAAGAAACAGAATGCGGCTGTGCGCGCTGCATGGCAGAATTTGGCGGTTTTAAACTGTAAGAGGCTGTTATGGTTAAAACAATGGAATGGCAGCAGAACGCGCTGGAAATTTTAGACCAGACTAAACTGCCTGTAGAAATCAGTTTTATAAAATGTGGTACTTACCGCCGCGTGGGCGAAGCAATAAAAAAGCTGGAAGTCCGCGGCGCACCGGCAATCGGCGCAGCAGCCGGTTTTGCCATGGTTTTGGGCTGGCAGCAGCTTATGGCGGAAAACCGCTGTAATTTGCCTGCCTACGAAGAAATAAAAAATGAACTTATTGCAGCACGCCCTACGGCAGTAAACCTTGCCTGGGCTGCCAACAAGCTTCATGCTGAGGCAGAACGCCTGACAGGGAAAAGCAAAACGCAGAGCGAAATTGCCTGCGCTTTGGAAAAACTGGCACAGCAAATTTACGATAATGACATTGAATGCAACAAAAAAATGGGTAAATACGGCGCTGAACTTTTGCCGCTGCATACCCGTATTTTAACGCACTGCAACGCAGGCGCACTGGCAACCTGCGGGTGGGGGACGGCTCTCGGCGTTATCCGCGAAGCCTTTGCACAGGGCAAAATTGACATGGTTTATGCCGATGAAACGCGCCCGCTTCTGCAAGGCGCCCGCCTTACGGTATGGGAGCTTATGGAAGATAAAATTCCCGTTACCGTTATTACCGATAACATGGCAGCATGGACCATGCAGCAAAAAGGCATTAACGCCGTTGTTACCGGGGCGGACCGTATTGCGTTAAACGGCGATACCGCCAATAAAATAGGCACCTTTGGCGTGGCTTTGGCCGCCAAATACCACGGTATACCGTTTTATATTGCCGCACCTGTAAGCACGTTTGATTTTTCCATTGCAGATGGCAGCGGGATTCCGATAGAAGAACGCAGCGCACAGGAAGTAAAAACCTTGCAGGGGGTTGTTACCGCGCCGCCTGAAGCCTTAGCCTATAACCCTGCTTTTGATGTTACACCGGCCGCTCTTATCAGCGGCATTATTACCGAATACGGCGTTATAAAACCGCCTTATCGGGAGAATATAAAAAAATTGCAGCTTAAAATCAAGGAGGAAAATTTTAATGAATAGCATGATTAAAGACATTGCTCTTGCACCTACCGGGCATCAGAAAATTGCCTGGGTTAAAGAGCACATGCCGCTGCTTAACATTTTAAACGAACGTTATGCAGAAAAGAAAATTTTTGACGGTTTAAATATGGTTGTAACCATTCATCTGGAAGCAAAAACCGCATATCTTGCCCAGACTCTTAAAAACTGCGGCGCAAACGTAGTTGTTACCGGCAGCAACCCGCTTTCCACGCAGGATGACGTTGCCGCAGCTCTGGCTGACAGCGGAATTACCGTTTTTGCTACCCATGCCTGCTCGCAGGAAGAATACGATTTATATTTAAGCAAAGCGCTTGATACAAAACCTTCGCTCATTATCGACGATGGCGGCGACCTTGTTAATATGCTGCACAGCACACGCCGCGAGCTGATTCCGAACCTTATCGGCGGCAGCGAAGAAACCACTACCGGCGTACACCGCTTAAAGGCACTTAACGAAGCCGGCAAACTGGCTTTCCCGATGATTGCCGTTAATGACGCTTACTGCAAATACCTGTTCGATAACAGATATGGCACCGGCCAATCTTCCTGGGACGGCATTATGCGTACCACCAACCTTGCCGTTGCAGGCAAAACCGTTGTTGTTGCAGGCTACGGCTGGTGCGGCAAGGGCGTTGCCATGCGTGCCAAAGGTTTGGGCGCAAACGTTATCGTTACCGAAATTGACCCGATTAAGGGCATAGAAGCAGTATTTGACGGTTTCCGCGTAATGCCGATGCGTGAAGCAGCAAAATACGGCGATTTCTTTGTAACCGTAACCGGCTGCAAAGATGTAATTACCAAAGAACACTTCCCGCTGATGAAAGACGGTGCAGTTCTTGCCAACGCAGGCCATTTTGATGTTGAAATTAACGTTAAAGACCTGGAAGCAATGACCGTTGAACCTGCTTACGAAGTTCGCAAAAACATTACAACCTATACCATGCCTAATGGCAAAAAAATCAACCTGCTGGGCGAAGGCCGCCTTGTAAACCTTGCCTGCGGCGACGGCCATCCGGTAGAAGTTATGGACCTTTCTTTCGCCATGCAGTTCCTTGCCATGAAATATCTGCTGGAGCATAAAGGCGAACTGCAAAATAACCTTTATGTATTGCCGGAAGAACTGAATACGGAAATTGCCGCGCTGAAACTTGAAGCAATGGGCGCAGGCATTGATACCTTAACTCCGGAACAATACGCTTATCTGCACGCCGAATAATTATGGAAAACGAAGCTGTTGAAAAAGCAAGGGTGCAAATTGTCACCGCTGTGCAAAAAATGGCAGGGCAGAACATGCTGCCGGGTTCGTGGGGCAACATAAGCATTAAAATAAACAAAAATACTTATGCAATAACTCCTTCCGGCCGCGGTTATAACAATTTAACGCCCGATGATATAACCATAGTTGACGCAGCAGGACAAACGCTTGATGGGGCGTTAATACCAAGCAGCGAACTGCCTTTGCACCTGGCAATATATAAAGCACTGCCGGAAGCAAATGCCGTTGTGCACACGCACAGCATTTATGCCAGCGCCTGTGCCGCAGCACGCAGGGATATTCCGCCGCTTATTGAAGACATGGTGCAGATAATGGGCGGCGCGGTGCATTGCGCCGAATATGCCCTGCCGGGTACGGAAACGCTTGCCCAAAACGTAATAAAAGCCATGAACGGCAAACGTGCGGCACTTTTGGCAAACCACGGCGTTGCTGCCTGGGGCGTAACGCTTGACGAAGCCATGATGGTAGCTGGAATAGTTGAAAAAGCCGCTCAGCTTTATTGCATTACGCAGAGCCTTGGCGGAGCAGTGCTGCTGCCTCAGAGCGATATCGACGCCATGCACGGTTTTTATGAAGCCCATTACCGCAAACGTCAGTTAGGAGAAGAATAATGGCGAAAACACTTATTAAAAACGCTGAAATTATTACCGCAAAAGATACTGATAAATATTATATCGGTATTTTGGACGATACCATTCAGGTAATATCCAAAGAAGTGCCGCAAGGATATGAAAACGCGCAGGTTATTGATGCCGAAGGTAAAATTGCCGTACCGGGCATGGTAAACACCCATACCCACGCAGCAATGACGCTTTTGCGCAGCTATGCCGATGATATGGTACTGATGGACTGGCTGCAAAATAAAATCTGGCCTGCTGAAGACGGGCTTACGGATGACGACATTTACTGGGGCACAATGCTTTCCATTGCCGAAATGCTTAAAACCGGCACAACCTGCTTTGCCGATATGTATTTTGCAATGGACAGGGTTGCCGATGCCGTTGAAGAAACAGGCATCAGGGCTGCATTAAGCCGCGGCTTAACCGGATTCAGCGACGAAAACTATGCAAAACTTGAAGAAAATGCAGCGCTCTTTAAAGAACGCCATAACAGTGCAGATGGGCGTATTCATGTAATGCTCGGGCCGCATGCCCCATATACCTGTTCTGTTGAATACCTGAAAAATGTTATTGCCAAAGCACAGCAGCTTGGCAGTGAAATTCATATTCACCTTTGCGAAACCAAAGGCGAAGTTGACAACTGTATTAAAGAACACGGCATGAGCCCGATAAAACTTATGGACAGCCTTGGCATGTTTGAATGCGGTACATTAGCAGCACACAGCGTACATGTAGATGAAGAAGACATGGCAATTATGGCAGCCAAACATGTGCGTGTTGCCCATAACCCGCAAAGCAACCTTAAACTTGCCAGCGGCATTGCACCGGTACCGGCAATGTTAAAGCACGGCATTACGGTTGGCCTTGGCACCGACGGCACCAGCAGCAACAACAACCTTGATATGCTGGAAGAATGCCGCCTCGCCGCAATGCTGCATAAAAACATGACAGGCGACCCGGAAATTATACCGGCAGCGCAGGCACTTGCCATGGCAACAAGCGAAGGCGCCAAAGCGCTTGGCTTTACTGACGTTGGCAAAATTGAAGCAGGGCAGAAAGCAGATATTGTCCTTTATAACATGAATAAACCTTACTGGCATCCGCGCAACGACAGAACTTCGCTGTTTGTATATGCGGCAAACGCCAATGACGCAGATACTGTACTTGTTAACGGCAAAGTTCTTATGCAAAACGGCGAACTGCTTTACATAGACCTGGAGAAAGTTTATGCCGAAGCAGACGCGCGTGCACGCCGCTTAACCAATAAATAACAAAAATTTTGGGAGGGAAACACAAGTGGCTAAAATTTTATTTAAAAGTAATTTAGCACCTTCTGTTTACGAATTTTTAGTAGACGCACCCCTGATTGCACATAAATGCCAACCGGGGCAGTTTGTAATGATACGCACAGATGAAGACAGTGAACGCATTCCGCTTACCATTGCCGATTTTGACCGCGAAAAAGGCAATATTACCTTAATCGTTCAGGCAGTAGGCAATACCACAAAACATCTTTGCGAAACTTTTGAAGAAGGCGACGATATTCTTGACGTTGTCGGCCCGCTCGGCCATCCGTCCGAAATGGGCAGGTTTGGTACAGTTGTCTGCGTAGGCGGCGGTATCGGCGTTGCGCCGGTATACCCGATTGCCCGCGCTTACCACGAGCTCGGCAACAAAGTAATTTCCATTGTCGGCGCACGCAGCAAAGATTTAATTATCTGGCGTGATAAAATGCAGGCAATCAGCGACGAGCTTATTATAACCACGGATGACGGCAGCGAAGGGCATAAAGGTTTTGTAACCGACCCGCTGCGCGAAATGCTGGAAAAAGGCGAAAAGATTGACCTGGTACTTGCCATTGGCCCGGTAATTATGATGAAAAACGTTGCCGCAACAACCAAACCCTTCGGCACCAAAACAACCGTAAGCCTTAACACCATTATGGTTGACGGCACCGGTATGTGCGGCGGCTGCCGTGTAATGGTGGGCAACGAAAATAAATTTGCCTGCGTTGACGGCCCGGAATTTGACGGGCATCTGGTTGACTTTGCCAACTTAATGCAGCGCCAGATGATGTACAAAGACCAGGAATCTATTGAATACAGCTGCGGAGGTCATTGCAAATGCGTGGAGGAATGAGAAACCCTATGCCGGAACAGCCGGCTGATGTAAGAAATAAAAACTTTAAAGAAGTTGCTCTCGGCTATGATATGAAAACCGCTGTTGATGAAGCAGAGCGCTGCCTGCATTGCCCGAAACCGCTGTGCGTAAGCGGCTGTCCTGTTAATGTCGAAATTCCGGCTTTTATTCATGCTGTAAAAGAAGGCAACATGCAGGAAGCCATTAAGATTTTAAAACGCAAAAACAGCCTGCCGGCAGTTTGCGGACGCGTGTGCCCGCAGGAAAACCAGTGCGAATCCAAATGCGTACTCGGCATTAAGGGTCAGTCCGTTGCTATCGGCCGTCTGGAACGCTTTGTAGCCGATTACGCGCGTGAACACGGCTTAGATAACGTAGATAATGAAAAAGCCGCTCCTAACGGCAAAAAAGTAGCTATTGTAGGCAGCGGCCCTTCCGGCCTTACCGCAGCAGGCGACCTTGCCAAAATGGGCTATGATGTAACCATTTTTGAAGCACTGCACGCACCGGGCGGCGTTTTAATGTACGGCATTCCTGAATTCCGCCTGCCGAAAGAAATTGTGCAGCACGAAATTGACGCACTGAAAAAACTGGGCGTTAAAATTATGGTAGACGCTGTTATCGGCCGTTTGTTTACCATTCAGGAACTTTTTGAAGAAGAAGGCTTCGACGCCATTTATGTAGGCACAGGCGCAGGCCTGCCGCACTTTATGAATATTGAAGGCGAAAACCTTAACGGCGTATATTCTGCCAACGAATTTTTAACGCGCGTTAATTTAATGCGTGCTTATCAGTTCCCAAAAGTTGCAACACCGGTTTACATTGGTAAAAAAGTTGCCGTTGTCGGCGCGGGCAATGTTGCTATGGACGCAGCACGTACCGCAAAACGCCTCGGCGCAGAACAGGTTTATATTGTTTACCGCCGCAGCGAAGAAGAAATGCCTGCCCGCAAGGAAGAAATCGGCCATGCAAGAGAAGAAGGCATTGAACTCCGTCTTTTAAACAACCCTGTACGTATTTTAGGCAATGAAAAAGGCTGGGTTAACGGCATGGAATGCATTAAAATGGAGCTTGGCGAACCTGATGCCAGCGGACGCCGCAGCCCGGTAGCCATTAAAGGCAGCGAATACGTGCTTGACGTTGACATGGTTGTTATGGCGATAGGGCAGGGGCCTAACCCGCTGTTAAAGCAAACCACGCACGATTTGGAAACCAACAAACGCGGCAACATCGTTGCAGATGAAAACGGCGCAACCTCCATCCCCGGCGTATTTGCAGGCGGCGACATTGTAACTGGTGCCGCAACCGTAATTTCTGCCATGGGCGCAGGCAAAAAAGCTGCTCAGGCTATTGATGAGTATTTAAAGAATAAATAAGCATATAAATATCTATTGTAAAAACAAAAGGTTTACCTGTATAATATAAATATAGGTAAGCCTTTTTTATATACTATTTAGCCAGGTGAAAAGCAATGAGTATTGATGAAAGAAAAATTATTATTTTACCAGAATTTGAAAAAATAAAAAATGAAGTAGAAAAATTACGAGCAGAAGTTTCTATGCTTGTATTAGAACGTGATGAACTAAAATTTGTTGAATGTAAAAATATTGAAATGGTATATATGCTTAAACTTGGCAATCTTGAATATAAAGCTTATGAACTTAATATAGCTGTTATGCGTTTTAAACGTAAAATTGATTTAATTCAAGCAAAAAAGAATAGACAAGAAAAATTAAACTTATTTGAAATTGAGAGTACATTAGATAAAGAATTTGTTCAATATAGAAAAGAATTAAATGAACATATAAGTAAGATTAATAAAACCATTGAGAGAAGCAAAGGTAAACTGCTTTCAGAAACAGAAACGAAAAAAATAAAAAAATTATACCGTACGATAGTAAAAGTATTACATCCAGATTTAAATTCTAATTTAAGTGGCGAACAAATAAAATTATTTCAAAATGCTGTAATTGCTTATAAAAATGCTGATTTAGAAACTTTGAAAATTATTAGTTCAATGATAAATACACAGTCTTTAAATTATGAAAATAAAGATAGTTTACGTTTATTAGTTAAAGAAAAAGAACGTTTAAAAATAGTTGTTAAAATACTTAATGAGGATATAATAAAAATAAAAAATACATATCCGTATACATTGAAAACTATAATTAATGATA
>ENA-UOJQ01001535-UOJQ01001535.1-human-gut-metagenome-genome-assembly--contig:-P63-NODE-1535-length-17940-cov-6.288845_pt1 | contig 17940 bp, 15 predicted proteins | sample MGYA00242352_ERZ723899 | MGnify/ENA metagenome assembly ERZ723899 | reverse complement strand
AACTGATGCTGCATATTATGCCGCCAGAAATTGATGAAATTGCCGGCGGGCAGGCTACAGTAACGCGCCTGCTGAAAGAAATGGGCAAAATAAGCGCCGACGAATTAAAACTTTTGGTAATTTCGCTGTGCCTGCTGTTCTTCTGGACTACCGAAAAAGTTTTGCACAGTATAGATACTTCCACCAGTACCATGGTGGCGATAACACTTTTAATGCTGCCTAAAATCGGCGTAATGCACTGGAACGAAACCGTAAATAAAATTAACTGGGGCACGGTTGTGCTGTTCGGCGTGGGCATTTCGCTCGGCAGCGCGCTGCTTTCCACAAAAGCGGCAACCTGGCTTGCCAACCAGATAGTTTCCATCTTCGCGCTGGAAAGTTCTACCACTTTAATGGTGCTGGCTATAATGACCGTTTTTCTTATCGTTATCCACATGGGCTTTGCCAGTGCCACCGGCCTTGCTTCGGCCATCATACCGATAATAATTTCCGTACTGCAGCAGCTTAAAACGCCGGGCGTTAACGTAGTAGGCATGACGATGATTTTGCAGTACGTTGTAAGCTTCGGCTTTATACTGCCTGTAAATGCACCGCAGAACATGATTGCTTACGGCACTGATACTTTTGAAGTAAACGACTTTGTAAAATCCGGCATACCGCTTACGCTTATAGCCTTTGCGCTGATAATGCTTTTAGGCGCGACATACTGGAAATGGATGGGTTTGGTGTGAAAAGCAGTTCTGGCTACAAAATTAGTTAAAACAGGATAATAAAAATAAAATCTCCGGTTTGGCATATTGCTTTCCGGAGATTTTGCTTATTTATTTAAGTTTTCTGTTTTATAAGTATTATAACCTTCGTAGTTATAGCTGGCGTCGATACCTTTCATATAAACGTCCCGGTCATTAATTTTATCAGTCAGGGCAGATTTTAACAGCAGTTTTATTTCAGTATCTTTTATGGGGCTGCGTTCCATGGCGAGCAAATAATCTTCTTTGTTAATTTTGCTCCAGTCAATCACAAGATGCAGCTCTGTTTTTAAAATATGGTCCAGCCATATCCGAGTGCTGCGCCCGTTGCCTTCGCGGAAGGGATGGGCAACATTCATTTCCACATATTTGGCGATAATTTCATCAAAAGTATTTTGCGGCATTTTGCTGATGCTTTCAAGTGCATCCGAAAGGTACAGCGCCGGTACAAAACGGAAGCTGCCTTTGGCAATATTTACTGTGCGTATCTGCCCTGCAAAATCGTAAACGTCTTCAAACAAAAATTTGTGAATGGCCGCAAGCGCAGAAAAGGAACCTGCTTCAAGTCCGTTTAAAAAGCCGGTTTCAAAAAGCAGCAGCGCCTTGCGTTTGGTAATTTTTTCTTCTTCGTTTGCAAGCTGTAAGGAATTGGAAATACCAAGTTTATTATCAAGAGTCATTGTAGTTCTCCGTAGTTTATTTTTGTTTCTATTATAAAACGGCGTACGGCTAAAAGTAAATAAAAATTGCAGCTGATAATAAGCAGCACGGAGAAATAAAGTCACAAATTTTTCACAAATAAAAACAGAATTTGTGGGAAAAGTTTCTGTACCGGCGAATATCAATTACCCGGAAAGGGGTGCAGCGGTGCAGCAGTACAGGTGGAAAGCGGTAGATTCTTCCGGCGTGAGCCGCAGCGGTGTTTACAGTGCTGCCAGCGAATTTGAGGCAGCGGCTTTTGTGCGCAGTAATTATGGTTATTTAACCCATTTGCAGGCGGAAAAGCCAGCAAATGCCCTGGCAAAAAAGCAGGGGCTGTTTAAGTTTAGCAAAACTAAAAACAGTTTAACTGATGAAGAAAAAACAGTATTTTTCAGCCAGCTGGCGCTAATGCTTAACAGCGGGCTGCCGCTTTTAAAGTCGCTTGGCGTATTGGCAGAGCGCCTGCCGCCAAAGACGGCGCAGCTTTGCCTTGGCATTGAGCGTGATTTAAAAATGGGCACGAGTTTTGCAGGCTGCATAAAAAACAGGCAGGAGGTATGGGGCGCACTGCCTGCGGCGGTGGCCGAAGCAGGTGAAAACGGCGGTATTTTATGCGAAATGCTGGAAGAACTGGCAGAATATTATAAATTGCAGGTGCAGATGAAGCGTTCTCTTAAAAATATATCTTTGTATCCGCTCTTTCTTTTTTCAGCTTCATTGGCAACGGCAGTTTTATTTATTGTGCAGGTTTTGCCGCTGTTTAAAGATTTGTATGCTTCAATGAATGCCCAGCTTCCGCCGTATTTAAAGCTGCTTTTTGCCGTGCAGGAATTTTTAGCCGCCAATATGCCGGCAGCGTGCGTATTGCTGTCTGTAGTTTTGGCAATTGCGGCGGCGCGGCGAAAACGGCTGCTTGAACTTGTGTTTAAAATACCGTTTTTTAAAGCGCAAAAAGAACTGTATCTGGAAATCCGCTTTAACAAAGTGCTGGCGCTGCTTCTGCACGGCGGCATACCTCTGCCGCAGGCGGCGCAGATTGCAGGCTCGGCGTTGGGGGATGCCGGGCTGTGCCGCAGGGCGGAAGTTTTTGCCGCTGACGTGCTGCGCGGCGTTAACCCGGCTGAGGCGGCATTAAAGGCAAAACCGTTATTTGGCAGTTTAAGTGCGGAATTTATCGGCGTGGGGGCCGAAACGGGACGCCTGCCGGAAATGTTAATGCGCTCCGCAGAAATTTTGCAGTACCGTTTTGACGATACGCTGAAAAATTTAAAAACAGTGCTGGAGCCGCTGCTTTTAACAGTGGCAGCCGGGGTTGTTTCGGCGGTTATTCTGGCTGTGGCTGCACCAATGTTTTCCTTATCGGGCGCGCTGCCCGGATTTTGATTATGGAAGGGGTTATAATTTGCTTAAAAAATTACGCGGCAATGCCGGGTTTACTTTATTGGAAGTTTTGGCGGTGGTGGCTTTATTAGGCGTTTTGGGCGCCATGCTTTTGCCGTCGCTTGACAGCGCAGCCGGACGCGCTAAAAACGCCCGCCTTGAAAGCGACCTGGCAACAATTGATAACGCCATTTTGCTTTATAAAATGGATAACGGCACCTGCCCGAGCGCTTTAAGCGACCTGGTGGACGAATATATTGCCAAAGGCAAAAAGTTTGAGGATGCCACCGGAACGGAGCTGGTGTACACGCCTTCCGGCGACAAGCTGACCTACACTTTGAAAGGTAAAAACGCGGACGGTGAACCGGTAACGTCCGATGGCAGCAGTGACGCTGAAGAATAAGGGCTTCGGGCTGGCAGAGTTTTTGGCAGTGGCAGGGCTTACGGCAATGGCTGCTGCTTTTTTGGTACCCGCTTACGGCGGCGTGCAGAAGTATCTGCTGAAAATGCAGGCAGAGCACGCTGCCCAATGCCTTGCCGGTGATATTGCAGCTTTGCAGCAGTATTCTTTTTACGATATGAGCGGCAAAAGCCGTTTGGAAATGGACGTGGATAAAGGCGGTTACCGCATTTATTACGGCGGCAAGCTTTCCGTTTTAAGAAAGTTTGAAAATGGGTTATATTTTGACCAGCATTTTAACGCGCTGAAATTTTCCGGCGAAGGAGCGCCTTCGGCAGCCAATAACTATATTATTAAATGCCGCCAGGATAAAACCATCAGCAAATGGTTGCAGGTACAGCCTGTTACCGGAAGGGTTGTGTTTAAATGAAGGGCAGCAAAGGTTATTTGCTGGCAGAAGTTCTTATGTGCCTGGCAGCGGCAGTAATCGTCTGCGTAAGCGCGGTTGGCGCATATACAAGCGGCATAAAGTTAATTGTGCAGCGCAATGCGGCGGCAGAAGCGTTTAATGCGGCTGTTGGCGCTTATGATGAAAACGCTTTGCGGCAGGCAGGGCTTGCCGTTGAAAAAACTGAGTTTTACTGCCCCGGCCTTACAGGGCCGTTTTATTATGTAACGGTTAAAAACAGCAGCGGGAAAATACTGGCAAGCGTGGTAACCGGCGGTGAATAACAAGGGCTATTTACTTGCGGAAACCTGTGCGGCACTTGCCGCTGCCGGTATTTGCGCCGTTATTTTTTATAACGGGCTTTCTGCCTTTGCTGATTCGTGGCAAAATTTAAAAAGCGACTTGCTTTTATACCGTGCCGCACGTTACAGCCAGAGTTTTATTGAACACGAACTGCTTTTAAACAGCAGCAGGTTAAAAATAACAACGGGCAGCAATGATAAAATTGTTTGCACCGAAGTGTACGGCAACAGGCAGGTAACTTTTTACCGCAGCAGCGGCGCGCTGGCACGCGAAATTAAATATAATTCCACGCGCGGCGTAAACCCGCTTTCGCTGGCGGAGGTTACTTTGCAGTCCATAAAAGCGGAGCAGTTTGCTGCAGATAAAATTAAGGTAACCTTGGAATTTAAAGATAATACGAGCGGGCGCAGCAAAAAATTTACGGAAGTTTATGTTTTGGCAAATGGCAGTTTTTAATAAAATTTTTAAGGACCACCGCGGCAGCATTGGCGTTGCGGTTTTGGCGGCAATTTTGTGCGCTGCGGTATGCCTGCATGCGGCGGCGTACTGGGTGCGCCAGGAAGCGGAAGAAAACAGCAGGCGCATTTTGCGCCGCCAGCTGCAATTTGCGGTGCAGGCACTTGCAAAAGCCGGTTTTGAAAACGGCAGCCTGCCGGAAGGCGGAATTAATTTACCGCCGCAAAAACTGTACCCCGGCAATTACACGCTTAAAGCAGGAATATTTGAAGAAAACACTTCCGGCGGCATAAAAAAATACACCATACAGGCAGAAGCAGGCGACGAAACTTTTGCTTTGCAGCAGCTTCAAATAGCTTTGCCTCAGCAAATTGCGGAACTTGGTAAACGTTATACTCTTGCCGCCGGTAAAAGTTTGCAGGGCGCGGAAAATCTGCCGGAAGGCATTGCTTATGCCGGTGAACTTGGTGAAATTTTACAGAGCCTTGATGTGAAAAATTTTGCCGCGTTTAAGGAAATGGATTTCCCTTCCAAAAGCACGTTTGAAGAATACGGGCTTGGCGGTGCGCTGTATTATGATGACGGCAATTACAGCAAAAGCATTGCTGCAAACTCTAAAAACATCAAAGGCGAAGGCGTGCTTGTTTCCAAAATGAGCATTTTTATTGCTGACGGCACCAAAATGCCGGATTTTTGCGTTATTATCAGCGACGGGCAGATTGAAATAGGCAAAAATGCCGTGCTCGGCAAAGCACTGCTGCTTTCAAAATACGATATTACTGTTAAAAACGGCGCTTCCGTAAACGGCATTGCCCTTTGCAACGGCAGGCTGATTGTTGAAGACGGAGTAACATTTACGCGTGATGAAGGCGTTTTGCAGCCTTTTGCAACGGCGTACCGCTTAAAACAGCAATAAAAAATCCGCACCCGGATGAGTGCGGAATAAGGGTTGAGATAAAATTTTACGGCGTAATGGCTGTTCTTACGGCAGCACAAGCTGCGGCATAAAGTTCTGCGTATCGCAGCTTACAAGCTTATAAGTTACGCCGCGGGTTTCGCCTTCAAAAATATTGCCGGCGTCCTGCCCGTGGATATGCCCGAAAACGCAGTGCGCAACGCCGTATTTGGCAAAAAGTTCCGTAAATATGTTTTCTTCGTCTGCTTTATACAGCGGCGGGTAATGAAGTGCGGCAACAAATTTTTTAAAGCCTGCGTTTTTGGCGGCGGCAAGAGAATTTTCCAGCCTTATGCCTTCGCGCAGGTAAATATGCCTGTCGTCATCCGTAAACGCTTCCGACGACGGCAGAATCCAGCCGCGCGAACCGCAGACGGCAACATCGCCGCAGGCAAAAAAGTTGTTCTGTAAAAACATAAATTTGCCTTCCGTGGCCTGCTGCATTTTTTTCAGCGAAGTCCACCAGTAATCGTGGTTGCCGCGCAGAATTATTTTCTGCCCCGGCAGGGCGGCAATGCGGTTTAAATCCTGCATGGCAGCCTCCAGCGACATGGCCCACGAGGTGTCGCCGCAGATAATTACGGTATCTGTTTCTGTAATTTTAGTCAGCCAGTTATGGCGTATTTTTTCAAAATGGTTTTCCCAGTTCGGGCTGAAAACTTCCATTGGTTTGGCAGGCGGTTCACCCGATAAATGAAAGTCACCGATAGCAAAAAGGCTCATGCTGTCTCCTTCTTATGTAAAATCTTCTTTGATTGTATCATATTTTTTACACTTTGGCGATATTAATGCAGGTGCAGGGTATTTATAATTGACTTTAAATCCTGTAAGCTATATAATTTTAAGGGTATTATATATAAATAGCTTTATTTGCGAGGTTGAAAAATATGATTCAGGAAAAGTATAATCCCCATGAGATTGAAGCCAAATGGCAAGCTTATTGGGAAGAACACAAAACTTTTAAAACAGAGATGGACAGCAGCCGTCCGAAATCTTATGTGCTGGAAATGTTCCCGTATCCTTCCGGCAATCTGCACATGGGCCATGTCCGCAACTATTCCATTGGCGACGTTGTAGCCCGTTTCCGTACCATGAACGGTTTTAACGTGCTGCACCCCATGGGTTGGGATTCCTTTGGCATGCCGGCAGAAAACGCCGCTATTAAACACGGTATTCCGCCGAAAAAATGGACGATGGAAAACATTGCCAACATGACGCGCCAGCAGAAACGCCTCGGCCTTTCTTACGACTGGGACCGCGAAGTAACTACCTGCAAACCCGATTATTATAAATGGACTCAGTGGTTCTTTGAGCTGTTTTACAAACGCGGCCTGGCTGTTAAAAAGAAATCGGCCGTTAACTGGTGCAACACCTGCAACACCGTACTTGCCAACGAACAGGTTATTGACGGCAAATGCTGGCGCTGTGACCACGAAGTAGTAAAAAAAGACCTGGAACAGTGGTTCTTTAAAATTACCGATTACGCAGACGAGCTTTTAAAAGATCTTGACCTTCTTGAAGGCTGGCCGGAACGCGTTAAAACCATGCAGCGCAACTGGATTGGCCGCAGCGAAGGCTTGGAATTCAGCTTTGATTTCCCGGAAATCGGCGAACGCATTCCTGTTTACACCACCCGCCCGGATACGATTTACGGCGTTACCTATGTTGTACTCGCCGCTGAGCATCCGCTGGTTGAAAAGCTGTGCGTAAACAACCCGAAAGCCGAAGAAATTAAAGCTTTCTGCGACCGTGTAAGAAATCAGTCCGATATTGAACGCACTTCCAGCGAATCTGAAAAAGAGGGCCTGTTTACCGGCTGCTACTGCATCCACCCGCTTACCGGCAAAAAAGTACAGGTTTGGATTACCAACTATGTACTTTACGATTACGGTACCGGCGCGGTTATGGGCGTACCTACCCACGATGCCCGCGACTGGATGTTTGCGGATAAATACGGCCTTGAGAAAATTGTTGTAATTAACCCCAAGGATAAAGAGCTTAAATTAGAAGATATGACCGACGCCTATGAAGAAAAGGAAGGCGTGCTTGTTAATTCCGGCGAGTTCAGCGGTATGGAGCTGCATGCCGGTATGGAAGCAATTAAAGACAAGATTGAAGCAATGGGCATCGGCAAACGCCGTGTAAATTACCGCCTGCGCGACTGGTTAATCAGCCGCCAGCGTTACTGGGGCGCACCGATTCCGGTTATTTACTGCCCGGACTGCGGCGAAGTGCTTGTGCCGGAAGACCAGCTGCCGGTTATGCTGCCGGAAGATGTTAAGTTTGACGCCGGTGCAGTATCCCCGCTGGCAACTTCCGAAAGCTTCGTAAACTGCACCTGCCCGAAATGCGGCAAGCCTGCAAGACGCGAAACCGATACCATGGACACCTTCCTGTGCTCCTCCTGGTATTACCTTCGCTATACCGACCCGAAAAACGATAAAGCACCGTTTGCCAAAGACAAAGTAAATTACTGGTCCCCTGTTGACCAGTATATCGGCGGTATCGAGCATGCAATTCTGCATCTTTTGTATTCCCGCTTCTTTATGAAAGTTCTGCACGATGCAGGCCTTGTAGATTATAAAGAACCGTTTACCAACCTCCTGACTCAGGGCATGGTTATTAAAGACGGCGCCAAAATGAGTAAATCTCTCGGTAATGTTGTTTCGCCGGAAGAAATTATCGGCAAATACGGCGCAGATACGGCAAGGCTGTTTATTATGTTTGCCGCACCGCCCGAAAGAGAACTTGAGTGGAGCGACCAGGGTGTTGAAGGTTCCTTCCGCTTCCTTGGCAGGGTATGGCGTATAGTTTACCATTACCAGGATGTGCTGGCAGAAAAAGTTACGCAGTATAACCCGGCAGAACTGAGCGAAGCAGGCAAAGAACTGCGCCGCGTGCTGCATACCAGCATTAAAAAGGTAACGGATGACATTGAGCAGCGCTTTAACTTTAACACTGCCATCAGTGCCATGATGGAACTGGTTAATGCCTTGTATGCTTATAAAGAAGCAGAGAAAACTCCGCATGCCGGCCTTATTTACGAAGTTGTTTCCAACCTGCTGAAATTGCTCTCTCCGTTCGTTCCGCATATTACGGAAGAACTGTGGCACGGCGTAATTTCCGAAGAAGGCAGCATCCACGAAGAAAAATGGCCGAAATATGATGAAGCAGCCATGAAAGTGGATAATATTGAAATTGCTTTGCAGGTTAACGGCAAACTTAAAGGACGCCTCGTTGTTCCTGCTGCTGCCACCAAAGACGAGCTGGAAAAACTCGCCCTTGCCGAACCGCATATTGCAGAAACTGTTGACACTTCCAAAATTGTTAAAGTTGTCTGCGTACCGGGCCGTCTGGTTAATATCGTTGTAAAACCGTAACAGGTTAAATTTATAAAAACTCCTTGGATTTAATCCGGGGAGTTTTTTATTTTGTCAGGAGTTGAGCAGATGGCGCAATTGAATAAAAAAATAATGGCTGTTGCCGTGGCAGTAGTTTTTTGCTTGCTGGCCGCTTTTTGGCCGCATGAGCGTGAAGCTGATGTTTTAAAAATTGAGCAGCAGGCCGTAAATACAGCAAGCGAAAAAGAAGAAGCAAAAATAACGGTTTATGTAAGCGGCGCTGTGGCAAACCCGGGCCTGCACGAAATTGCGCCCGGAAGCAGAGCCGTGGAGGCTATTGCCGCCGCAGGCGGAATGACGGAAGAAGCCAATAAGGACAAAGTAAACCTTGCAAAAATCTGTAAGGACGGTATGCAGGTTAATGTGCCGCGCCTGAGCGCAAAAGAACGGCGCAGGCTTGCCGCTGCAAATACCCCTGCAAGCGGTGCGGAAGCGGCAGGGCAGGGCAGCGCTTCTTACAATGCTGCACAGGAAAGCGAAAGTGCTTTAACGGGCAAGGTACATTTAAACACTGCCACGGCGGAAGAACTGGAAACACTGCCGGGCGTTGGCGCGGTAACGGCGCAGCGCATTGTGGAATACCGTTCTGCTCACGGCTTTGCCAGAATTGAGGACCTTATGAACGTAAAGGGCATAGGGCAGGCAAAGTTTAAGAAAATGCAGCCCTGGCTTGATTTATGAAAACATGGTTTGCGGCAGCAGCCGCGCTTTTTGCAGCCGGTGATTACGCCGGTATTTTAATGCCGCAGTATTTTAGCGTTTATGCCGCTCTGGCAGTGGTTTTTGCCGTGCTTATGGCAGCGGCGGCAAAATTTAAGCCGCAAACTCACGGCGCGGCAATATTAGCCCTTATATTTTTTACCTTGTGCGGCATGGCGGCAGGCAGTAAGGCTATGCAGCCGCACACTGCGGATATTAAAAATTATATCGGGCAAAAGGTAACGGTGTACGGCAATGTTGATTTGCTGACGCTGAAAAAACAGGAAAAAGGCACCGGGTTTATACTTGAGTGTACTGCGCTGCAAACAGGCAGCGGTAATTTGCATAAAGCACGCGGCAATATACGCGTGTTTGTGCAGAATGCCAAAGTTAAAGATTTTACGGCCGGCAGCGCTGCCGTTACCGGCACATTAAAAAGCCTCAACAGTTTTGCCAATCCCGGCAGCTTTAACAGCGAAAACTGGAATTTACAGCAGGGCCTTCAGGGCAGAATGTCTGTAAAACAGGCGGCTTTGCAGGTTATGAGTGAAGCGGATATCGGCGATAAATTCTTTTTATTTGCACTGGGGCTGCGGCAGAAAATAACAGATACGGTTGACGGCGAAGCAGGGGCAGTGCTGTGCGGCATGGCGCTTGGCGGTTATGACGGTTTAAGCGAAGCAACGCGTGAAGCGTTTTCCGTAACCGGTCTGGCTCATATATTATCGGTATCGGGCACGCACATGGCACTGGTGGCAGGCTTTTTAATTTTAATTATCGGCAGGCGCGGCAAAGTGCAGATAATAACGGTACTGCTTTTATTATTTTTGTATGCGCTGTTATGCGGCGGCAGCGCGCCGGTATGGCGGTCATTCATTATGAGTGCGGTTGCACTTGCCGGTGCCGGTACTTACAAAACGGCACAAAGCGGCAATATTTTTTGCGCGGCAGCTGTGCTGCTGTTAATTTATAACCCCTTGTGGCTGCTTGATGCAGGTTTTCAGCTTTCGTTTGCGGCAACCGGCGGGCTGATATTTATTTATCCGCAGCTTAAAGAGCGGCTGCAATTTTTAAAACCTTTGCTTGTACGCGAAGGTTTTGCCATTACGCTTGCGGCGCAGCTTGCTTCCCTGCCGCTATTATTATGGCATTTTAACCAGCTTTCGCTTGTAACCTTTGCCGCTAATATCCTGCTTGTGCCTGCTATGGAAATTTTGGTAATAGCCGCGCTTGCCGGGCTGTGCCTGCCTTTTGCCGGTACGTATTTAATTTACGCTGCCGGAATTTTCATGCAGCCCCTGCTTAACGCCGTCAGTTTCCTCGCGGCGCTGCCTGCGGCGGCAGTTAACGTTCCGCATCTGCCTGCGGCGTGCTTTGTGCTGTATTACATAATGCTTGCCGCGCTGTTTAATAGTAACTGGTTCAGCAAAACGGAGCGCAGGTACACAACTGCAATTTGCTTGGCCGGCATAATTGTTTTGGCGGCATATAAAATTTTTACGCCGCAGCCGTTTACCGTGCATTTTATGGACGTGGGGCAGGGGGATGCCGCTTTGGTGCAGACAACGGACGGGCATAATATTATTGTGGACTGCGGCGGTTTGCAGGGAAACTTTGATACCGGCAGCCGCATTATTGCGCCGTATCTGCGTTATATCGGCGTGGAACAAATTGACCTTTTGGCACTCAGCCACGGGCACCATGACCACGCCGGGGGTGCGGCAGGGCTTGCGCGCCTTGTAAAAGTTGATAAGCTGCTGCTGCCGCAGGAAAAACCTTCGGAAGATGTACAAAAACTGCTGCACTATATTAAGCCGCAAAATATTTTAGAAGCGGATGAGGGCAGTGTATATACGCTTGGCAAATGCCGCGTTGAAGTTCTGGCGTCAGGAAAATCTGAAGGCGGAGGCAACGAAAGCAGCGTAATTATGCGCATAGCCGAACCCTTAGGCAGCATTTTGTTTACCGGCGACGCCGATGAAAATATAGAACTTGCGGCAGCTGCCAAAATAAAACCGGCCGATGTTTTAAAAGTTGCCCATCACGGCAGCAGTTATTCTTCGTCGCCGCTGTTTTTGAAACAGGCCAAGCCGCGGCTTGCGGTAATTTCCGTTGGTGCGGATAACCGTTACGGGCACCCGGGGCATGATGCCGTGCAGCGTTTGCAGGCCGCCGGGGCCAAGGTGCTGCGCACAGATAAAATGGGCGCGGTAAAAGTATGTTTTGACGAAGGCCGCCTGCAATGGTATAGTTATAGGTACGACAAAGAATTTTTTTAAGGTGATTTTATGGAACTGGCACCGGAAAAACTGATAGAAATGCTGGAAAAAGGCGAAAGCCTGCCCAACGTTATTTTAATGTACGGCGAAGAAAACTATTACCGCAGCAAAGCCGCAGCCTGCATAAAAAAATATGTTTTTGGCAGTGCGGCGGATGAAGATATGGAAATCAGCGTCTTCGACAGCGATACGGATTTAAAAAGGCTTAATGCCGCCGTTAATACTTATCCGTTCTTTGGCGGCAGCAGCCTTGTCATCATCAGCGACGATAAAATTTTTGCCGCCGAAAAAAAGCAGAAAGAAAATCTGGAAGCAATTTTGGCAAACATACCGGAGTTCTGCCATGTGTTTATCAGCGTAAGCAAAATAGACAAGCGCGGCCGCCTTTATAAAATGCTGGCGGCAGAAGGCGCTGCTTGCGAATGTAAATCGCTGAAGCCGTACCAGCTTAAGCCGTGGCTTGATGCCGAAGCCAAAAAACGCGGCTGCCGTTTTGAATATGATGCGGAACAGACGGTAATGGAATATCTTTCCGCAGCCGATACCGCACCGCTGCTTTTGCTTGAGCAGGAAATAGAAAAGCTGTACGTTTACGGCGGCAAACGGCGCATCTGGACAAAAGCCGATGTTGAAGCGGTATTTTCTTCCCTGCCTGAAGTTTCTCGCTTTGCGCTTTTAAACGCCATTGCCCAAAAGAACCTGCCCGAAGCGCTGGAGCTTTTGCAGAACGAAAAGAAACACGGCGGCAGCGCGATAGCCGTCAGCGGCTTGATTGCCTTTCAGGTACGCCGTCTGGCGCAGGTTAAAGAACTGGCGGCGCAGGGAATGAATCAGCAAATGGCGGCTTCCGCTTTAAAAATGTCGCCATATGCCGTAAAAAAATTAATGGAGCAGTGCCGCAATTTTACCGCGCACGGCTTATCGGAATTTATGCTGGCGCTGGCAGATTTTAACGCCAATATCCGCTACGGCGGCAGGCAGTTTGAAATGCTGGAGGAAATACTCATCCGCTTTTTGGGCAAGCGTTAAAATTTTTACAAAACCGGAAAGATTTTACTGGACGCGGAGAAAATTATTTGTTATAATACAAACGTGGTCAATGGAGACCCTGCTATTTGTATGCCCAAGTAGCAGGGTCTTTTGTATTTTATTTTTGTTTTAATTATTTTAATTAAATGAAAGGAGCGCGGCGCAAAGCCGCAGGTGACCGAAATGATGAACCCCGATATGCTTTATGTTATTAGCCCCGAAGAACAGAACAGAGAAACACTGACCGAGATTTTAACAGCGCACCCGGAAATTAAATTCGTTTCCTTTATGGGTGTGGATTTTGCAGGCAACGATACCGACGAAAAAGTGCCTATCAGCCTGTTTTTGAAAGATATTGACGGCTTTCTGGAAGGCATGGCTGCCCAGACCGACGGCAGCTCCGTTGTGCTTACCGGCATTGCTACTTTAAATAACGCCCGCGTCGATATGAAAATCGACAGCAGCGTAAACTGGTATATTGACTATAACTACGAACATTTCGATTCCGCAACCGGCAGAATGGTTGGCACGCTGCGTATTCCGTGCTTCCTTGTACACAACAACGTTCGCGTTGACTCCCGCTCTATTCTGCACGATACGCTGGATTATGTTGAAAAAGAACTGCTGGAACTCTTTAAAAAGCATCCGCAGGTTGCAGGTTTGGAACATATCAGTGGTGAAGACATTGAAAAAATTATTTTCACCTGCGCAACCGAACTGGAATTCTGGGTAAAATCCCCGCGCGAAGATGCACCGATTGAAGCATTAAGCTCCTCGCAGATGATGCAGGAACAATACTGGCAGCGCTGCCGCGGCAACGTGCGCACCGCGCTGGAACAAACCGTGGAAATGCTTGAAGCCTACGGTCTTGGGCCTGAAATGGGCCATAAGGAATGCGGCGGCGTACGCGGGCAGATTGACGACAACGGCCATATGACCCACGTTATGGAACAGCTGGAAGTAGACTGGAAATACAGCTGCGGCGTACAGACTGCCGATAACGAACTTCTGGCCCGCATTATCGTTAAAGAAATTTTCCGCCTGAACGGCCTTGAAGTTTCCTTCCAGGCAAAACCTGTTCCGGGCGTTGCCGGCAGCGGCGAACATACCCACGTTGGCATTGCCGCCAAAATGAAAAACGGCAAAGTTGTTAACCTGTTTGCACCGAAAGATATGCACACAGAATTCCTCTCTGCTGTTGGTTATGGTTCCATGATGGGGCTTTTGAAAAACTACGAAGTAATCAACCCCTTCATTTCTTCCACCATCGACTCTCTGAACCGTTTGAAACCCGGCTTTGAAGCACCTGTCTGCATCGTAACTTCGCTCGGCCTCAGCCCGGAAGTACCTTCCCGTAACCGTACCATTCTGGCAGGCTTAATCCGCGATATCGACAGCCCGATGGCAACCCGTATTGAAATGCGTTCCCCGAATCCGTATACCAATACCTACCTTGCCATTGCAGCTTTCTACATTTCCATGCTGGACGGCATTAAAGCCTGCGTGGAATCCGGCAAAACGCTTAAGGAAATGGAAAACGAGCTGTCCAAAAAAGCGGGCGACGAAGGCTTCTACCTTGAAAAAGACAGAGAATACCGCAGCGAGCATGACGTATTTGAAGACTACAACGAAGAAGAACGCGCCCACCTGTTTGGCAAACCGCCCGCAACCGTTTGGGAAAACATGTGCGCCATTAAAAACTATCCGGAAAAAATTGCCGTGCTTACCACCGGCAATATTATTAAAAAAGAATTTATCGAATCCTTCGCCAAAGGCGCTTTAATCCGTTGGCAGACGGAACTTCTGAACAGAATTATTCCTGAATATCATAAGGAAATCTGCCTGATGAAAAAACTGCATGACGACGATAACCATACCACACATGATGCGGCAATGTGGGAAAAAATCGCTGCAATGCGCAACACCATGGCTAAAGATGTTACCGAGCAGCCGAGCCTGTTCACCATGACCCGCGAAGCATTTGCAAGAGGCGACTTTGACGCAGCTTCCAATTTGCAGCTGGAAATGGCAGAAATTATGCAGAAACTGAAAGCTCAGTACAACGAATATCAGCACAACATTATCGACTAATGGCCAAATGAGGGAAGGCTGTTTAAACCCCCGGTACTTTATGTATCGGGGGTTAGTTTATGTATGGCGAAAACATAAATTTGAGTTTTACATAAACAGCACACAAACAATTTCCGAAAATTTATAGATAAATTTTCGGAAATATGGTAAAATGATGGCAAAAGGATGGTGAGGCGTATGAGCGGAGTATTGACGGCAGAAAAAATTGTGCCTATCAGTAATTTTAATAAAGGCGGTGCTGCCAAAATATTTGAAGAAGTGAAAAAAAGCGGCACTAAATATGTTTTTAAAAATAATCTTCCTGAATGTGTTTTGATTTCGCCGGAAAGGTATGACCAGCTTTTGGAGCGTTTGTTTGATATGGAACTTTACATTGAGGCGATGGAAAGAATTAACGCGCCGGAAAGAAAAGTTTATAGCCGGGAAGATGCAATGAAGCTTTTGGGCGTTACCGATAAAGACCTTGAAGATGTTGAGGTGGATATTGAGTAATGGTTTATAAAGTGGAATTTGACAGCAGGGCTATTGATGACTTATCTAAAATTGATACATCTTCTAAAAAAGTAATTTTAAAAACAATCAACAGAGTTGCAGAAAACCCGCTTCCACGTGCAGAGGGCGGGTATGGCTGGCCGCTTGGTAATAAGCACGGCATGAACTTAACCAATCTGCTTAAAATAAAGCTGCGCGGGCTGGGCTACAGAGTTGTATATCAGCTTAAGCGGACAGAAACCACTATGGAAATTATTGTGGTGGGCGTAAGGGCGGATGAAGAAGTATACCGCATGGCTTACGAGCGCTTGCTGAAAAATTAAAATAAATAATTTTGCATTGCCTTGGGTGAAAAATCTGGTGGCACCGTAGACGGGGACATTTCCCCGTCATATTTATTTTTGTGATAATTTTAATAAACATTTATTAAAACCTTAAGAAATGTTTTCTATAAATTACAAAATCACGGAAATTGAAACGAAGCTTTATAAAAGCTGTTATAAAGTTAATAATATAAAAGTTAGTTGCTATACAGTGAGTGCGGTGGATTATTTGAACAATATCAAAATTTGAGTTTTAAATATTATGATGTTATGATAAAAATATAGAAGTAAAATACAGGCAGTACTGGCGTAAACGTAAATATTGATAACGGCGCGGATTATAACGAAAAAGGCGTAACGCCTAATATTGGTATGCCTGCCGAAGATGAAGCCGAAAGCACAACCAAGGCAACGGTTTCTGAAGGCGAAATTGAAATCCGCGATAAAGAAAACCAGAAACAGGACATTGCAGGCCTGAACCGCGATACACAGAATGCCCTTAATAAACTCGGTGAAATTTTCGATAAGGACAGCATCGAAGAACGGCAGGAACTGGCAGGGCTGTTTGGTGAGCTGGCTTATAACCAGATTCACTTTATGGAAGGCACGGACGAACAAAAAGCAGCTTACCATGCCCTTGTTGGTGGTATTATGGCAGAGCTGACTAATGGTGATTTCCTTGCCGGAGCAAGTGCCGCTACGGTTAATAAAATGGTAAGCGACAAATTTATTGAAGCAGCAAATGGCGACCCCGCTATGGCTCAATGGTTAAGCGCTGCTGTTGGTGCGGTTGTGTCTGAAGCTTTAAATGTGAATGAATATCTTGGAAGTAGTATTACATCAAGCGGAATCAAAAATAATGATGTTTTAACAGGTAATACACCAATTAATTCGGTTTTGTTATTTTCTATGTTAATTGCAGGAAAAGCGAATGTTGTTTACAAAAATGGAGAAAAAATTATAACTGACGCAAAAGGTACAGTGATTGCGATTTGCAATGAAGCTGGGGAGTGGATTACAGATACTGGAGCAACGATAAGTGATACATTAAGTAAAGGTTTGGATTTTATTAATGCGAAGTATGATAATTATATTTTTAATGAAAGCTATCCTAAATCAAAAAAACATGAGGAAGTAACAGATAGTAAAGATTTTAAACCAACAGGAGAACCTAATTCTTCTAAAGATAAAATAGATAAAGATGGGAATATTGTTACAAGGCGATGGTATGATGAAAATGGTAAAGCTTATAAAGATGTTGATTATACAAATTACGGAAATGCTAAAAACCATCCTAAAGTACCGCATGAACATACGTGGGATTGGACGAGCGGTAAACCTGTTCGTAAGTAAATTATAGGAGATACTTTATGAAAACAATAATAACTTTTAGAATTCCAAATGCATGGGATAATGTATTGTATAAAATATTGCAACCTATAAATATTACAAACTACTATTGGAGGCTAAATGACAATGAATGTTACAAGGAGAAAGATGGCGAGTTTAAAACGTTATTTTGCAAGAATTCATATATAGGAAAAGAGTTTTTAGAAATTATAAATACTGAAAGTTATATTATACATTGTGAAATTTTGGGAGTTAATCAATATCAAAAAGATTTTAACATAAGAATAACAATAGTTGATTCTATATTTGCTAAAATTACTATTAACAGTATATTAACAGAAAAGATAGTTAGCAATTTAAAAATGCAAAAATTTGAACATATTATTGTAACGACAGAAAGTAATATCTAAAAAACAAAATCTATAATTTAGTTAAACCTATATAACATCTGTTCTGATGGGTTTTGTGTTGTCTAAAAAATAATTTTCTTTTAAATTTGTTGTTATAAAAAGGCTGATTTACAGTCTTTTATTTTTTGATATTTAACTAAGCATAAGATAAAATATACACATTTTACAGAAAGACAATTCTACCGGTATACCAACAGCATACCGGTAGAATTAGAATAATAAAAGCCAGGCAATGCCTGGCTTCTTTTTTATAAGGTTTCATCAATATCATTTTTGACTTCTGAAATAATTTTATCAGTAGTTTTCATAATAAAATCGATTTCATCATCGTCAAAATCTTTGTCAAGGGTAACGTACTTAAATAGTTTTGTCTGCCCGCGGTTTTCTAAAATGTCTTCAAAAATTATGATTATAATAAATATATATGGAAGAAAAAAGATGGGTGTAAATATTGAAAATCCAATATTTTTGCA
>ENA-UOJQ01001519-UOJQ01001519.1-human-gut-metagenome-genome-assembly--contig:-P63-NODE-1519-length-18118-cov-8.024082_pt1 | contig 18118 bp, 20 predicted proteins | sample MGYA00242352_ERZ723899 | MGnify/ENA metagenome assembly ERZ723899 | reverse complement strand
ATATATATCTTTTCTACTAATAATAATACTTAAAAATTTAAATTATCAATGTTCTTCTTGGTATTATAATTCTGGCTAATTTCCTTACGGAGTGCGCCTCACGGCCGCAGCGCTTTTTTATGAGATTTTACGCCTCGATCTCGTCGAAATCGTCAAGGCCCTCGTCACACTTGCCGAAGCAGGGAAGGAGCTTCTTCAGATCGTCCCAGAAGTGGATCATGGCGACTGCAATGCTGCCGACAACGACGACACCGCCGATGATGCCCAGAATGAGCTTCAGATTGTTCTTCATGAAATTGACCTCCCGTATTGAAATGATAGTTATAGTATACCGCAAAATAAGAATTTCGCAAGGGGATAATTGTGAATTTTCAGCTCAGATGCGGACGATGCGGCCCTCCAGACGCGGGGCGGCAGGCTTCTCCGGCTCTGCGGCATAGCCGAGGATGCAGTGGCCGATGCCGATCCACTCGCCCTCGACGCCCCACTGCTGCAGCAGGGCCTTTCCCTCGGCCGAGGCGAAGACCTCACGGGCGCGGTGGATCCAACAGCTGGCGATACCGAGGCTGTGCGCGGCGTTCATCAGGTTGCCGAGCGCGAGCGAGCCGTCCTCCACGGCCGTGAACGCGGCGGCATCCGCCAGCACGACGCAGACCGTCGGCGCGCCGTAGAACGGGTGAGCTTCCGGGCTGCCGAGCACACCGCCGTTCAGCCGCTCCAGTGCGGCGATCGCGGCGGGGTCCTGCACGACAAGGAGCTTTACGGACTGGCGGCCCATGCCGCTCGGCGCGTAAAGCCCGGCACGCAGGATCTCCTGCAGCGCCTCCTCCGGCACCTGCTCCGGGCGATAGGCCCGGCAGCTCCGGCGGGTCTCGAGACAGTTCAGAACTTCGTTCATAAGAAAAACTCCTTTCAGATCATATATACCATATTGTAGCGGCGCTCAGTGAGCGCCATGGAGGCTGGCAATGATTGAGGCATGAATTCTATGGCGTGAGGCCCTCGGAATGACAAATCTGGTGGCCATTGCCACTGAATTTGTACCGCAGGATTTGCGGGTGCGCATGGCGCTTACTAAGCGCCGCTACAGACGCAACTGGATTTTACCATTTTAACGGCAGTCTGTACCGGCTGCCGGTGCAGCGCCGGGCGGGGCGTGCTCTTCCCCTGTCAATTGCGCCTATAAAATATCAGACATATCCATACATCCCGCGGACGGAGACCTCGCCGGAGCTGACGACGCCCTCCGTGCCGTCCGGGTAGCGGACGATCAGGCCGCCCGCCTCGTCGATGCCGATGGCGTGGGCAAGGCGCGTCTCTCCGGCGCGCAGGATCTGCACGTCCTGCCCCAGCGTCACGCAGACTCCGGCATATTCCGCCAGCCACTGCGGCAGCGCCTCGGGCAGCTGCGTATCCAGCTCGTGCAAACGGCGGACCATGGCCGCGGCGAGGGCATTGGGGTCGACGGCTGTACCGACGGCCTCCCGCAGCGAGACGGCCACATCACGCGCAGGCTCGGGCAGGGAAGCCGTGTCCGTGTTGCAGTTCACGCCGATGCCGACCACGGCATATTCCAGCATGCCGCTGTCAGCCTCGGCCGCAAGCTCCGTCAGAATGCCGCAGACCTTCCGCTTGCCGATGACCAGATCGTTCGTCCACTTGATGCCGACATCGGCCGGGCAGCAGTCCCGGATGGCGCGGCGGATGGCCACGGCGACGGCAGCCGTCAGCCACAGCAGCTCCGCAGCCTCGCGCTGCGGCCGCAGCAGGACGGAAAGGTACACACCGCCCGGCGGCGAGACGAACGTCCGGCCGCGCCTGCCGCGCCCGCCGGTCTGGCGGCCGGTGATATAGACGCTCCCGTGCGGCGCGCCGAGCGCGGCCTGCGCCTTGGCGTAGGTGTTCGTCGAGTCCACCGTGGGCAGGACATTGATGGGCCAGGGGCAGCCCTCCAGCAGCGCGTGCACGGCGGCATCGCTCAGGGCCGATTCCGGCCGGTGCAGGCAGTAGCCCCGATTCGGCACGGAGTCAATGCTGCAGCCGTCGGCCCGTAGCGCCTGCACGGCCTTCCAGACGGCGGCACGCGTGACACCGAGCGCGCGGCTGATCTCCTCTCCGGAGACATATTCGCCGTCCCGCAGCAGGGACAGCACCTCTGCCTTTCCCATGGCATTCCCTCCAAAATAATGGTTGCAATTCCGGACAGGGTCCGGTATAATACGTTTGCCGGTTTCAGTATACTCGATTTTTTCCGGGCTGTAAATGCCTTTTTTCGGGCGGGGCCGCGCGATCGCCGCTGCGAGGCGGCGAACTGCTTGCGCCTATCGTAAACCTGACGCAGGCAAAATGTAAACTGTCTGCACCGTGCCCACCGGTGCAGACGGAAATCAAAAAGAGAAAAGAGAACGGAGAAATCTTCATGAACAACACCCATTCCTCCCGCGCGCGCAGCACGGTCCTGCCGCTCGTGCTTACGGCACTGTTTGCCGCGCTCACTGCCATCGGCGCCTTTCTCCGCATTCCTGCCGGGGAAATTTCCTTTACGCTGCAGGTGTTCTTCACCTCCATGGCCGGCATCCTGCTCGGTCCGTGGTGGGGAGCGGCCTCGCAGGTGGTCTATGTTCTGCTCGGCCTCATCGGCCTGCCCATCTTCACGGAGGGCGGCGGCCTGATGTATCTGGCAAAGCCTTCGTGCGGCTTCCTGCTCGGTCTGCCGCTCATGGCCATGGTCATCGGTCTGCTGACCCGCGACCTGAAGGCCTCGACACTCCGCGGCCACGCTGTTCGCGGTATGCTCCGCATCGCGCTGGCCTGTGTGGCGGGCCTCGCCGTGCTGTACCTGATCGGCCTTCCCTATATGTACTTCGTGCTGGCAGGCAAGTGGAGCATTCAGAAGACTATCGTGTCCGGCTGCCTGATCTTCCTGCCGTTTGACGCGCTGAAGATCGTTGTGACGACGCTCCTGTGCGTGCGGCTGCTGCCGGTCCTGCGCAGGGATTGAGCGAAAAAGTCCTTTTTTGCGCGCGAATGCTTGCAGGAAGACCTGTCTTGTGATAAAATCAGACTGTCAAAAGACCTGCCCGGCCGAATTTTTGCTTTGCAATTTGGAAAGCAGTCTGGCGGAAAAATCCGAAAGGGCCTTTTTGACAAGCCGAAAATATAAGGCAGGAAACCGGCGGAGCGATCCGCGGAAAGGACGGCCCCATGAACGTAAAACTTGATTTTGTCCTGCGGGAGATCGCAGGGGAGACGCTGCTGGTCCCAGCCGGGAAAACGGCGCTGGATCTCAACGGCATGCTGACGCTCAACGAGACCGGCGCGGCTCTGTGGCGCATGCTGCCGGAGGCTGCGGATGCCGAGGCCCTGACGCAGGGCCTGCTGCAGGAATTCGAGGGCGCGCCCGCAGAGCAGGTCCGCGCGGATGTCGAGGAATTTCTTGCCCGGCTGCGTGAGCTCGGCATTGTGGAGTAAGTGCGCAAAATTGTCAGGGAATATCCCGATTCTCTACAATTTTCTCAATTTTCCCTGTAAAACCCGTAGAAATTGATGAAATTTGACGATTGCGGTTTTTTGCGAATTTCGCTATAATAAAAAGGCTGAAAAACCGCAAGATCCTATTATTATCGCACCGTCGGACAAAGCACCGGCGGAACAAACGTAAATGGAGGATACGCATTATGTCTATCAAAGTTGGTATCAATGGTTTTGGCCGTATCGGCCGTATGGTCTTCCGTGCAAGCCTGAACTTCCCGGAAATCGAAGTCGTCGGCATCAACGATCTGTGCCCGGCTGACTACCTCGCTTACATGCTGAAGTACGATACCATGCATGGCCAGTTCAACGGCACCGTCGAGGCTACCGAGAACTCCATCATTGTCAACGGCAAGGAGATCCCCATCTCTGCAGAGCGCAACCCCGCTGATCTGCCCTGGGGCAAGCTCGGCGCTGAGTATGTTGTCGAGTCCACCGGCCTGTTCCTGACTCAGGAGAAGGCTGCCGGCCATCTGGCTGCCGGTGCCAAGAAGGTCATCATGTCTGCTCCGTCCAAGGACGCTACCCCGATGTTCGTCTGCGGCGTCAACTTCGACAAGTACACGAAGGACATGAACTTCGTCTCCAACGCTTCCTGCACCACGAACTGCCTGGCCCCGATCGCCAAGGTCCTGAACGACAAGTTCGGCATCACCGACGGCCTCATGACCACCGTTCACTCCACCACCGCTACCCAGAAGACCGTTGACGGCCCGTCCATGAAGGACTGGAGAGGCGGCCGCGCTGCTTCCGGCAACATCATCCCGTCCTCCACTGGCGCTGCCAAGGCTGTCGGAAAGGTCATCCCCTAGCTGAACGGCAAGCTGACCGGCATGTCCAGGCGTGTTCCGACGCTGGATGTCTCCGTCGTTGACCTGACTGTCAACCTCGCGAAGCCCGCTACCTACGAAGAGATCTGCAACGCCATGAAGGAAGCCTCCGAGGGCGAGCTGAAGGGCGTTCTGGGTTACACCGACGAGGCCGTCGTTTCTTCCGACTTCCTCGGCGACACCCGCACCTCTATCTTCGACGCCAAGGCCGGCATCGCTCTGACCGACACCTTCGTGAAGGTCGTTTCCTGGTACGACAACGAGATCGGCTATTCCAACAAGGTTCTTGAGCTCATCAAGCACATGTACAGCGTTGATCACGCCGAGTAATTCTCGTCCAATTGCATAACGGGAGCGCGTCCTAAACTTTTAGGACGCGTTCCTTTTTCCGTCCGCTTGCAACTTTTGCGCAGATGCGCTATAATTTTCCATAGAGGAATGTCCCCGATAACCGCCTGCCTTACCCGGGGGAGGCGATCCACAATCAGGAGGTATGCAACATGGCCGCATCGAAAGTCTACTTTACCACCTTCCATACCACGCTGGAGGAAAACATCCAGCAGAAGCTCTCCCGTCTGCTGCTGACGGCGGGGATGGATCAGATCGATTTCAAGAACCGCTACGTCGCCATTAAAATGCACTTCGGCGAGCCGGGCAACCTGGCCTACCTGCGCCCGAATTATGCAAAGACCGTCGCGGATCTTGTGCGCCAGCTCGGCGGCAAGCCGTTCCTGACGGACTGCAACACGCTCTATGTCGGCGGCCGCAAGAATGCCCTCGACCACATCGAGTCCGCCTATGTCAACGGCTTCACGCCCTACACAACGGGCTGCCACATCATCATTGCCGACGGCCTGAAGGGCTCGGACGATGTCGCCGTTCCGGTTGACGGCGAGTATGTAAAGAACGCCCGCATCGGCCGCGCACTGATGGATGCCGATATCGTCATCTCCCTGACCCACTTCAAGGGCCACGAGGCCACGGGCATCGGTGGCACGATCAAAAATCTCGGCATGGGCGGCGGCTCCCGCGCGGGCAAGAAGGAAATGCACGCCGACGGCAAGCCCACCGTGAACGAGTCCAAGTGCATCGGCTGCGGCGCGTGCCGCAAGATCTGCGCCCACGACGCCCCGACGATCGAGAACCGCAAGATGCACATCGACACGAACAAATGCGTCGGCTGCGGCCGCTGCATCGCCGTGTGTCCGATGGATGCCATTGAGGGCGTGTGCGACCCGGACGGCCACCTGCTCAACTGCAAGATGGCGGAGTATGCCAAGGCCGTCGTGCAGGGGCGCCCGAGCTTCCACATCAGCCTTGCCATGGATATTTCACCGAACTGCGACTGCCACCCAGAGAACGACGTGCCTGTCATCCCGAATGTCGGCATGTTTGCCTCGTTCGACCCCGTCGCGTTGGACGAGGCCTGCGCCGAAATGTGCAGCCGCATGCCGCGCAATCCGAACGCGTCCTTCGAGGATGCCTCCTCCGACGACCTGTTCCATGCCGTCCATACCGTGACGCACTGGCAGGATCAGACGGAGCACGGCGAGAAGATCGGCCTCGGCTCGCGCGAGTATGAGCTGATCGAGATCTGACAGTATACAAAAGCCGCCTCTGCCGGAAGGACTCCGACGGAGGCGGTTTCTATAGTTTCCTATGTAGGGGAGAGGCATGCCTCTCCCGGCTGTGCACCTGCGAGCCGTACAGGGCAGCGTTAAAACGGGAAAAGCCAATTGCGTTTTTGCCGATAGCCTGTGCGGGACGGCAGTGCCTTCCCGAGATTGCCACGGCCCCTTCGGGGCCTCGCAATGACACGTCGGGGGAGTGCGGCACTGGGGGCGGTGCGTTCCTCCGAATTGGCGCTGCTTTTGCCGCTTCGCGGACGGGAGCGGCATGCCGCTCCCCTACAGCGCGATATGCTGTCTCACTGAATATGAACGTGGTTATTGATATGATCGATGCAATAGCAGCAATAGCCCTTGCACTTCGAGCAGTAGCGGAACTCAAGGTCCGGGTATTCCGTATCCGTTCTGCCGCACACAAGGCACTTGTGGCGGTAGGGGCGCTCTCCGGCACGGTTCTGATAATTCTGCGCCCAGTTGGGGTTTGGCTGCTGCTTCGGCGCGGAGGCACGGCGGAACTCGGCGCGGCGCTTGCGCTCGGCGCGGGAGGCGTGCCTGCGCAGCGACAGCGGCAGGAGCTGCGGCAGCTCATGCCAGCAGAAGAGCAGGCAGGGCAGCTGCGCCACGATCGGCAGGAAGGCGACCAGAATGAGGCCGATGCCGAGGAGGGCACTGCCATACAGCGTCCAGAACCGGACGGCTTCGAGGATGTCCTTTACAAGATAATAAAGAATGCCGCCGATGTCTACGAGGGCGAGCCAGCGCATTTTGACCGGGATGAAGAAAAACAGCAGGCCGCGCGCTTCCGGCATCAGCGCCGCGACAGAGAGGAACATCGACAGGTTCAGATAGAGCGCCGAGACGCCGTAGGAAACGTGGAACAGGAAATACACCAGCATCGCATAGACATCCATGGCCAGGATGCCGATCAGATAATACAGGTTCACGCGCAGTGAGCCCCAGAGCTGCTCCAGATAGCGGGCGGGCCAATAGGAGCAGTAGAGCGCGAGGGCAACGCTGAAAATGGAGTAGATGCTCATATCGCCGATCCCGGCGAACGTGAAAATATAGCTGAAGAGCCGCCAGACCTGCCCGTGAGCAATGGCCTGAGGGTCGAAGGACAGCGCGCTGTACAGGCTCAGCGGTGTCCCGAACTGGGAAAGAAAATAGACCAGCGCGTTGCCGATGCAGATCCACAGCATGAGATTCGGGATTCCCTTATTCCGGTTGTTGTTCAGAAACCGGTGGTAGGAATAGTTGAGTTTGCTCAATCGGATCCCTCCTTTATTACCGCTATTGTAGCGTAAAACCATGGGCTTGTCCAGCAACAAAGTGTGAATTTTAGAAGACGTTGCAAAAAAACCGGCGCTGTGGTATGATAACGGCAGAAAAAACAGAAAATTCGACTGGCCGCAGGCCAGAAACGGAGGAAATCACCATGAGCCATGTCCGCGATATGTCCCTTGCCGAGTCCGGCCGGATGAAGATCCGCTGGGTGCAGGATTTTATGCCCGCCCTTGTGGCGATCCGTGCGCGCTTTGAGCGCGAAAAGCCCTTTGCCGGAAAGAAGATCACCATTTCCATCCACATGGAGGCCAAAACGGCCTTCCTCGCGCTCTGCCTTGCGGCAGGCGGCGCGGAGGTGCATGCCACGGGCTGCAATCCCCTGTCCACGCAGGACGACGTGGCGGCGGGCCTTGCGTCCATGGGCGTGGAGACCTATGCCATGCACGGCGTGAACGCAGCGGAATACCGCAGTCTGCTTGTCGAGGCGCTCTCGTGCTGCCCGGATCTCATCATCGACGACGGCGGCGACCTGCTGGACCTGCTGAGCGGGGACTATGCGCATCTGGGCAAAAACCTGCTCGGCGGCGCGGAGGAGACGACGACCGGCATCCACCGCCTGCACGCCCGCGCCCGCGCCGGGGTGCTGCCCTTCCCGATGATGAACGTCAACGATGCGAAGTGCAAGCATTATTATGACAACAAGTACGGCACGGGCCAGTCCGTGTGGGACGCCATCATGCACACGACGAACCTGCTCGTCGCGGGCAAGACCGTCGTTGTCGCGGGCTACGGCTACTGCGGACGCGGTGTGGCCATGCGCGCAAAGGGCATGGGCGCGAACGTTATCGTCACGGAGATCGACCCGATCAAGGCGCTCGAGGCCTCCATGGACGGCTGCCGTGTCATGCCCATGGACGAGGCTGCCCCGCAGGGCGATCTGTTCGTCACGACGACCGGCTGCCGCGACGTGCTGACGCGCAGGCATTTCGAGGTCATGAAGAATAACGCCTTCCTCTCGAACGCGGGCCATTTCAACGTCGAGGTCGACTGCGAGGCGCTGGCGGATATGGCGGTGCGCGTCTATCCGCGCCGGCAGGACATTACGGGCTATGAGCTGGCGGACGGCCGCACGCTGAACCTGCTGGCCGAGGGCCGCCTGGTGAATCTGGCCTCCGGCAACGGACATCCGGCCGAGATCATGGACACGAGCTTCTCCGTGCAGGCGCTGGCGCTGGAGTATCTGCTGCACCATGCCTCCGAGCTGGGCAGGCAGGTCTATGACATCCCGGAGGAGATCGACCGCGAGGTCTCGCGGCTGAAGCTGCATGGCGCGGGCCTGCGCATCGACACGCTGACGCCGGAGCAGGAGGCCTATCTCAGCGGCTGGCAGGTCTGAGCCGATGGAGCTGTATTTCAAGCAGCGTCTGCTGTCTTTTTTTGACAGCTTCGATATCTACGATGAGGACGACAACGTCGTCTACACCGTCGAGGGTCAGCCCGCGTGGCTCCACAAGCTGCACGTTCTGAACGCCGCGGGCGAACATATCGCCACGGTGCGGCAGGAGCTGTCGCTGCTGGCGAGCTTCGAGCTCCTGGTGGGCGAGGAGAGCATCGGCTGCGTGGAGCAGAACTTCTCTCTGCTGCGCTCGTCGTTCACGCTGGACTGCTATGACTGGGACATCGAGGGCGACGTGTTCGGCCTGGACTACAGCATCACGGCATCGGACGGCCGGAGCGTGGCGGCATTTTCCAAGGAGCTGTTCCACTGGACGGATGCCTACCATCTCTCCGTCCCGCGTGAGGAGGATGTCCTTCCGGCCCTGCTGATCGTGCTGGCCATCGATGCGGCGCGCTGCCGCCGCGGCGGGTGAATTTTTCCTGCAATTGGAATTGGAAAAGAAGCCCGGCTCGAATGAGCCGGGCTCAGGCTGTCGAAAAACCTGGCCAGCCGGAGGTTTCGGAGGGAAGAAAAGTGTGAAAGGAAACCGTCAGGGTTTCCTTTCGCGTTCAATAACCCGCCGCAGCGGCAGAATTGCAAAATAATACTACAAAATTTCATTTTGCAATTCTGAAAGCAGCTTGGCGAAAAATCCCGAAGGGACTTTTTTGAAAAGCAGCCCGGCTCGAACGAGCCGGGCTTTCGCATAGCTGTTTACCTTCCAAGCGCGTCCTTCACGCGGAACAGCAGCCGGACGGCGCGGTAGCGGCGCTTCAGCAGCAGACGGTAGACGAGGCGCTTATTGCGGTCGAGACGCGGCAGATAGCGATTTTCGCGGAAGTCGGGGAAGTTTTTCTCCATGTAATCGCGGAACTGCCCGAGCAGCTCGCTCTTGCAGTCGATGCGCGCCACGCGCACCGAGGCGGCGATGAGAAGATGGCTGATGGCAAGGAACGTCAGCTCGTCGCGGTAGGCCTCGCGCAGGCCGTGCTCCCCGAACCAGCCGAGAATGTCGTCAAAGGCATAGAGGATCTCCACATTGCGGGCGCAGTTTTTGTTGTTCATCGCGCTGCCCTCGCGCTGGAGATAGTGATAGTAGGCCCCCGGCAGGCGGACGACCTGCTCCGCCAGCGCCAGCACCTTCGTCACGATGCGGATATCCTCATACCAGACCTTCGTGGCAAAGCGGATGCCGCCCTCGGTAAACAGCGTCCGGCGATAGGCGCGGTTCCACGGGGCCATAACACCGAAGAACAGCTGGGGTGCGTCCTTCGTATGCGTGGGAAGATCGGCCGGAAGCTCCTCGTGCAGCTCGCCCGTGACCTTGCCGTCCCGCTCGACGAGCGCGCCGAACAGATAGAGGTCTGCCGGTGTGGCCGCGATGGAGGCGGAAAGGTCCTCCAGCAGGTTCGGTGCGAGCCAGTCGTCGCCGTCGACGAACAGCAGATAGTCGCCCTGCGCCAGCTCGATACCGCGGTTGCGCGCCGCGCCTGCGCCGCCGTTTGGCTGATGCAGGGCGCGCACCTGATTCGGGTGCGAGGCCGCATAGCGGTCGCAGATCGCGCCGCTGCCGTCGGGCGAGCCGTCGTCGATCAAAAGAAGCTCAAAATCCTGACACGTCTGGGCCAGAATGGAGTCCACGCATTTTTCCAGATACTCCTCGACCCGGTAGACCGGGATGATGATGCTGAACTGCGGCATAGTGCTTCCTCCGTTTCATTTGGATCGTGTCCCTATTATATCCGCTGCCGCCTGTTTTTGCAAGCCCTCAGACGAGCAGCGGCTGGAGCTGCTCGCCGTGCAGCGCTGCCTCGGCCGCCTCCGGCAGCAGGGAAAAATGCGCCACAAGGCTGGCGGGCTTGCCGGTCGGGCTGTCCTGCCCGAAGGGGACGAAGTAAAAATGACGGCGGGCCAGCAGCGCACCCAGATTCGCGGCGCTGCCGGACAGGCCGTCGTTCGTGGAAACGGCCAGCAGCACGGGGCGGCCGTTGCGCAGATGCGCCTTGCAGGCAAAGCTGACGGGCGAGTCGGCGATGCCGTTTGCAAGCTTGCCGAGCGTGTTGCCCGTGCAGGGCGCGACGATCAGCAGATCGAGCAGGCGCTTCGGGCCGAGCGGCTCGACCTGAGCCAGCGTGTGCAGCGGCTCCGTGCCGCACAGCGCCGTGACCTCCGCCCGGAAATCCGCCGATGCGCCGAAGCGGGTGTCCGTCTCCCACGCGGCGTCCGAAAAAATGGGGACGACCGTATATTGCGCTGTCAGGGCGCGCAGGGCGTCAATGGCCTTTCGGAATGTGCAGAACGAGCCGCACAGGGCAAAGCCGACAGTCGGTCTCATGCTGGGAACGCTCCTTCCTGTTCGAGAATTGCGGCGGCATAGGCCGCGCCCGCACTTGCGGGACAGAATCTTCCGGGCAGGCCCGGCGCGTCGATGCGGGTGACATCCGTCCGCGTGCAGGCCGGGATACCGCCCGGCGCAGAGGCCAGCTCCACCAGCAGGCAGCCGGGCAGAAGCGCGGCGAGCTGGTCCTGCGTCAGCACGGGTGCAGGCACGGTGTTGAACACAAAGTGATAGGAAAGACCGCGGGCATAGCGGCCCGTTTCGTCGGCCTCCAGCCCGAACGCTTCAGCCATGGCGCGGTCAGACGGCCTGCGCGCTGCGACGGTCACGCGGGCGGAAAGGCCGTGCAGCTTGTTTGCCAGCACGCGGCCGATATGCCCGTAGCCGATGACAAGGCAGGGCGCGCCATGCAGCCGGTACGGGCTGTGCAGCACGGCAAGGGCGATGGCGCCCTCGGCTGTCGGCACGGCGTTGTGCGTTGTCAGCGGCTCCGTGCCGAAAAGCTCGACAGGCTCCGCGCCGCAGTCGAGCAGGGCCTGCCGCAGCGGGCTGAGCCCGCCGCCATAGACCCGCGTACCGCGGCGGCAGCAGGCGAAAACGGCGGTACGCTCCGGTGCGGCGGTCCCGCGCAGGCGCTCGCCCTGCAGGGCGGGAAACGGAAGAATGACAAAGTCGGCGGGAGCCGGGAGCGCCTCAGGCATGCCGGGCACGCCGCAGCAGCGGACCTCGAGCCCGGCGTCCAGCAGGGCCTGTGCGGCCCAGCGCTGGCGCTCGTCTCCGCCGAGCAGAAAGCAGGTTTTGGACATGACAGCACCTCCTACTCTCATCCTATGCAATTTTTGCGGTTTCGGTGAAAAAAAGTTGTCAATTGCGGTCGGACTTGCTATAATAATACAGTATGTCGAAAAAGTCCCTTCGGGATTTTTCCGCCGGACTGCATTCAAAATTGTAAAATAGAACTTTGTAAGATTATTTTGCAGTTTTTCCGCTGCGGCGGGGGATCAAACGCGAAAGGACACCCTGACGGTTTCCTTTCACACGTTTCCTCCCTCCGTAACTTTTGGCTGGACAGGGTTTCCGAAAGCCTGTATAATAATATTTTGCTTTCAAGAGATGAGAGAGAAAGGAGCGGGCGAGCATGGAGCGGCATGGCTTTGTTCATGATATGCTGGACGTTAAGGTCCTGATCTTATATATTATGGCGCGGGTCGCCTATCCCGTCGATCTGCAGAAGATCTATGAGCTGTCCTATCAGGATGACGGCCTGAGCTATTTCGACGTGGCGGAGGCCGTGCCGCAGATGATCGAGTCCGGCCATCTGGAGCGGGTCGACGGCGAGCGTTATGTCATTACGGAAAAGGGGCGCGAGGCCGGCTCCGTGACGGAGGATTCTGTGGCCTATCCCGTCATGCAGCGGGCGCGCGCGGCCGTGGAGCGCTATAATCGCGACGTGCGGCGCAGCAGCTTTGTCAAAACGGAGATCAGGCAGCGCGAGTGCGGCGATTTTACCGTGCAGATGAGCCTGAACGACGAGGTCAGCGACCTTTTGCGGCTGGAGCTGATGGCCCCGACGCAGAAGCAGGCGCACCGTCTGGCAGGGGCGTTTTCCCGCAATGCCGAGACGATCTACCGCCTTGTGATGGATCAGCTCCTCTCGGAGGAAAAGGAAAACTCCTGAAAAATACAGCTTGCTGCAGGGCCCGGACGGGGCTTAGCAGCAAGCTTATTTTCGCTACTTGCATGTTTCGGCCAAATGTGGTATAATCATACCAGCAGATCCCCAATCGGCCCAATCAAGAAAGGAGCGACTTCGAATGAAATTCCAGTTCACAGAGAAAAAAGTCAGCTTGCCCGAGAGCGTTCATGCCTACGCTGAGAAGAAGGTCATGAAGCTCGAGCGCTTCTTCCGGGATGATGCGGAGGCACTTGTTACCTTCTCGGTCGAGAAGGATCGCAATAAGGCCGAGATCACGGTTCATGCCGCCGGTACCTATTTCCGCGCCAGCGAGGCGACTTCCGATATGTATGCATCCATCGACGCTGCGGTCGCCACGATCGAGCGCCAGATCCGCAAGAACAAGACCCGTCTGGCCCGCCGCCTGCGGCAGGATGCCTTCGTCCGTCAGCCGGATGTCACGTCCTTCGCGCCGGAGCCCGAAGAAAATACCTTTGAGATCGTCCGCACAAAGCGGTTCCCCATGAAGCCCATGACGCACGAGGAGGCCATCTTGCAGATGGAGCTCCTGGAGCACAGCTTCTTTGCCTTCAAGGATGAGGAGAACGACGGCGCGTTCGCCGTGGTCTATAAGAGAACCGACGGCGGCTACGGCCTGATCGAGGACGTCCAGTAAGTCTGCTGCATAAATAAACTGATGCCGGGAGCGAAAGCTCCCGGCATTTTTTGTGATTTGTCATTGTGCAGTACAGGCCCGGCTTGTCCCCGGACTCGGCGAATTCGTGGCCCGGCGAGGCTCACTTCAGTGCATTGGCACGGGCAAATTTGCTCAGCGGCTCCCAGCGCAGGTTATACTGCTTCGCCAGCCGGTCGGCAAGGGCCTTTGCGGCGTCCGGCGCGCCCTCCTTGCTCTCCAGCTCGACCTCGGCAAACGGAAGTTCCTCCGTTTTGCCGTGCAGCACGCCGCAGTCGCACGCCAGCTCGGCGCGGCTGCCGTCTGCCAGACGAAGCATGACGCTGCGGCGCAGGAACCGCGCGCCGCACACGGGGCGCAGCGGCGCTTCGCCGTAGAGCTGCAGCAGCTGCCGCGGCGCGCCGAAGTCCAGCAGCCATTCGATGGCGGCGTCGTCCACCGCCCGGGCCTCGACCTCCCATTCACCGCGGGCGAACGGCTCCGGCTGGGGCGTCTTGACGCAGACGACGCTGCGGCTGCCCTCCTGACGGCGGCGGAGCGTCCAGTGATTTGTGCGGAACGCATTCGTCTCCGTGTCAAAATAGGTCGTTTCCATCGGCGTGCACACGATGGGGCCCTCCATCTGCGCGGCCATTTCGGGGTCGCCCAGCAGACAGTCCAGAACGGCGTCGTTTGCGGCGGCCAGCTTGAATTCCAGTTCCTTACCCATATTTATCACCTCAATGGCAATATTATACACGGTTTCCGGAAGCTGCACAAGTTTTTCCCGGAAAAATTTCCGCTCCGATTTCCCGACAAAACTCTTGCGCCCTGCGTGCTAAAATCGGGACAAATCGTTCGGCAGCGCGGCGGCTCGGCCTTCTCCGCGCACCGGAGAGGGGAGGAGCTCATGAAAAAGTCCGGTTCTCAGCAGCTTCTGGCGAAACAGCGGCTGCCGCGTGCGTCCGTCCGGCTGCACGGGCTCGGGGAGTGCCTGCTGCTGCTCGGGAGCGGCTTCCTGACGGCCGGGGCGCAGATCGGTGGGCTGGCCCTGCCGCTCGGGGCCTGCCTGACGGCCTCGCTGCCGTTCGGGCGGCGATCTCTGTCGGCGGCGCTCGGCGCGGCGGCGGGCTATGCCCTGTTGTGCGAGCCTGCCATGGCGGCCGAGCGCATCGCGCTGACGGCCCTGCTGCTGGCGGCGATCGTGGTGTTTCAGGGCACGACGCTCCCGGCGACGCGGTGGTTCCTGCCTGCCATGGCGGCCGGAACGGCCCTTGTGCTCGGCAGCCTGCAGGTCTTCGGCGGGAACGGCGGGTGGCGGCCCGCCCTGCAGTGGCTCACGGTCAGCGCGGCGGCCGGTGTGGGGACGGCCGTCCTGCGCTGCGGGACCGGAGCGGGAGAGCGGGGGCGGCCGCTGTATTTTGCGGCGCTGCTGAGCGGGCTGAGCGGCCTGACGGCGCTCGGTCTGCCCGCCGATCCGGGGCTCATCGGGGGCTGCGCCATGGTCTACGGCGCGCCGGAGCTGTCGGCCGTGTGCGCTGCCGCTGCGCCGCTCGGCCTGACGGGAAATCTCGGCTGGAGCGTGACGGCGGCTCTGCTGCTGCCTGCCGTGACGGCGCGGGTCGTGCGCAGCGATCTTGCCCGTGCGCTGCTCGGCGGCGCGCTGTGCTGCGGCGTTCTGTGGCTGGGCGGTGTGGGGACGCCCGCCGCATTTGCCGCCGTCGGCATCGGCATACCGCTCGGACTGTGGCTGCGGCGGACCGGTGCGCTCCGGGCCTCCGGCCCCGCCGCGGCGGAGGAGCTGGCCGCGCGCCGCATGGGGGATGCGGCGCAGGTGCTCGAGCTGCTGCAGGCTCAGCTCCCGGTGCAGGAGCGAGGCCAGAGCGAGGCGGACAGCGTCTATGACGGGGCGGCGGAGCGCATCTGCCGCTGCTGTGCGCGCTTCCACCGCTGCTGGCAGCACAATGCCCACCAGACCTATGATGCGCTCGAGCAGGCAGCCGGGCGGCTGCTGCAGCGCGGCAAGGCGGAGGCTGCGGACTTCCCGGCGGAGTTCCGCGAGGGCTGCTGCCATTTTGACGGCTTCCTTGCGGCGCTCGATCAGGAGCTGGAGAGCATGCTCTACCGCCGCCGCTACCGCGTGCAGCTGCAGGAGAGCCGCGCGCTGCTGTCTGAGGAATTCGGCTGCGTGGCGGAATATCTGCGCCGGATGCAGGCCGAGCTTGGCGCGCCGCAGCCCGATGCGCCGCGCTACCGCGCCGTGACGGGCATCTGTACGGCCGGGCGGCACGGGGCCGCTGCGAACGGTGACCGGGGCGCCTGCTTCCCCGGCCCGCGGAACGATTACTATGTGCTGCTGTGCGACGGCATGGGCACGGGGGAGCCTGCCGCCGGACTGAGCGCGGACTGCGTGCATCTGCTCGGCGACCTGCTGCGCGCAGGTGTTGCGCCGCTCGATGCGCTGCGCATCCTGAACGGGACCTACCTGCTGCGCGGGGACGGCTGCTTTTCCACCGTGGACCTGCTGCACATCGATCTGACCAGCGGGGAGGCGGAGCTGCTGAAGTGGGGCGCAGCGCCGTCGTACCTGCGCTGCGGGGATACGGTCAAAAAACTGGGGACAGCCTCGCTTCCGCCGGGCGTGGGGGTGGGAGGAGATCACGCGCCGGAGCGGTACCGGCTGTCCCTTCGGGGAGGAGAGATGCTCGTTCTGGTCAGCGATGGCGCGGGAGATGCAGAGAGCGCCGTGGCGGGCTTTGAAGGAGATTCGCCGCGGGAGCTTGCTGCGCTGCTCATCGCAGGCCTTCCGGCGGAGGATGACATGACGGCTGTGGCGGTCGCGCTCGCGCCGCGTGCATCCCGCGATTAAAGGTATCATATTCCGGCAGGATAATCTGTCGAAACAGACGGGCGGGGAAATAATATTTCCCAAGTTCGGTGCGGACGATCCCAAAAATCGATTATTTTCGCGCAGAAACGATCAAATCACACATTTCAGACGAACCCGGCGGGATTTCTGCCGGGTTCGTCTGCTTTTCGTGCGGCCTGTGGTCCTGCCGGTTGACTTCCACCCGCACATGCATTACAATAGAGACTCCCGGCGGGCAACGCCTGCCAATCCGGAATACTGCGAGCAGGGAAATGAAGAGAGAGAAATACGCCGTTTTCACGATCGATGTCGAGGATTTTGCCGACACGGAGTGCGTGGCAAAGTCCGGGCAGCGGGTGAGGCGGCACATGCTGGACGGGCTGGATATCTATATCCGCCTGCTGGAGCAATATCAAATTCGCGCGACGATGTTCGCCGTCTGCCGGACGGCTCTGCGCGAGCGGGAACGAGTGCAGCGCTATGTTGACCGGGGCCACCGCCTCGCGCTGCACGGGCTGGAGCATGTGCCGCCGTGCGGCATGGACGACGAGCACTTCCGCCGCGCAACGCTTGCGGGCAAGCAGCAGCTTGAGGCGGCCTTTCACACGCAGGTCAGCGGCTATCGCGCGCCGTGCTTCGGACTGGACGAGGAAAAGCTCGATATTGTGCGGCTGCTTGGCTTCCGCTACGATTCGAGCCGGATGGATTTTCCGGCCGCGCGCCATGTGAAGCATCTGGACATGACGAGCTACCGCGAACTGCGCCCCGGCATCTTCCGCAAGGGCGATTTTTACGAGTTCAGCCTGTCGTGCCAGCGTTTGCTCGGGCAGAATTATCCGATCTCCGGCGGCGGCTATGTGCGCCTGGGCAGCTGGAACTTCGTCTTGCCGCTTCTGCGCAGCTATCTGCGCGAACAGGATTACTATGTGTTTTATCTGCATCCGTTTGAGCTTTCGCGGCAGCATCAGCCGGAGCTTGCGGGCCTGAAGCTCTATGACCAGTATTATCTCCACCGCGGACTGCTGACCTACCGCCGGAAGGTCGAGGACATCATCCGCCTGCTCCGCGCCCACGGCTATCGATTTGTCACGTTCGACGAGCTTGCTGAGCGAATAGAGAACAAGCCTGAGCGAAAATGAACTTGAACGGAGGAGCCACCATGATACGCGAGACGGAAAAGCGCCTTCTGCCCGGCGCAGCCTGCGCGGTGCTGTTCGTGCACGGCATCCTCGGGTCGCCCGCGCAGTTTGCCCCCTTCCTGCCGCTCGTGCCGCAGGACTGGTCCTTCTGCAATCTGCTTCTGCAGGGGCATGGCGGTGGTGCGCGGGATTTCTCTGCGGCCTCCATGGCGGCCTGGCGGGAGCAGGCCCGGCAGGCATTTGCCGAGCTGCGCGCACAGCATGAGACGGTCGTAATCGCGGCGCATTCCATGGGGACGCTGTTTGCCGTGCAGGAGGCCGTGCGTTCGCCGGTCGAGGGCCTGTTCCTGCTGAATGTGCCGCTCCACGTGCACGTCCGGCCCCGTGCGCTGCGCAATGCGTGGCTGAACTACGGCGGCACGCCGAGGGACCCGTGGGGGCAGGCGGCGGTTGCGGCCTATGGCGTGGAGCGGGACCGCAATGTGCTGCACTATGCCGGCTGGCCGCCGCGCTTTTTTGAGCTGTTCGGTGAGATCCGCCGGACGCGGCCGCTCGTGCGGCAGCTCGCCGTGCCCTGCCGGGCGTATTTTTCGGAACGGGACGAGCTTGTCTCCGTGCGGAGCGCGCGGGAGTTTGCGGATGTCCCGCAGGCTGTCGTCACGATGCTCCCGCACTCCGGGCACGCCTATTACGAAGCGCAGGAGGACCTGCCG
>ENA-UOJQ01001514-UOJQ01001514.1-human-gut-metagenome-genome-assembly--contig:-P63-NODE-1514-length-18169-cov-25.036988_pt1 | contig 18169 bp, 17 predicted proteins | sample MGYA00242352_ERZ723899 | MGnify/ENA metagenome assembly ERZ723899 | reverse complement strand
ATCATCCGGATGCCAATATCGTGGCTATCGATTATGATCCGGGTGCTTCTGAGGTAAACCAGCTGAACCGTATTAAGCTGATGCTTTCTACGGCACAGAAGAAGCTTAAGAAATAAAAAATTCGCCCATGCATTCATGCATGGGCGTTGTTAGTTTTCGTATGCAATTCTACAGACTCTAAGCAGTTTTTAATTAAGCTTGGATTTAATTTCTTCCATCCTTGTATCATCCAGCTTATAAAACCTCTTAAATACAAATATGCCCACGATGAGCAGGATAACAGACGGAATCGTCATCCACATACGAAGAGCATCAAGTGTATCCTGTGTCTGTACCGCAGCCGCGGTATCCAGATGTATCCAGTCAACCACCAGCCCAGCCAGAAATACCGCTACACCGGAAGCGAGCTTTACTGTAAATGTCTGCATTGAGAAAATGACCGACTCCTCTCTCGTGCCATTCATCACCTCACCATAATCAACAGAATCTGAAAGAAATATAGTCATGATAACATTGAGCATCCCGTAGCCCAGATAAATCAAAATACCCGGCAGGCAGAGTATGTACCAGCTCTGCGGCGTGTAGAGATTTGCAAATGCCATGATAAGTATCACCGCAAAGCCTGCTATCTGAATAATAAATCCTGATATAAAAAGCTGACTTTTGCTGAATCTCTTGCGAAGCAGCGGTATAACCATCATGACAAGCACCTGTGCCGCAAAAGCAACTGCAGCAAATATAGAATATGCGCCCTCGTTTCCCACATCAAACCGGAAGAAATAAAGCACTAGGTTACCACAGATATTGAGTGATGTATACACGAGAATGATTGATACCACAACAGTCATAGCCTGGTCGTTCTTAAATAAGGCTTTAAACATGTCGGATATCTTTCCCGGCTTCTCATCACAGGCAACCGGTCTTTCAGGCACACATGCCACGCATACAAGCTCAGAAATCACAAATACTACTGCTATAATAAGTGCCCACCACTTAAATCCAATCCTGTAGTCAGCCATAGAGCTTCCTGCACCAAGAATAGGCACCACTGTCATCGTGAGCACCGTAGGGATAGCATCTCCAATGCCAGAGCATGTCCTCGCAAGCGATGTAAGCTGCTCCCTGTCGCTGCCCGGCTCAGTGATTGCTGGAATCATAGACCAGAACGGAATATCCATAAGCGTATATGTGATACCCCATGCAAAGTAAAACACTGTAAGCCACACTCTCTGCGCTGAATCACCCATAGACTCAGGAGTGGCATATAAAGCATATATGGTCACGGCATTGAGCACCGTGCCGGCAAAAATCCAAGGCCTGAACCTGCCCCACCTCGTACGCGTCTTTGCTACGATAATGCCCATCACCGGGTCATTGAACGCATCAAAAATCCTCGCCGCCATCATCACCGTGCCGATAAACACACTGCTCATCCCAAGCACTACATTGTAGTAGTAAAGCAAATACGATGAAATAAGCATATACACAATATCTTTTCCAAATGCACCAAATCCAAATGCGCACTTTTGTCCTGTTTTAAGCCTCATAGAAATACCTCCAAAATAATCCGCTATACCAGCCTCTGGTATAAAGTAAAAATAATTTACAGCTTCTCACCAACCACCCTGCACCGCTTCCTGCAAAAAGCAATGCCATAGGCTAAAATATCACACCGGCCCTCATCCCGCAGAGCCTCATCATAGCGCTTATTCTTAATCTGTGCCATCGCAGCCTCGCACGCTGCGTCAAGCTCCTTCATCTCCTTAGCATACTTCACCTCTATAACGATCCCAGCATCCGGATCCTCCGGCTCAATCAAAATATCGCTAAAGCCATCTCCCGACTCGCGATTGGACTTAATCAGCCAGTCCGGATTGCTGCCACGCAGTAGACCGAGAAGTAAGCCATGATAGAAATTCTCCTTCATAGCATCAGGCGCCTTGGTATCGAGTATGCTAATCATGCGGCTCATAACGATATTGAGCTGCCTGGTAATCTGTTTCTCATCTTTATCCAGAATTGCCTTTGATAAAAGCTTCATAGTATCATCATCTTTTGCAACAACAGCCTTGAACCACTCCTGAATCTGCAAGATAAAAACCTCGCGTACTTCCTTATTCGGAATCACAAGCCTGTACGCATAGCTCTCACTGTCAGGCACCTTGACCTCTCCGATTTTGGTGAGATAACCGGTAGTGAAAAGCACGCTCCACAGATTGTCAATAGTATTGTCAATCTCATCATATGTCAAATCAAGACGAAGCTGCTTCTCCACAAATCCACCTGCCACGAGCTTTTCAATCTCATCTCTCATGGTCTGATCAGCCTTGTCCACAAAGCGCTTCACCATGTCATTTCCACTGCTGTTAATCCAGAACGCACTCGGTCTGGCTGACGGATCTGAAACAAGCTTCTTGGCAAAATTTATCACATCCCACGGACAATAAATATCCGCATTACCAAAATGATAGCCATCATACCATTCCTTTGCATCCGGATACCTCTCGCTCCTGTCATAGTCTAAAAGCAGCTTCATAACCTCATCATCAGTGAAGCCAAACTGCTCATCATGGTCGATATCCACAATAGAATTGATTTCAAAATTATTGAGTCCTGTAAAAATGCTCTCCTTTGACACACGAAGACAGCCTGTGAGCACCGCAAACTGTAAAAACTCATTGGTCTTAAGCGCCTGCCCGAAAAGCCCTCTGATGAGAGAAACCATCTCCTTGTAGTAGCCATTCTGAAAAGCCTTGTCGAGCGGAACATCGTACTCGTCTATGAGGATAACCGCTTTCTGACCATAGTGCTTATACAACAGCTTTGAAAGCATTCGTATACTATCCTCAATATTGTCATCCTGCCCATGAAGCATCTTTGTAAACAGTGTTCTATCCTCATCAGTCAATACATCACTGGTCTTCAAATAGTAATGTCTGTCAAGCTCATCCTTTAAAATAGCACACAGCATACGTCTTGCCGTAGTAAAGTCTAAACCATCCACACCCTTGAATGAAAGAAAGATGACAGGATACTTCCCCATATGCTCGTCACACAGCTCTTTATTGCCGGAAATGTATAAGCCCTCAAATAAAGCTTTGTCCGTTCCTTTTTCAAAGAAGCTTTTTAGCATGCTCATATTGAGAGTCTTACCAAAACGGCGAGGGCGAGTAAAAAGAGTCACCTTACCCCAGCCCTGTAAGAGCTGCTCTATAAGCCTTGTCTTGTCAATATAATAGAAACCCAGTTTACGAATTTCCTCAAAATTTTCAATTCCAACCGGTAACTTTAAAGTATTTGCCATAAAAGCCTCCAAAAAACAATCCGCTATACTTAATACTAGTATAGCGGATTGCCATGCAAAATACAATATTTATGATTCCTTATCTTGTCCAAATTCAGCTCTCATTTTGTTCGGCATCTGCTCATTTCATTGCTACAATAAAAATTACATTTCCGTTACCAGATGCACCTTTTAAGATGATATGATGCCCATCCTGAATGTACTGACATGTAGCAACTCTAAGAATCTCACCTTTTGCACTTACTGCCATGTGATTTTCTGCACCTTTGGATTTGGATATTCTAACTGTTGTAATAATCTTGCAATTCTTTTATATGATCCAGTTCCTTCGGATAGCAGGCGTTGAGAAAAACATCCAGCGAAACCATCTTCGTGAATAATCCTCTCTTATTCCCAGCAAACTTATAATCAGCCACATAATAATTATCAATTCCAGATTTCACAATATCATGTTCGAGCATATGGAGACCACCATCAAAAGCATACTCATCAATCTGATAAAGTAATTCTAATTCACAATCTGGGCTTCCATCGAAGTCTCCTTCATCCGCATTCCACTCTAAACTACCTTGCGTACACTTCACCACACTATTATGCTGTACTCCAGCTTTTAAATCTCCGGCAACCCAAAATCCCTCGTTCTTCTTACTGCAGTTGTTATAATACTCTATTCCCATTCCGTGGTAGTACCCATCCTGTACATAGCCTTTATATATTTTCGTACTTTTGCATCCTGCTTTCAATCCATAGTTGTGATATGTATCGCAATCTATGTCAAACACGCCGTAAGCAATCAGTTCCTTGTAATCATAAATAGCGACATACTGATTATCAGGATTCACTTCTGGCCATTTGATTTTTGTTACATTCCTTATATCTTCTACTTTAGAGAACATTTTTTTGAAGTCTTCATCTTCGTATACATTATAGGTTTCCGTAACATCAATTCTATCCTGATCTAATTCACCCTCAACCCGCTCAAATAGAATTCGATCCCATACATCTAAAATCTGATGCACATTATCATCATATTCCTTTTCTGTCCCATATACTCCCAATGCTTGCAACAAATCATATACTTCACGATCTAATAACTGAAAAATATCACCACAGGCTTTATGTCTCCACTGAAATTCACTTCCCATAATTGGTTTAATCCAATCTCTAAATAAAAATTCTCGTTCTTCTTCTGCGGTATATGTTGAAACTCTATCTTCATCCGATATTTCCTTTTGCACGGTTTCGACAATTTGCCACAATATTTTTAACTGACGATTTGTCAATACCAATGCCATTGTCTCCTCGTAACGGTTCAAATACTCACGCACCCGATTTGCAACGCCCACTTCACGCTCACCCACATCTGTCATGAGCCATCGAATTGCCTCTACTACGACCGCACCCATCAGTTTCTTTGCTATGTTTTTTTGCGTCTTTTCGTTTTGCTCCGCATCGTTCTTACCCTTATTGTAGATATACAAAGCAATGAATATGGTCGCTGCCAACGTAAAAATGGATACTATAACTGCAATCAGCGATAATAATTCTCCTCTCTGTTTCCTTGCAGTGTGATAATACATATCAAGCGTTATCCCAAGCGACACAGCAGTCATTACACCAATCACCCAATACCATTTATTCTTCCGCATCTATACCTCCTTGCAAAATTTTTCTCGTCTTCTCCGTCGATACTCCGCATCTTCTTTCTTATGATGAATGTTTATGATTCCTTATCTTGTCCATCACCTGACCTCTTGATTGTCCAGCCATAGACCATTATACTGTTGTCCTTATTAAGATGAAAGGCTCCGGAGCCCCTCCTGTAAGATTGGCTTCCGGAACCTTGGTAAACACTATGTATATTGTAACAGGTTTTACAAGAAAAGGACAACATATTTTTATCAGAGAGCAGTGAATTTCTTTGTCCCATATGTCAGAAAGGCAGTCTTATCTTTCGTGAATACTGCAGCCACATTATAAGATACGAGAACGGAACACATGAATGGCTCAGAATTCCAAGGCATCAGTGAAAGATCAGTCGAATGTGTACCGATATATTAATCCGAGTAAAAACATACCTCATTTTTATGAGCTTCTTAACAGAGATAAGAGGCATCTTTATTTCATGCAGTTTCATGTCGTAAAAATAAAAACTGCAGAAAATACATATGAGTATCTCCTCACAAATCTGCCTCACATCTTTACTATCTCCTGTATCGCCATTATCATCAACTACAATCTCAGAAGAATTTTCTGACTGTTGCTCTGTTTCCGGCTCTTTCACTGTGATATTTCTGCTGATTATATAAGATGAATGTCTGCTAACCGGCTCCACAGCATAGACATCCTTATAGGTATCCGGTGTGTGAGTGTCAAAATCTGCACCATCTTCATTCTTTGCCTCATGGAATAAGATTTTCATTTTACTTTCATCTATCCATTCGATACCGGACAGATCTACTTCCACCTCAAATTCTTCTCCATAAGACAGCTCAATATCATTTGCAGTTACAATTTCATCTGAATCAAGCGAATCCTGAACATCTTTTAATTCCGGATACTGCTGTTCAAATGACGGAGGTTCCGGCTCAATCTCTGATGCTGAAACTGCAACCGGCAGAACAATAACCGATGCCAGCGTTGCCACTGCCATAACCCTTGATAAGAATCTCTTGAACTTCATTTTCATTTTGACTTAATCCTCTCTTTCTTCATTTATCATCGTTTTTCTTTTCAACAGGTTTGTACCTGCACTATCCAATCATCGAAACCACCCCCTGACAACTTTATCTGTTACCTCCTTTTTTGATAATCTAATCCTATCAATTTTTTTCTCAAAAATCTGAACTCTTATGTTCGAATTGATTTTTTCACCGAGCAAATTTGTTCGATTTCTATCTGAAACACGAAAAAAGCAACCACTCTATATGACATAAGAATGATTGCTTAACTTTTTAAATATATTTTTTTCATTTTAGATAGCTGCAGCTTTTAATATCAGTTCTATCTGTTGCACAATAATTTCTTTCTTTTTAACATCTTCAATATCCATAACTGAATTCATAGCTGCTTTTAACCTCCTCTCCAAATCCTCATTTTTACCACATTTACTCTTTATATTGGTAATCGCCTTTTGTTGCATTTCAGTACGATACCCTTTATTCAAATTTTTGGCATACTCAATACATCGTTCCCCCATGTCTGTTGGAATAAAAAAGTCCGCTGTCACATGAGGCATCATCTCTAGCATTATCGCAATCTGAACCGATGTCAATTCCTTCGTTCCATTCCAAACCCTTCTGACTGTCATCGTGCTGACATCAAGCGCTGCTGCTAACTCAGTTTGATTCACTTTATTCTGTTTACACCAGCTTTTTATCTCTCTTCCAATAAAACTTAAAGTCCGCACTTCACAGTCAGATGCCATTTTGATCACCCCCTCTAACAGATTTTGGATATTTATCTCTTAAAAATAAAGAGAAATATAGCCGGGACAAAATGACTTGCATTTCTATCCCGGCTTTCAATATCTGTTATCCGTTTAGAAAAAGGTAGTGATTTTACCATCTACGGTTTTATCCCATACAGTGCTTCCAGAGCAAACTTTCTCTGTTTATCTTAAATATGTGACTATCTGCTACCAATGCCTTCCCCAGTCTTGGCAGAGAATTTTCCCCAACTACCGTCATCATTTCGTTGTTTGTTACTATAAAATTTTCAAGTATTTCTTTTCTTGAAACAGTTCCACTTACAACGTCGATAACAGCCTGGTCAAATATTATCAGACGCACCGTTTCCATCTTCTTCTTTTTTTCTTCATAATGTATTCTCACATTCTTCTATATGTTCTAAGCTATGTTAGCCTTAGAAATTGTATCTGTTTTACATATTTTTCACACAAATTTAATATGTTTCTCGTCAAAAAAACTTGACGCTACTTTCTTTGCATGATATACTAATTGACGTTGTATTTAACAAATTTGTCTACATCCATTGTAAAAATGGGGATATAGAAAATTAGAGTGAGGTCTTAAACCGAAAGTTGCTCAATAATAATGCATTAGTGTTCAAGAACGCAGTAATGTTATGTACAACATGATATGGTACTGATAAAGCCGACACCAATCCCGTTATTATTCTGAGTGCCAATCAGAATACGTTGACCAGTAGGGATGATGTCGATTTTGTCTGTATAAGCATTTTTAGGATCTACTCTCGTGCCAAGGGAGTAGGTCTTTTTATATTTATATTGTATCACTGTCCAATATTTTTGTCAATATCCACCAGTTTTTATTGTGTTTTCATTCTTGTTTTTGTGCATTATGCCGAATTATATTTCATGCATATTCTTATCTGTGTGTAATGTTATATGATAAAATTTTATTGTTGCGCAATATTTTCCCTGTACACGGCATTATATTGCGCCTAAATTAAATTTACATGTAATATAATAACATGTTTCCCTTTCATTTTCAATGCAAACATGATACAATATTTTTAATGATTTTATACCCATTCATTTTATTGGGAGGTAATTGTTATCCAATGAAAAACCAAGAAATTATTCAAGATATTGTATCTTATATTTATGATGCAATGCGCAAAAAGGGATTGACATCTCGTGGACTTGCTAAAATATGTGAAGAACAAGGCGCATCTCTTTCCTCCAGGACGATTGACAATATGTTTAGAACACCATCTTCCACAACTATATCTACATTATTAAAAATATGTGATGGTCTGGAGCTTAATTTGAATGCAATTTTTCACTCTATTGAAATTGCGAAAACCAGTAATAACACCACTCAGCAACGTTTGATATATAATATTGACAATCCTGCTTACAATGGCTATACAGGAACTTACCATGTATTTTTTCTCCCTACATCTGCTTACCCTGAAGACCATTCTAACCAAACGCTAGTTCATGGCACATTAAAACTAGGAGATTTTTATTCCACTCGTGAATGTACTGCTATTTTGGATATTGATTCTGGCGACTTTAAAGCTGATGGAACCCCATTCTCAAAACATTATGAGGGAACTCTTGTCTATTCAACGAATAGTTTAATGTTTTGCCAACTTGTGTGTAACCAATATGGTGATATGTGGTTTCTTGTCTTCGATCATGGTAATTTAAATAATAAGGAACTCGCCTGTGTAATTGGCTGTGCAGCCACATCTTCATCTGGCCGCATCCGTCATCCAGCAATCCATCGTTTCTGTTTCTGCAATATGCAACAATATCCTACAATAGACGAAGATACTCAACTACTTATCCAAGGTTTGCTTAGAGTCCAAAATGATCGTATTTTTATTGAGAAAGAAACTCTATCTAAATTTCTGGATCAGGAAGACCTTAATTCAACGTTTCGCATGAATGTAAAAAACTACTTAAATATTGCGAAAGAATATTATGCCATTCCAAAAAATGTTATAAGAACAGAGTTAGAGCTTTCTGAGTATTCTGACGATTTTGCTAAATTATGCGAAAAATCTGTTCTTGAAAAGACCTACCATGTAAAACATAGCGATGATCGTGAACTATCTTGTATTTTGAGGCATAACCTCACATCAGTTTCTAAACAAAAGAAGTAAAACAAAAGGAGCCAGGAACATTCACTTTTCTGTGTAAATGTTTCTGACTCCTATTAGTCCTTCGCTTAATACCAATTTATTAAACTGTCACAATATTCTTTTTCACTTCATATACAATTAAAGTTCCGTCTTTCTTGCGTCTCACTTCCGCATTATTCACCCGATCTGTAATCGCACTGATTACATCCATCAAGTACAATGCCCTCTCTGTCTGTCCCACTAAATTTGTACTCTTTTGTTCGCAAATCTTTTTCAAATCTGATCTCATCTCCAGTCCTCCAAGCAATATAATATCCCTCAAACGGATAAGGGAAAGAAAACCGCTGAATAATCCGGTCTCCATGTCCCCGCTGTCCGGGGATGGGAAACCGCAAATCCGTTTTTAAGGAAACCACCATTCCGGTGGTGGAAACCTTTATCATAAATCCCTTAGAATGTAATCATGCACCAAAAGGTATAAATACATTCAAAGGAGGTCATGACTATGACCAAGTACCGAGAGATTCTCAGACTTAGTGGTCTGGGACTCAATCAGCAGAACATTGCCGACAGCTGCAATGTCTCCAAGAAAACGGTCAATCGCGTTTTAAAGCGAGCTAAGGAATTAGATATTTCCTGGCCACTTGATGAAAGCGATACCGATGCTGTGCTCGCAGAAAAGTTTTTCCCTTCTGCAAATCAAGTCACATCCAATAAAAGGATGCCTGACTATGATTACATCCGCAAGGAGTTACTTAGTAATGGAGTAGGCAAAAAACTTCTATGGACAGAATACATGGAGGATTGCCGTGCCAATGGTGAAGAACCTCTCATGTATTCACAGTTTTGCTATCACATCCAACAGGATGAGCAGAAGCATCGTGCTACCATGCATATCAACCGTAACCCCGGTGAACAGGTTGAAGTTGACTGGGCAGGTGATCCTGCAACAGTCATTGATCCTGATACCGGTGAAATTATCAAAACATACATATTTGTCGGTGTAATGACTTACAGCCAGTATGCATACGTGGAAGCATTTCTGGACATAAAACAGAAATCATGGATCAATGCACATGTCCATATGTACGAATATTTCGGTGGTGTCGCCAGAATCCTCGTACCGGATAACTGCAAAACTGCAGTTGTTCACAATGGCGGATGGAAAGACCAGCAGATCAATAAGACCTATCAGGAACTGGATGAGCATTATGGTACTGCTATTATTCCGGCGCGTGTCAGAACTCCCAAGGATAAGCCGAATGCTGAGGGAACGGTAGGAAATATTTCTACCTGGATAACAGCAACACTCCGGAATGAACAGTTCTTTTCTCTTGCCGAATTAAATCGTGCAATCAGAGAAAAACTGGAACAGTTCAATCGAAGGCTCTTTCAAAAGAAAGAGGGCAGCCGGCTGGACTTATTCCTTGAAGATGAAAAGCCATTACTTGCGCCATTACCTGCTACCCGCTTTGAACTGAGTGACTGGAAGACAGCCACCGTCCAGTTCAATTATCACATATCTGTGGACGGAATGCTATACTCAGTTCCGTATGAATACATCAAAAAGAAAGTTGATGTAAAGGTAACAGATACCACCATTGAAATTTTTTACAACCATAACCGCATCGCTTCCCACCGTCGTCTGAAAGGACGCCCTGGGCAGTACAGCACCATTACAGAGCATATGCCGGAAGACCACCAAAAGTATCTGGAGTGGAATGGCGACCGCTTCCGCAAATGGGCTGAGCGGATTGGCATAAATACGTACACTGTGGTCAATGCAATACTGACCTCCAAACGCGTGGAACAACAGACCTACCGAAGTTGTATGGGGCTTCTGAAGCTTGCTGAGAAATACTCAGATGCATTGCTTGAAGCAGCCTGTAAAAAGGCATTGTCCTATACATCTTCGCCCAGTTACAAGAGCATAAAGAACATCCTTGTAGCTGGTTCTGTGAAACCGGAATCAGAAACTACTGAATCCAAGACCACACATAAAGCACACGGCATCACAAGAGGTGCCGATTACTATCGGAGGTAAACACATATGACAAATCAGAGTACAATAGATAAATTAATTGAAATGCGCCTTACTACTATGGCAGATGCATTCCGCAACCAGCTGGATGATCCTAAATTTAAAGAAGTACCATTCGAGGATTGCTTCGGTATACTGGTGGACATTGAATACAGCAATCGTAAAAACAATCGTCAGAAACGACTGATCCGCAACGCTGGATTCGACCAGCCGGAAGCAAATATCATGGATATCAATTACACTTCCAGTCGCAAGCTTAACAAGAACCTTATTAACCGGCTTGCAACTTGCGAATATATATCTGAACACCGGAATCTCTTTATCACCGGTGCTACAGGCTGTGGTAAAACTTACATGGCCTGTGCCTTTGGCATGGAGGCTTGTAAGCAGTATTTCAATACCAGGTATGTCCGCCTTCCTGATCTGCTTATTGATTTGGAGATGGCACGGACAGATGGCAGCTACAAAAAAGTTATGGCTAAGTGTGCCAATCCCGTTGTCCTGATTCTGGATGAATGGCTTCTATTGAAACCAACGGATTCAGAACAGAGGGATATCTTCGAACTGCTCCACCGGAGACGCAAGAAATCTTCAACGATTTTCTGCTCCCAGTATTAATTCGATGAATGGTATGACCAGCTCGGCGGTGATGCCAGTCCTCTTGCTGACGCAATCATTGACCGCATCGCTCATGACAGTTATCGTATCAATATCACAAGCATTGATGCCGAACATGACATCTCAATGCGTGAAGTCTATGGATTAGACAAAACATTACGCGAGTAAACTCGCATAAGCGGTTTCCTGCCTGCCGGACTTGCGGTGTTACTGCACAAGAATATTCACAGATCTCAAATAATGCCAGGCCGTACTTTCAAACGAAAAAAGAATAAAGCAAAGGGACGAACACACTTTATCAATCAAAAAGTTTCTTTTTGATTGAAATAAAAATTATACTAATTAATAGGACTTTCACGGAGTCCTTGTTAAAGTGCGTCATTTTCTGAATTACTTTATTTTTTAACTTCTATTTGATAACTTTATCTTACATCAACTTAAGACTTTTTCTTAAGTTGACACTATTTTGACCACATTGAGGGTCAGCCCCCAATGTCTCCGTGGTACAGTTAGCAGTTCAGATGCTGTTCCGTGAATAATTCAGGATTATTCATCTTTATATCTTTCCAATTTTGCTATAAATTTATCTTTTGCATCCTCCGTATAATCCCGTATATTACCACGAAAGAAATCTACTGCTTCATCGATTTGTCCTTCTTTTGCTAATAAAATTGCCTTAAAGCTAATTATATTATTATGATACTTATTTTTGTATTCCGGTTGTTCGAAAAAGTTTATAATCTGGCGCATCTCATCAAGCATATCAAATCGCTCACATATATCAAATTTTACAATTCTTGCATAATGAATGTTAGAATTCATCTCTATTGCTTGTCCTATTAGCGAAAGCGCTTCTTCCTCGTTTCCATCATAAAATGCTTCAACCTGAGCCCGACATCTTAGCGTCATTTCTTTTGCAACATCAGTATTTATCTTTTTCAATCCATCTATAAGTTGGTTTAGTATTTCTCGATTTTCTTTACTTTTTTCTGATTTTATCAAACAAGAAAAATACGCCTGAATATGGTATGGATTATCCATATAATTATAATAATTTTCTTTTGCTAATTCCTTGGCAGACTGAAACTCCTGCATACCAATGTATACCTGTACCTTTTCTCTCTTTGCTTTTGAAAAATTATTTCTTCTCTCCATACTTTTATCAAGCATCTCAAGAGCCTTATCAAACCTTCCAATCTGACGATAATAAAATCCATACAAAAAATAATAATTCGGACCAGATATTTTCTGTACTTCATCTTTAAAACGATTATCCCTTAATTTCGCTAATGCCGAACACAACAAATATCGTATTTCAAAAGCTATTCGAGGATCGGTAAATTCCTCTTTTTCTAACGCCTTATATGCGAAGTTAATAACTTCCTTATTTTTTCTATTATTGTATAACTCCGTCATAGACTTTAAATACAAGGAAGGGATCAAATAACTTTCATCAATTGCTTTTCCTCGGAGCAATGACTCTTTCAAAGAGAATAAGTATTCTGGAACATCATATTCACTCATAGACATTCTATCTAAAAATTTATTAAGGTTCTTGTCCATGTTAGCTCTATGCTGATCTTTTATTTGATAATTATTTCTAGTCACGTAATCCTTTATCGTTTCATTAACTCTAATATACTCTTTAAGAACACCAACATATTCACAAATAGACTTTGAAATAAATTCATCAATATAATGTATATATTTAGGATCCCCTTCAACAATTTCATTTACAAATTTAAGACTTATATAATCAAATCCTGATAACAATGCCAAAAATGAAATTTTCTCCACATCGCCTTCCATATCCTTTAATAGTATGCTTGCTTTTTTATTATTATACTCTACAATTTCAAATGTGTTTTTTCTTAAATACTCGATTCCTTTTTCTTTTATCAGTTGTACAGCAAAAAAAACCTGCTCTGGATATCCTGACAGCAAACCAGAAATCAGACGCATATCATTTATTTCTAATTCTATATTCTCAAATTTTAAATATCTAGAAAGCAAGCCATCTCTTTCTTTTTTATTTAATTCAGACACTTCATAGTGAGCTATTTTTTCTTTTGTACTGTAAGATATTTCCCCCGAAAAAGTCCTTAATCGATAACGTGAAATAATGCATACAGAAAATTTATCTTTTATCTTTTCACTCTCGATTGTTTTAGAAAACCATTCTGCAAATTCTCCATCTTGATTAATAATGCATCCGTTGTCATCGATAAATATAATATCAGACAATCTCTGGATAGTTGCCAATAAATCTGCTGCTAATAATATTTTTTCAGCAAGTGATTTTGTCATTAAACCTTTTATGTCTAAATCATCTTCAAATCCAAGATCATATATTTTTAATATAAAATCCTCGACACTCTCCGCATAATTTAATGAAATTTCTGGAAATGGATAAGTATTCTTTTTAATATTGCTCTTATAAATGCAGTGCTTTAATAGCGTTCTTCTTCCAACACTTTTGATACCAGAAGCAACCATACACACTGGTTTACTTTTTTCAAAATCATCCATTCTTTCTTCAAATAACCCTATTAGATCATTTCTTCCTACAAAAATCTCATTTCTTTCTTTTAATCGAGGATGCTTTTCAAATGATAACTCAATCATTCTTTGCTCGATTATTTGTTCTGCCTTCGTCGGTCGACTTACATATTGCAAATTATAATTTTCCCTTAACCAATCAGGTATTTTAGGATTATCATATGCTATTTTTTCACTAATTATGATTGGACAAATCTGATTCAATCTTTTTTTATTCCAAAGATCCTCTGCTTTGAAAATTTCTTCTTGCACCCATTCCGATTCAAGAGAAGTTTCTGAAATAAACAAAACAAATAAATCTGTTTCATTCAGTCCCTTTTCAATTTCTTCTATAGTTTTTCGAGCCTGTTGGAATGTAATCTCATCTAATATTACATTTTCTTCACCAATGTTATTTATCAATTTCTTTGCAACAATTCGAACATACGATTCTTTGTCCGCACTACTATGAGATAAAAAAACTTTCTGCATTTTAATTTGATGATAAAATCATCTTCTCCTTCCATATATTTAATGTCTATCATTTTCAAAATTAATGAAATCCTATTCTTTCGTATAGAAATCATCCATCACGTACGTAGTAACCACTGTAATAAACAGTTCGTACCTGATGACCAGCCTACCAAGATCATTTCCATCAATAAGCGCAATCGGAGTACCTTCTCTTGCAACAAGATAACCTCAGGTACATTATACCACTTCAATTTCTCCTCTTCCATCAAATTTTATATATTCTAAGTCGACTGAAAAATATTTTTCTCTGCACAGTTGACATTTACCTCTTCATATTTTCATGTTACGATTACCTCTCCATCAGACAGCAGTAGATGGAGGAAATATCATGAGTAAATTTATACCTGATAATCAGAAACATCTTACACTTGAAGATCGTATCTTTATCCAAAACGAACTAAACAAAGGTACTACATTTAAAGATATTGCAAGATTCCTCTGCAAGGATCCAACGACTATCTCTAAAGAAGTTAAAGCAAGAAGAATCTCTGACTGGTATCATAAAGGCTCGTTCGTTAATAAGAAGAACTTCTGTGTTCATCGATATCATTGTCGAAAAACGAATGCTTGTGACAAAATTATTCTTTGTGGGGTTAAATGTTCTTCCTGTCCGACTTGTAACCAAACGTGTAAAGACTTCGAAAAAGAACGTTGCAATCGTTTGGATCGAGCACCTTATGTTTGTAATGGGTGTGATAATAAAATCAATCACTGTACGATTGCCCATAAATACAACTACAACGCTAAAGTTGCTGATCGTATATATCGATGATAGACTTTTCATGGCTCGAAACGTTGATCTAGTACGAAAAGTAAAGCTCAAACCAAGGAAATGTCATAAGACACAAATCAAAGATCGCTCTGTATTTCATGGGCGTACTTATCTTGATTTCCAAGAACTCGGGCTTACTTCATTCACCGAAATGGACACTGTACATTCCACTGATGAATGCAAACGTACACTCCTCACATTCTTTTTAACTGAATCCAAACTTTTTCTTGCATTCATTATGAATCAGAAGACAAAATGAGCGGTAAGACTTGTGTTTGATCATCTTGAAAAACGTATGGGAACATATGATTTTCTGAAAGTATTCGAATATACACTCACGGATCGTGGCTCGGAATTCGGTGATCCAGCCTCTTTAGAGACCGGTATTCACGGAATGGTGGAAAAACACCTTATGAAGTCGGATTAAACGCTTTTGGCGAAGACATTATGAAAGCATTTCAGCTTAAGCCGATTTACCCTGACGAGGTCAATCTGACGCCTAAGCTGATCCGCTATCATAAGTAACTATAAACATACACATTATCATAAAAACTGCTGTCGGACTGGAAGTAAAACTTTCACATTTTTCAAATGTGGTCGGTAGAATTTAGTCCAACACACTATTCTCCAGCGGCCCGCTTCGCGTGTCCGAAAAACAGATTTTTTATGAAATGTTGCCATCATTATAACAGAATATCACCCATTTTGCCTCATAAAACTTTAAAAATAAGTCCAAATACAAAAGGGTGTGGAATTTAATCTTGCACTGAAATTTAAAATTTCAAGTTAGCTTTTTCTAACATTTTCTTGAAGCTGTACTTTACGGCTACGACGTCTTCATTGTAGGTCATACCATACCAGATGTCGTTCGACTTTAGGACTTTCACAGACATCATAAAGAACCTTTTATTTCAGCTTTTTTAACAGTGGCTTTTCTATAAATCTAATCCGTACCATATCTATTACCGTACATATCGTATAGATAGCTACAACACAAACAATCGCATGAACGACAACATTTCCTGCTCTATATGCATCAACATTGTTACAGATATCATGCCACAACCACTGCCGCATAGTATTACTATTGGCGTGAATCATCAATACTCCAAAGGTAGCTGCCGCAATTGCGTTGATGGCTTTGCTGTATCCCATTTTTATACTTTTAAAGAAAAGAAACGCACTAACACCTGTTGTCAATGCCAGTACTTTATTGGAATCCGAAACGAAGAAATATGCTAAACTGATAGATTTTCCAAAGTACCTGCTCACAAATGCAAGACATGTTACACTTACCCACGAAAGCAACAGTGAAGCTCCAGCCAGAAGTCCGACAAGACTTTGATTGTTGAACCAAACCTTGGGATACAGACGAATATAAGCTGCAATAATGACATTGCTGACAAGCAAGCTATGTACTCACTTGGCGATAGCCATAGAAAGTGCTTGTGCGGATACTGCTCCACGAGCTTGAAGGCTATCATCGACTTGCCCGTGCCGGTCGGATGGATGACGGCTGCCATCTGCTTTTCCTCCAGCATGGTCTCGACTGCTCTGTATGCATCTTCGTTGTGCTTGTAAAGATGTATGCTCATTTGCTGCCTCCGGGTGAAACACTACATTAAAAGGGAGGTTGGATTTCGCAGATTGTAATAATCTGCGAATTTTTTATTACATTCTTTCTGATTAGGCAATAGCAAAAAAACACCTCCATTGCACTGCAATAGAGGTGTTTTCTTGTATCTTTACTCTTCAATCATCGAAAGACGTTCCTTAGCAATCTTAATGTCTTCATCTGACGAATTAAGCATTTGTTTTGCTGCAGCTACAGTACCATCATTTTTGAAGAAGGTCACCAATGTAGAAATTCTCTCTTCTCTTCGTCCTTGTTCGATTCCTTGTTCTTTTATTCCTTGACTGAGATTACACATAGATTTCAACAACTGCCACTCAAAATGTATTTAAATATTCTCAAACACATCGAGAAATTAAAGTCCTTGCGGATACTTCTTACTGCTTCATTGTGTATGCTTTGGCGATTGTAAACAATACGCTACTCACAAGTTCTTGTACACTCCACAGTCGTAAATTCCTGCGATAGCCCGCAGTACATACTTACGTTTGCGTTGATTATGCAACCTCGTAAGTTAAAGCATCTTTTAGATTAAGAGCAGCGTTAAAATCCCTATCCTCGACATAGCCACAATCACAACGGTATATTCTGTCTGAAAGTTTCAAATCTTTCTTGATAGCACCACAGCAGTGACATATTTTGGATGACGGATACCATCTGTCTACGACTCTTAATTCAATACCATTTTCATCACACTTAGCTTTAAGCGAAGTTCTAAATTTATAGAATTTTTGTGATGTAACGGCTTTTGATAGATGTCTGTTCTTCATCATCCCTGATACATTCAAGTCTTCAATAGTGATATAAGATGGCTTGGTTTTCACTATCTCGGCTATTGATTTATTGATATAGTCAGTACGGATATTATCTATTTTATGATGAAGTCTTTGCACTTTGAGCTTTTGTTTTTGTATATTCTTTTGAGTGGACTCTCCTTTCTTTAAATTCTCATATTTACGTGAGAGGCATCTTTGTTCTCTGTGCAATTTCTTTTCCAATTTCTTAACTCTTGCTGACTTATTGATATTTTTATAAGTTTTACCATTAGAAACAATCGCCAGGTCTTTCAAACCCAGGTCAATGCCCATACCGTCATTGCTATTATTAGCAATCTTAGCATCGGGAATTTCTACAAGAACTGACACATAATAT
>ENA-UOJQ01001513-UOJQ01001513.1-human-gut-metagenome-genome-assembly--contig:-P63-NODE-1513-length-18202-cov-4.795503_pt1 | contig 18202 bp, 15 predicted proteins | sample MGYA00242352_ERZ723899 | MGnify/ENA metagenome assembly ERZ723899 | reverse complement strand
GAGGTCTGCGCCCCTGAGGTCTGCGTCGTTGAGGTTTGCGCCCCTGAGGTTTGCGTCCCTGAGGTCTGCGTCCCTGAGGTCATAATCTAAGATTGCTTTTTTACAGCCATCTTTTAAAAGTTTCAGCACTTCCGCGCGGTCAAACTGCTTTTGATGACCTATAACCTCAAACTTTTTCGGATTTACTGTAAATATGCCGGTATCACCATCGTCGTGGTCTAATACTCGCACCACTATGCTTTCATCGCGTACGTCAGTAACTACGCCTCGCGTCATTTTCGTATTTGTAATACCGTAGTCATTTGTTATGCCTTTCACGAAGTCGCCTATTTTAATATTCATAAATTAAATCTCCTTTCTATTAGGCGAAAAACCTGTGCCCGCCTATCGTGCATATGTATGTCTGCGACTCATGCCATTCGCTGCTCACAAGCGCCGGTGCGTAGAAGAAAAGTATCTTCGCGTCTGTCACCGTCTCGCCGGCATCAAAGACCGCGGCGACGGCTTCCCTCGTCTCTGCGTTCGGTTCTACCCGGCGGTCGGTGTAACCATACTCCTCAACTATCTCCGCGGGGCGTTTGCCGGTCTTTTCACACGCATTTAAAACGCACTGTGAGACCGCCATTTTGCCATCAAACGGCTCGATTCCCGATTCAGCCATAACAACCTCGCATATAAGCTCTCGCTCGTCTGCGGTCAACCGGTAGCGTGCTGTGGGTATCTGCGCCGATACCGTCGGTTCAGGCGCGGTAATCGGTTCTGTCTCCGGAACCGCTGCCGCCGCGAAAAGCAGGACAAGCGCCAGTACTGCGGCAATTGTTAAAAATCCTTTTGTCATTTTGATGTCTCCTTTCTGTTTTTGCCCTTAGCTCACCATCAGACCGATGTCTCCGCGCTTGAACTGCTCAAGCCGGTCAAGCCTAATGTAGTACGAGTACGACCCGCTCGGATTTTTGATCGCGATACAGAAGGTGCATTTTCCCTCCCTCGCGAGCAGACGAATCTGATGCGGCGGTATGTAGATAACCTCTCTCAGGTACATTGACGCCTCGTCGACTGACATAAGTGCCATTTTTTTACGCATAGTGTTTGTCTCCTTTCACGAGAGCGCTTTCAAGAAGCGTTCTTTTCCTTTTACAGTGACAAGCATCTGAACGCCTGTCCAGTCGGTCTTATCGTTGTATGTCTCCTTGACGGTGAACAGCCCTGAATCGACATGCTCCGCATAGGGCATCAGCCTGCCGCGTCCCGTATTTGGGGTGCGGCTTTTTGCTATCATTCATAGTCTCATCTCCTTTCTTCGACCCTCAAAGGTCGAGTATTTTTGATATTGATGCGATGATCTTCTCGCTGTTGCAGCGTCCGGTAAGTATGCGGTTAAGATAACTACTGTCAACGAAAAGCCCTGTGTCCCGGTTGAGCTGCGATATGAGCCACTCCTGCGATTTATCCAGGTCTATCAGACGCTTCTTGACAGTCTTACCAAAATCAGTAAAGCCGTATTTAAACACGGATAAGCACCTCCTTTTAATTGATTGTAATATAAAAAAATTTGTTTTTCTCCCCACCTCGTTTTCCGCCCATCTTTTTTTCTTTTGCAGTCAATGACACGATATGTGTCATTGATGATTAAAAAAAATTTGCTCGACACTTACTCCGTAATAATTGGCAAGCTTTATTTTTGTCTCGTCGCGAGGAATCCTATACCCGTTTTCGTACATCGCCATTGCTGACAGGCTTATTCCAACAGCTTTTGCCACTTCTTCGCGGGTTCTTTTTCCTCTGAGTAATATGAGCCTTTGAGCTATATCTTCTCGACAACAGTTCATCAAATCGCCTCCTTTCATTTTTGTGACACAATTCGTGACAAGTTAAGATTAACACATACCGTGACACTTGTCAACATATTTTTTAAAAAGTTCTTTACTTTTGTCACGAACCGTGATACACTGTGATCAAGGAAGTGATTCTATTGTTTAAGGATGTTTTTAAAAAGCTAAGAAAAGAAAAACAATTAACTCAATCTGAATTAGCTACAGCACTCGGCATTTCACGCAGTGCGATAAGCATGTATGAAAACGGAGAAAGAGAACCCGATCTCGAAACATTAGAAGCTATAGCTGATTATTTTAACATTGATATGAATCAGCTCACGGGGCAGGAAAAATATTTATCAAAAGACAGTATTGCTTATAGAATACAAACTATAATGACATATCAGCATGTGTCACTCGACGAATTAGCATCTCGTCTCGATGTCGACAAAGATTCTCTCTACGATTTTATATATAAAACACCTGATTCTGACTTTCATGATGATCCAAGATTGCAGGGTATAGCCGACGCTTTGGAGGTAAAAAACACTGACGCCTTTTGGGGATACAACATGTTTACCAGCGATAGCTTTGAAAACTACATTAGTTTTCTATTTTATAAGATTGATAAGAACCTTCCGTTGACTCCTAAAGAGAACAATGTAATTTTAGATTATTTACATGGCGTTTACGACGATGTAGACGATTCTTTCGCCGACAACATCATCCCTCTGCCAAAAACAAAAAAGATTCCCCTGCTCGGCACAATCGCCTGCGGGGAACCCATCCTTGCTACTGAAAACATTGATAAGTATATAGAAATGCCGGAATCTGTTGGCGGTACATTTGCCTTAACATGCAAGGGCGACAGCATGATAAACGCCCGTATATTCGACGGGGATATTGTGTATATCCGTGAACAGCCGGATGTTGAAAATGGAGAAATCGCCGCCGTTCTGATAGACGAGGAGGCGACTCTGAAAAGAGTTTACAAGTATCCGTCCAAAGTTGTTCTTCGCCCCGAAAATCCAATGTATGATGACATTACATATGCAAACGAAGAAATGAATCAAATACGCATCCTCGGCAAGGCGGTAACATTCATGAGCGCGGTAAGGTGAAGAGCATACCGTATCTTCTTGTAAGGGAGATAATTAAAAACTAATAGTAAAGGTGGTTTAAGGTTTGAAAGAGAAAGGTTTACAGATAGGTTTGTACATAGTTTCTGCGATGTCAATTCTAACGGGATTCGTTACACTGCCTTCCGGCGGTATAGTCGCTGTTGTATCCGGGATAGGCGGTATCGTCCTTACCGTGCTGTTGTCTAAGCGAACAAAGGAACTTAACAAAACTATTAATGACAAAGACTATGAAATCCAGTGTTTAAATAACAGTGTAGTAAATAATACCAGTGAACTTGTCGCACTCAAAAGGCATCAGGAAGAGCTCGGATTTACCACCTACGATGAGACAAAAGCCGCTGCGGATACACTGCAAAAGTTAATCGAGAGTTATAACCAGACCATTGAGAAACTCCGGGACTCTATACTCGAACAAACAGAGCTCAGTGAGAAAGCCGAAAAGCGTTTAAAAACGGCGCAGAATAAGCTCAACCGAATCAGTGAACTTTACAGAAGCATCAGTTATACCGTCAGGGAATTCGGCAACGGCTCGGATGTTGAGCCTCTCGCGTCTGATCTGCTCGAACTCGATGACTTGCTTCCGACCGTCACCCTCAAGCTGCACTGCTTTGATGTCAAGGATCTCCGCAAGGCTTTCCGAGCAAATGATAAGCAGATTGAACAGGTCATGCAGGCATATGCGGCGAGATACACCACAAAGACCAATCAAACTATATACAGACTTATGGTCATAGCCCTTCGCGCCGAGCTTCAAAATATCCTTTTAAGCCTGAAATATGAAAAGCTCGACCAGGGTATCGAAGATGTAAAGAATGTAACCGCTAAATATCTTGCCATTGCCGAGGAAGGCAATCAGAATATAGCCGGCACGCTGAAGAAGTTCGTCGGCGAAATAGAATACCTATTTATCAATGCCGTAAAGATAGAGTACAACTACTATGTCAAAAAAGAACAGGCTCGCCAAGAACAACTCGCAATCAGAGAGCAAATGCGTCAGGAAGCCGAAGATCGTAAAGCTCTCGCCGAAGAAAAGAAAAAGATTGAAGCAGAAGAAACAAAATATAACAACGAAATCCAGTCGCTCAAGGATAAGCTCGCCGCAGCCAACAGCGAAGAGGTCAATCTGCTTCAGGCGCGAATCCTCGAACTCGAGTCCCAGCTTTCCGATGTCGCAGTCAAGAAGGACAGCATAGTCAAGCTTCAGAATGGCACTGCCGGAAACATTTACATAATCAGTAATCTTGGTTCGTTCGGCGATAAAGTGTTCAAAATCGGTATGACCCGCAGACTCTATCCGCAAGATCGCATTGACGAGCTTGGCAGCGCGAGCGTACCGTTTAAGTTTGATGTTCACAGCTTTATTTTCTCTGATAACGCCGTGGCTCTCGAAAACGCCTTACATTCTCGCCTTGACGCACAGAGAGTTAACAAGGTCAACCGTAGAAAAGAGTTCTTCTATTCCTCTGTGGACGAGCTTGAGTCTATAGTCAATGAGATAGATCCGACAGCGGAATTTAACAAGACCATGATGGCAACGGAATTCCGTCAGTCTCAGTCCTCCGATGAGACATACACCGATGATTATCGCAGTGATGTTGACTTTGAAGATGACGACGATTAAATAAAAAAAGAACCCCCGGTGCGGGAACACCGAGGGTTCGAGAATCAACACACACCATGCGTATAGAGTGGATTGATATAATTATTATATCACCCGCTCTGAGGAAACACAAGCAAAAAGGAGCGGATTTTTTAATGGCAAAGCGTGAAAACGGTGAAGGCAGCGTATATAAACGCAAGGATATCAAGCGGCGTCCCTGGGCCGTCGCGTTGCCGGCAAGTTATAGCCTGGACGAGCAAGGCAAGATGATTAAAAAGCAGGAAATCCTCGGGCACTATGCATCGAGCAAAGAGGCGAAAGCTGCTCTGGCTCACTACCTCGAACACCCGGTAGTTGAAATCAATATGACCGTCGATGACTTGCACACCTTGTGGCTCTCCCGCGCCGAATATAAGAACCTGGCTAAGCAATCAAAGGACTGCTACAACGCCGCATGGAAGAAGATCCCCGAAGATGTAAAAAGCATAAAAATGCGCGAGCTGAGAACGGAAGACATGCAGAAATGCATTGATGCATACAGCGCACAAAGCGGCACTTCGCTCTCGTATATAAAAATCACATTTTCGCGTCATTATGCGCTTGCGGTGGAGAGAGACATTTGTTACAAAGACTATTCTAAATTCGTTAAGCTCCCAAAGAAAAAGAAAAACGAAATACATCCATTTTCCGCTGAAGAAGTGGAAAAGATAAAGGCTGCCGCACAGGCTAATGTCCCATACGCCGATATCATTCTCATCCTGATTTACACGGGATTTCGTATTTCTGAACTACTCGCCCTTACTCCGGATGATTACATAGCGGATCAAGCCCTGCTCATAGGTGGTCTGAAAACCGAAGCCGGAGAGAATCGCCATGTTCCTGTTCTGCCGGTGATTAAGCCGTATATAGAAGCTCTCGTAGCAAAGCAAGGTAAAAAAATAGTATGCCGTGATGACGGCGAGGGATACAGCTCGAGCTACATGCGCAAAAAGTATTATGACTGCCTTGAAGAGATAGGAGTTAAGCGTCTATCCCCCCATTGCTGCCGAAAAACATGTGCAACAATGATGGTAGAAAGCGGTGTATCGCCCGAAGCTACACAAATGATTCTTGGGCACGAAGAATACAGCACGACCTTAAAATACTATGCACTTGTATCAGACAAAACTCTTCATGAGGAAATGGCGAAGATATCTTAAAATCCGTAGTAATCCCGTAGTAACGCTCGATTTTTGTTTAGTGTTTATCGGCTACCACGCACATCCAAGCTACTATATGTTGTGCTTTTCTCCGCAATTTGCTATGTGTATGTACTACATATTTGACTTTTAATCAAGGTGTCCGGAGTTCGAATCTCCGATGGATCACCAAATACAGAGAAGCCGCCTTTGGGCGGCTTTTTTGTTTTTAGATTTTTTAAAATTTTGTGTTGACAAAGGTATTTTTTGTGTTATGATATAGGTGTGCTATGACAGATAGCACACCTATTCTGATTTTGGTGCACTGCGGCGCGCCGGAATCAAAAAGAAAGGAGAATCGCTGTGGTCTTAATCGACAAGCAGAGCCGCGTGCCGGCATACGAACAGATAAGGAATCAGCTGCTGACTCTTATCCTTGTCGGTACATTCGCTCCGCACTCGCAGCTGCCGTCAATCCGATCCATCGCAACCGACGCCGGCGTGAACATAAACACGGTCAAAAAGGCGTTCTCCGACCTTGAATCCTACGGTGCGATATACACCGTGCCCGGAAAGGGAAGCTTCGTCAGCGAAAAGGCTTTCAAAAACGATTCGGTGCACGACACGGCAGTGTCCGAAGTTTCGGACGCTATCTCTGCCGCCCGCGCCAAGGGACTCAAAAAGCAGGAAATTATCGACATACTCAATGAAATCTACACCCAGGAGGAAGAATTATGATTGAAGTAATCGGCGTTACAAAACGGTTTCAGGACTTCACCGCCATTCAGAATCTTTCGCTGAAAGTCGAAAAGTCGTCAATATACGGGCTTGTCGGCTACAACGGCGCGGGCAAAACAACGCTTCTCAAGACGGTCGCCGGAGTCTACAGAGCCGACGAGGGCGAGGTCAAAATATTCGGCGAGAATGTTTTTGACAACGCAAAAGTGAAGCAGAGACTTTTCTATGTCCCCGATGACCTCTATTTCGAGCCCAACGCGACAATAGAGAGCATGGGCAAGTTCTACGCGGGCTACTATCCCCGCTTCAGCTTTGAAACCATGCACAAGCTCTCAAAGGTATTCGGACTCGACACAAAGAAGAGCATACGCGGCTTTTCAAAGGGTATGCAGAGGCAGGCGGAGATAATCCTCGGAATGTCCACGATGCCCGAGGTCATTCTGCTCGACGAGAGCTTCGACGGACTCGACCCGGCGAAGAGGAACCTCATCAAGAATCTTCTGCTCGAATACATGGCGGAAGAGGAATGCTCGGTCATAATCTCATCCCACAATCTCCACGACCTTGCGGACATGTGCGACCACATCGCGCTGATAAACGGCAAGAGCATCGTTATGGACTGCTCGGTCGACGACATCAGCGGCTCGCGCTGCAAGTTCAGGCTGGTCTTTGACCGCGACCTCGAAGAGAGCGACTTCAAGGCGCTCGACATCAAGCACTTCTCGAAGGACGGAAAGATAATCACTCTGAGCGCCAACGGCGACATGGACGAAAACGAGAAGAAGCTTCAGGATATGAAACCGCTGATGATCGAAAAATTCCCGCTCACGCTCGAAGAGATCTTCCTCGAGGAGATGGAGGGCAGCGACTACGACTTCAAGGACATCTTCGGCAAGACCGAAGAGAAGAAATGAGGTGGAACAGATGAAGAAAAAATATAAGAACACTTTCTGGTTCTCCGTCGCGCACGCGATGAAAAAGAACTTCATTCTCCCGCTGCTGACATTTGCAGTGAGCATGTTTTTCTATCTCTCCAACTTCTGCTGGGAAAAGATAAGAGAAGCAAAAGAAACAGCCTCAATCAAAGGTCAGGATGTTTTGAAGATAATGCGCGACACGTACGAAGTATTTATCTTTGACTCCGAACAGGCAGCATATAACCCGCTGCTTTATATCTTCCCCGCCCTGCTCGTCGTGATATCGATTTTGCTCGGCGTTTTGCTGTTCAGATTCGTTACGAATAAAAAGACCGTCAACGTCTACTACAGTCTCGGTATCATGCGCGCCGACCTCTACACCGCGCGTCTTCTTGCGGGCGTGTTCATGATGCTCGCGGCGGTACTCGTCCCGCTCGCTGTTTCGCTCGGGCTCAACCTCCACTATTTCGGCTCGTCCGTCATGCTCTGGCGAACCTTCCTGTTCTATGCGGTGCACAACGTGATATGTGTGCTCGCCGGTCTTACAATATCGGCGGCGGTCTCGAGCTGCGTGGGTACGGTTGTTGAATCGCTTGGCTTCTCAGCCGTTCTCGCGGCGTTCCCAAGCGTTGTAACAATGTGCGTGAACTACGGCGTTCCCGCAATTCTCAACGGCGCACCCGCCATAACTTACTATGGCATATATCCTGCTGCGTCAAGCTACGGGGAGCTGCACTTCGACATAACAGACTCCACCATGTTCGGGCGCATCATCAGTCACATAAATCTGCTCATGCTCAACAGAAGCTCTTTTATTAACTCGGCTTCCGTTGAAGCTATGACAAAAGAGGCGGCAAAGAAATGGGCCGCGCCATCGCTGACTCCCTATATTCTCTGGGCAGTTCTCATCGCCGCGTTCTTCGTGTTCGGTCTGTTCATGTTCAAGCGCAGAAAAGCCGAGATATGCGGATTCCCCGGAAGAAGCACCGTTCTCAACTTCGTACTCTGCATGATTGCCTCTTTCGGAGTGGCCTCGCTGGTGCTGTACTTCGTGACTTCCGAAATACCGCAGATAACAACCTGGATGATTATAGTCGGGCTAATGATAATCAGCGTCATAATCTTCCTGATATTCGACATTATTCTCCACCTGAGCTTTAAAGCCATAAAAAAGGACTGGAAGATAGGTCTCGTCCACGCCGGGCTCATGGCGGCGTTCCTGCTCTCGCTCTACACCGGATTCTTCGGCTACAGCAGCCGCGTGCCGGATATTCAGGATATTGACAGTGTATCTATCTCCGCCCCCAACGCGCTGATGGGCAGCTACAAGCTCGGGCGTGAGCTTGGCAACAGCTACAGTACGGACAGATATTATTCCGATGTATACTCAAATTACTACTATGTCAGCAACCGCTCGGTTTCCCTCATCGAAAACTTCAAAGACAAAGATGATATAAACACCGTGCGTGAAATACACAAGGCCATGATAAAAGCCGGAAATATCCACAGAGTCAACACAAACTCCGACAACTATTCAAAGAGAATAACCTGCCAGAGCGTTGTTATAAGATACAAGCTCAAGAACGGACGCGAGCTTGTCAGAGTCTATGAATATGTTCCGCTGACAAACTATCCGACACTCTATACTCTCGAAGACACCAAGAACTGGAACAACAAGATAAAAGACGAACTGCTCAACATCGACTCGGAAAACATCATCCCGATAGTTTTCTCTGCTCAGATGGACAACCAGATAGCTGTTGACGAAGAGCTGACGGCAGGTCTTGCGCGCGCGATATACAACGATATAACCACGCTTAGCTCCGACAAGTTCCTGACAAGCAACGCCAAATACCTCGGCTCGGTTGCATTCTGTGTCAAGAGTCAGGGAGAAGATTACTCGATGTATGAGTCATCCGAATATGTCAATGCAACTTCAGTGACAGACGAAACCGTTGAAGAAGAAGTTATACCGCGCCAGGAAATTGTTGACGCACTTTCGTCCCATGATCCGGCAAGCAGACATCTCGCGCTCAGCTGTGGTTTTTCGGTAGTTCCGATAACCGAAGAAATGACAAACACGATAAGCTTCCTCAAAGCTCACGGACTCTATGAAAAGCTCAGCGACGAGTCGCCGATAGTCAGCGCAAGAATAGCAGACATGGGCAAAGCCACATCCTCAGACGATATGAGATACGGTTTCGCCTATTCCAGCCCGATTTTCAACTCGTTCTGGGACGACGGAAAGTCAAAGCCATATTCAAAGAAGGACTCTAACGGCTATGAATATGAAGTTAGCAGCTACACCAGCGGCGACTTCATGCCGAAGGATTCAAAGACCGTCACCGACAAGGCGACGCTCGAAAAGCTCGCCGCCAACGCCTACGGCTACAGGTTCGACCTCACGGGCGGATATCTTGTCGAATTCAAGCGCGCGAACGGTTGCCTTACGATAATGTATGGTACGAAAGGACGCATCGAGCTGAATCTCGGCACGGGCAAATAAAATCAAATCGGCGGCTGCGCTGAAACGGTGCGGCCGCCGAACTGAGCAGCATCGGAGGGAGAAAGGGTGAACAGAACAAAAGACGGCTTTAAAAATCCGTTTGGCTTCACGGTCGCACACGCGATGAGAAAGAACTTTGCTTTTCCGCTCGCGGTCTTTGTAATGAGCTTGGCGCTCTACCTCAGAAGCTTTTTCGGCAGCGACAAGATAAGACAGCTTACGGCGCTGAAGAGCGGCGGCTCGGCAACGTTGGAGCTTCTGCGCGAATCCGGAAAATTTTTAATAATCGGCGGATCTGAGAACTATATGCTGACGGATATTCTCTATTTTTACACGGCGGCAGTCGTTGTTCTCTCCGCCGCGCTGGGTATAATGCTTTTCAGATTCGTCTCAAGCAGGGCGAAGAACAACATATATTTCAGTCTCGGCATCAGCCGCGCGGGTCTGTTTTCGGCGCACTGGCTGGCGGGAGCGGTCATGCTCGAAGCGGCCGTGCTTCTCCCGCTCGCCTTTTCGGCAATGCTGAACCTTATCTACTTCGGCTCGTCCGTCATGCTCTGGCGCACGCTGCTGTTTTACGCCGTTCACATGACCGTGACGGCGCTTGCGGGATTCTCTGTTGCGGCGGCAGTCTCCGTCTGCGTGGGAACCGCAGGCGAATCGGTACTGTTCTCGCTCGCATTCATAGCGTTTCCGAGCGCTACTGTATATTTTCTCAATAACACTGTACCGAAGCTGCTCTTCGGCGCGCCTCACAATTCAAACTACGCACTCTATCCGTCGGCGAGTCACAACCAGGATATCAGCATGGCGCTCTCCCCTTTCGGGCGCGTGCTGTCGCGTCTAAATCTGCTCTCGCTCAACAACGACGTATTCATCCGCTCGGGCTCGTTGGTCTCGGCCGACGGGTTCTCTAAAATCACCGCAGACGAGCTGAAAAGCTGGAGCGCGCCGTCTCTTGAGCCCTATATACTCTGGGCGATACTGACCGCCCTGCTGTTCGTTTTCGGGCTTTTGATGCTAAAGCGCAGGAAGGTGGAGATATGCGGCTTCAGCGGCAGGAGCAAGGCTTTAAACTTTTTGCTGACCGCCATGCTCTCTGTTTCCGCAGGCTCGACTATCGTCGCCGTTAATTTTTATTTTTCGCAAATCACCGACAAGCAATATCTTATAACGGGCATAACAACCGTGCTTTTGAGCGCTGTTATATTCGTGGTTTTCGATATTATGCTCAATCTCAGCTTTAAGGCACTCAAAAAGGATTGGAAATACGGGCTTGTCCATGTGACTCTCGCGGTCGCCGTTATGCTCTCGCTCTACACCGGGTTCTTCGGTTACAGCAGCCGCGTGCCTGATACCGACAGCATCGAGAGCGCATCGGTATCCGCTCCGGACATACTTCTCGGAAGCTACCGCACAAAAGCAGACGAGCTCAAATTCAACGCAAACTCCGGCTACTATCTCGCCTTCGACGAGGACGGAAACCCGGTTGGCATAAACAGCGGCTGTTACTATCGCAGCAACGCCGACGAAAGGCGCATAATTATCGACGGATTCAAAAGCGAAAGCGACATTAACGCCGTGCGCGAGCTGCACAAAAGGCTCATCGCCTCGGGCAGAAAAGTTGTTTCAAGCAGCGAGGATTATTCCGAAAGAGCCGTGCGCAGCACTGTTATTATAAAATACAAGCTCAAGAACGGACGCGAGATAACAAGAGAATATCAGACAGTCGGGCTCGGCGACTATCTCTCGCTCTATTCAATAGAGAACACCGAGAACTGGAACAACAAAATCAAAAACGAGCTGCTGAACATAAACAGCGAAAAAGTATTCCCCGTTCTCTTCTCGGGACAGATGGACAAAAAGACCGTCGTTGACCAAAAATTTACACGCGGACTCGCCCGCGCGATATATAACGACATAACCGCTCTCGGCGCGGACAGAATTCTCTGCTCCGACTCGAAATGGCTCGGTGCGGCGGCTCTGTACCGTGACGGTATCAAGGCGGAAATGGAAGCGGTAACTCAAATCTACTCGCCCGATACAGTCAATGGGGACACCGAAACGCCGGAAGATGCGATAAGAAAGGCTTGGAAGACAGGCAACTACGGAGAGATGATGACCAACGGCTCGGAATACGGAGATTTCGGCAAGTTCAAGTCCGTTATTCCGATAACAGAGGAAATGACGAACACCGTCGAATATCTCAAAGCCCACGGGCTCTATGACCTGCTCGTTGACGAATCGCCTATAGTCGCCGTCAGAGTGGCGGACATAGGCAAGCTCACCGTCGACGCGCTTGAATACACCACGCCGATATTCAACGCTTTCTGGGACAACGGCAAATCAAAGCCGGAAACCGACCGCGAGACCGGAGAACAGATAAGCACATACACGAGCGGCGACTACATGCCGAAAAATTCAAGGGAATTCACCGACGGCGCAACGATAAACGCACTCGCCGAAAACGCCTACGGCTACAGATTCGACCTCACGGGCGGATATGTTGCCGAGTTCAGACGTGCCAACGGCTGCAGAACGATAATGTATATCCCGAAAGGGCGCGTCGAGCTGAATCTCGGTTAAATATAAAAACTCCCTTAAACACACATAGCCCCGGGCTTCACTGAAAATCTGTGAAGCCCGGGGCCGTTTTTATATTTACACATGAAAAAATGCGACCCCGAAGGGTCGCATAAGTTCAGCTTTCAGATATTACTTGTCCTGTATTAAAGGAAGAGAAGAAGCAGGGTTGCAACGAGTGCGAGAACGAAGAAAGAGATAGCGATGATCTTCGTGATAAGCACAAGCTTCGACTCCATAGTCCTGCTCTTGTTCTTGCCGAAGAAAGTCTCTGCGCCGCCTGCGATAGCGCCGGAAAGGCCGGCGGACTTGCCCTCCTGAAGAAGGACAAGAACAATAATAGCGACCGAAAGAAGAATGAGTACTAAGCCCAATATAATCTCATGTACTGCCATGAAGTTAACCTCCAAACACAAATTGCTAAGATATTTTAGCATATACTTTGACACATTTCAATAGTTTTTATAAAAACTTTTGCCGAACGGAGAAATTTTCCTTCCGAAAGATGTATTATCAGCGCGCGGCTGAGCAAACTACTCTCAGCGGCAAGAGTCCGAAGTCAATGCGTTTGCAGGGCTTTTCCCGCCGACCGTTTTGCGGGGAAGCCTTGCAAACGGTCTTTTTTATATTCCGAGCTCAAGCTGTTCGCCCTTGTCCTCCGCGCTCAGCAGCGCTCCGGCGGCGGGCAGGTTCTTTGTCTTATATCTGTACGCCTTGGCGAACTCCCCTTCTTTATACGCGCGGACGGTCATAACTTTCTGACCCTTCTTGAGGCTCATAACGCCGACTCCCTGAGTGTCCTTGGTAGTCTTGGGCGAGATTGCGCCGGTGTTTATCAAAAGGTGTCTGCCCGCGGAAGAGATTATAACAAGCTCGACATCGCTCTCGATATGGAGCATCGCAGCGACGGGCGATTTGTCGGAATAAGCCTTTATGAGCTTCTTGCGGTTCGTCTTCGTCTGATAGGCGGAAAGCTCGACCTTCGCCGCCTTTCCGTTTTCAAAGAAGAAGAGCATATGACCCGAATAGTCCGAGGTCACGACCATATAGACCGCCGTCTCGCCCTCGTCCATGCCGAGCGTGCTCGCCACATAATCGCCGAGTGCGCTCGCCTTTGTCTCCTTGAAATCATTGACGCGAGCCTTGTAGACCTGGCAGCGGTTCGTGAAGAAGAGAAGCTCTTTCGCGTTATCCGTGACCACAGTCTGGGCGAGCTCATCGCCCTCCTTGAACTTCTGCTCGCTGCTCATGCGCAGAGACTGCGGGGTTATCTTCTTGAAATAGCCCTGCTTCGAGAAGAAGAGCGTCACGGGATAATCGGGTATCTGCTCCTCCTCTTCCTCCTCTGCGATATCGGAGGCGTAGATAATCTCCGTCTTTCTCGGCTTGCCGTATTTTTTGATAACTTCCTCAAGCTCGCTGATAATTATCGCGCCGACTCTGCCGCGCTTTGCGAGGATATCCTCAAGATCGGCAATGAGCTTTTCGAGATCTTCGATATCCTGCGTGCGCTTTAAGATATATTCGCGGTTTAAATGACGAAGCTTTATCTCCGCGACATACTCCGCCTGGATGCGGTCGATTCCGAAGCCTATCATAAGGTTCGGGACGACCTCCGCCTCCTCTTCGGTATTTCTGACGATCTTTATCGCCTTGTCGATATCGAGAAGTATTTTTTCAAGTCCGCGCAGCAGATGCAGCTTGTCCTTAGCTTTTTTGAGGTCGAAGTAGGTTCTGCGTCTGACGCACTCCATGCGGAACGCAATCCACTCGTTGAGCAGCTCTTTGACGCCCATGACGCGGGGTGAACCGGCAATCAGGACATTGAAGTTGCAGGCGAAGGAATCCGAGAGCGGAGTGAGCCTGTAGAGCTTCTGCATGAGCTTGTCGGGGTCTGTTCCCCTCTTTAAGTCTATTGTTATTTTAAGACCGCTCTTGTCCGTCTCGTCGCGGATATCGCTTATTTCTCTTATCGCGCCCGCCTTGACCCTGTCGATAACCTTTTCTATTATAGACTCGCTCGTTGCGGTCGAGGTCATCGGGATTTCCGTTATATCAATGCAGTTGTTCGACTTGTCATAAGTATATTTGGCGTAGAGCTTGAACGAGCCGCGGCCTGTGCGGTAAATCTCCTCAATCTTCGCGCGGTCATAGAGTATCTTCGCGCCGCCCGCAAAGTCGGGTGCTTTGAGGGTATCCGCAACGTAGTGGTCGGGGTTTCTGATAAGCTCGATAGTCGTGCGGCAGACCTCTTCGAGGTTAAAGGAGCATATGGAGCTCGCCATGCCGACGGCTATACCGGTGTTATTATTGACGAGCACGCTCGGGAAAGTGACCGGCAGAAGGGTCGGCTCTTTCATGGTGCTGTCGTAGTTATCGACAAAATCGACGGTGTCCTTGTCGATATCCTTGAAAAGCTCGGCACTTATGGGGTCGAGCTTCGCCTCGGTATATCTCGAAGCCGCCCACATCATATCGCGCGAATACGCCTTACCGAAGTTACCCTTTGAATCGACATACGGGTGCAGCAGAGCTTCATAGCCGCGTGAGAGCCTGACCATAGTCTCGTATATGGCGGCGTCGCCGTGGGGGTTCAGCTGCATGGTGCGTCCGACGATATTAGCCGACTTTGAGCGCGCACCGGTGAGCAGACCCATTTTGTACATTGTATAGAGTATCTTTCTGTGCGAGGGCTTGAAGCCGTCTATCTCCGGGATAGCACGCGACATGATGACGCTCATCGCATAAGGGAAATAGTTCGTTTCAATGGTATCGGTTATCGGCTGTTCGACAACTTCACCCGCACCGATGATATGAACTCCGCTCTTGAGCGGATCGATTTCATTTTTCGGGGGTTCTTTTTTGCCTCTTTTTCCCGCCATTTATATCAAAATCCTTTCAATAGTTAAGCTGTTACGAAACATCCGCCATGTCGATATATGCCGCGCCGTCGCGTGCGATATGCTCTTTTCTGCCGGCGAGATTGTCGCCGAGCCAGAGATCAAATATCTCGGCAGTTTTCTGGGCGTCGGTCGGGTCAACGCGGATAAGGCGGCGGGTCGCGGGATTCATCGTCGTCAGCGACATCATGTCCGCATCGTTTTCACCGAGTCCTTTCGAGCGCTGGATGGTGAACTTGCTGTTTTCAAGCTGGGAAAGGATATCCTGCTTCTCCTGCTCGTTATAGGCAAACCATGTCTCGTCCTTTGAGTTTATCTCATAGAGCGGCGACTCCGCGATATACACCTTGCCCTTTTCAATAAGCGTGGGCATGAGGCGATAGATCATCGCGAGGATAAGCGTGCGTATCTGGAATCCGTCAACGTCGGCATCGGTGCAGATTATGACCTTGCTCCAGCGCAGCTGATCGATATTGAACGCGACCATATCTTTCATCGACTTCGACTTGACCTCGACTCCGCAGCCAAGAACTTTTATCAGATCGGTTATGATATCGTTTGCAAATATTTTGTTATATTCCGCCTTGAGGCAGTTGAGTATCTTTCCGCGCACGGGGATTATCGCCTGGAAAGACGAGTCGCGCGCCTGCTTACAGGCGCCGAGAGCCGAGTCGCCCTCCACTATAAACAGCTCGCGCTCGGAGACATCCTTGCTGCGGCAGTCAACGAATTTCTGCACACGGCTGCCCATATCGTTGCTCGACTGGAGCTTGCCTTTTATATTGAGTTTCGTCGTCTCCGCACGGACGCGCGCACGCATATTGACGAGCACCTGATCGCATATCTTGTCCGCATCGAGCTTGTTTTCGATAAAATACACCTCGAGCTGATGCTTGAAGAACTCGGTCATTGCCTCCTGAATGAACTTGTTCGTGATAGCTTTTTTCGTCTGGTTCTCATATGAAGCTATGGTCGAGAACGACGAGATGACAAGCACAAGGCAGTCTTCAATATCCTGAAAATTTATCTTTGAATCGGATTTGAGATATTTTCCGCTCTTTTTTATATAAGCGTCTATCTGCGACACGAAAGCAGAGCGTACAGCTTTATCCGGTGCGCCGCCGTGTTCAAGGTAGCTCGAGTTGTGATAGAACTCCTTGAGCTGGACTTTGTTCGAGAAGCAGAGCGCGGCGTTTATCTTCAAAGTATAGTCGGGCTGATCCGCTCTGTCGCGGCCGACGCGCTCGCCGCTCCATGTGCAAATGGAAGAAAGTCCGTTTGAGCCGACGACCTCGCGGACATGGTCGGCGATACCGTTTTCGTAGAAATATTCAAAAGTATCGAACTTTGAGCCGTTCTGATTTTTGAGCACGAATTTGACGCCCGCGTTGACTATCGCCTGGCGGCGCATCATATCCTGAAAATACTCGAGTGGTATGTTGATATCGGTGAAAACTTTGAGATCCGGGCGCCACTTTATGCGCGTGCCGGTGTCTTTTTTATTATACGGCTCCTTTATCATATCACCTACGGGCTTGCCGCCCTTGAAATTCAGATGATAGAAAAAGACATTAGAATGTATCTCCGACTCCATATATTCCGAGGCATACTGAGTGGCGCAAAGACCGAGTCCGTTTGTGCCGAGAGAATACTGATAGCTGCCGCCGTCGTTTGTCTTATACTTACCGCCGGCATACAGCTCGCAGAAAGTCAGCTTCCAGTTATATTCCTTTTCTTTCTGGTTATACTCAACGGGTATTCCGCGTCCCTGATCCTGAACCTCAACGGACTTGTCCTCAAATCGGGTAACGGTTATTGTATTACCGAAGCCCTCGCGCGCCTCGTCAACAGAGTTCGAGATAATCTCGAACACAGAGTGCTCGCAGCCCTCTATGCCGTCGGAGCCGAAGATGACCGCAGGTCTTTTGCGCACGCGGTCGGCGCCCTTGAGCACCTCTATGCTCTCCTGATTGTAGGTTGCCTTATTCGCCATTTAGCTGTCCCCCGTAAATCAAATGCTACGCATTATTTTGTATCATACATATTTAATTATACACCATATATTGGCTTTTTGTCAACGATATCAATAGGTATAGAAAAAGACAGACCATGCGATAACACACAGTCTGCCGGATAAAATTATGATTTGTTACGCCCTTTGCTTTTTCTTGAACACATCTGCGGGAAGCTGGGCGAGGACTATTGCGACGAACATGATGATGCAGCCGCTGAGCTCCCTTACCGACATTTTCTGATCTATCAGCACCCACGCGAATATGACAGCGAACACCGATTCAAGGCACAGCAGGCGCGATGCGACCGATGGGTCTGAATCGCGCTGGCCGAGGGTCTGGAAAGTGAAAGCCACTCCGCAGGACAAAATACCTGTGTAGAGCAGATAGGGCGCGGCGCTCATTATGGCGTGGATACTCGGCTTTTCGAAGATAAACATGAGAATGACGGAAATTATACCCGAGACAAAGAACTGCACGCACGAGAGCTTGACTCCGTCGACTATCGCCGAATATTTGTCAATAACAAGAATATGTATCGCAAAGCCGACCGAACACGCGAGAGCGAGCAATTCGCCCTTGCCGAAAGTCGCCTTGCCGCCCGCACACAGCAGATAAAGTCCGACAACGCCGAGCCCGACGCCTATCCACACAGGAAGACTGACGCGCTTTTTGAAGAACACGAGTCTGATTATCGTCACCAGTAGCATATAGAGCGCGGTTATGAAGCCGACCTTGCCGACCGTTGTATAGCCGAACGCCGCCTGCTGAAGATTGCTCGACACGCAGAGAACCGTTCCGCAGACAAGCCC
>ENA-UOJQ01001501-UOJQ01001501.1-human-gut-metagenome-genome-assembly--contig:-P63-NODE-1501-length-18347-cov-13.979773_pt1 | contig 18347 bp, 19 predicted proteins | sample MGYA00242352_ERZ723899 | MGnify/ENA metagenome assembly ERZ723899 | reverse complement strand
ATTGTTTCACGAATAAACCCCGTATAGATTGTCTATAATAGAAAATCTGTACGGGTTTTTCTGGTATATCTGCAACAATTTAAAAAAATTATGTTATAATGAGATTTTAATACTATTAAAATCCCATTATAATAGATAATATGAAGTGACCTCACATTTGTAGCAACGTGGATTTACCTGTATACTAGGGCTCTTTTCCAATGCTGTCAGGAAAACAAATGTGATTGGAGTTGAGAAAAATTTCTTGAAATTAACTCTTGACAAAAACCACTTCATAACAGGAGAAAGACAATGGCTTTAATATTTTTTGATATTGACGGAACCCTTTGGGATGGACATATGCAGATTCCGGAGAGTACGATTCCAACACTGAAAAAGCTTCAGGCAAACGGACATAAAATTTTTCTGTGCAGCGGACGTTCCCGTGCCAGCATTCAGGCAAAAGAGTTGATGGATGTGGGCTTTGACGGAATTCTTGCCGCGTGTGGAAATCATATTGAGTTAAACAATGAGATCGTGCATGAAAACATTTTATCGCCGGAACTGACAGAGAAGGTCATTGACATTTTGCGGGAATGCCGGATGCCGGTGGTCTTAGAGGGACCGGATTATATGTGGATCGATGAAAAAGGCTTTGAAGATGATCCGTATGTTGTTTATCTGTTTCAGGAGCTTGGCAAAAGTGCACAGACACTGAAAGGATATACGAGCGATATCCGGATCAATAAGTTTTCGGCAGATATTCTGGATGATACGGATTATGAGAAAATCAAAGAACAGTTGCAGGATGAATTCGAGTTTGTCGAGCATGTGGAAGAAGTAGTGGAGTTTGTTCCAAAGGGAACTTCCAAGGCAACCGGAATCGCGTGGCTTTGTGATTATCTTGGTGTGGATTGTGCAGATACGTATGCCATCGGAGACAGTGTCAATGATTTGGACATGCTTACCTTTGTGGGACATGGAATTGCGATGGGCAATGCATCGCAGCCGGCAAAAGATGCAGCTGAGTATGTTACGACGGATATTCATGAGGATGGAATCATGCATGCCATGGAACATTATGGACTAATATAAAATTGCATCTAAATTATGTGCAGCAGCTGAAGAACGATGGTGTTGATGGTATTCGCCGGGATGCTGCAAAACATATTGGACTTCCTTCGGAATGCTGTAATTTCTGGAATACAGTCATTGACAGGAGCATGTATAGCTACGGAGAAATCCTTGTTGGTGCAATTGATCAGCATGAGGTTAATCAGCGTACATCGGACAACATCAACAAGATGAAAGAATATACTTCCTATATGTCTGTAACGGACAGCTGCTATGGTACGGATATTTTAAATGCCATTAAAGGTGGAGGAGTGCCAAGTGGTTATGGTTCATATATGCAGGAATGGAATTTGTGGATAAAATTGGAAATAGTGATATAATAAAAATATAAGAAATGAGTTCTTAGAGTGAAATGAACAAAAGCAGAGGGAGATGTATAATGTATGAAGAAAAGAATAGTAGGATATCGAATGTATGTGGACAGCCTTCTCATGGATAAAAGGAAGAGAAGCCCCGAGGAATGGAGTAAGATACTGGAAGAACATCTGACACAGATTGGCTTTTTTCAACATGAGCGTCTGATTCATCTGATCGTTACGGTTACTTTTGCGCTGATGACGCTGATTTCCATGATTGCCTCTGTCATGATATGTATGCCATTGCTGCTGGCGTTGTCTCTTTTATTCCTGGTTTTGCTGGTGCCGTATATCTTTCATTATTATACACTGGAAAATGAAGTGCAGAAAATGTACACACAATATGACGAAATAAGAAAGAGAATATAAAAAATATATAAAGTTTGGATATCACTGTTGACATTGAAAAACAACAGTGATATTTTATTTACAGAACGAATTAGCACTCGAAAGAGATGAGTGCTAGTAAATGAAAAAAGGAGGCTATTCACAATGAAATTAATGCCATTAACAGACAGAGTTGTATTAAAACAGTTAGAAGCAGAAGAGACTACCAAGTCTGGAATTATCCTGACAGGTACCGCACAGGAGAAGCCGCAGGAAGCTGAGGTTATTGCCGTTGGTCCTGGAGGAATGGTTGACGGTAAAGAAGTTGTTATGCAGGTGAAGGAAGGCCAGAAAGTAATTTATTCCAAATATGCCGGAACAGAGGTAAAACTCGAGGGTGAGGAATACATTATTGTAAGACAGAATGATATTCTTGCAGTTGTAGAATAAAGTAAAACAGCAAACATATTAAATAAAAATGAAGAGAGGTTATTGATCATGGCAAAAGAGATTAAATATGGTTCAGAAGCCAGAGCAGCACTTGGTGCTGGTGTTGATAAATTAGCAAATACAGTACGTGTAACAATCGGACCTAAGGGACGTAACGTAGTTTTGGATAAATCTTTTGGTGCTCCACTCATTACCAATGATGGTGTAACAATCGCAAAAGAGATCGAGCTTGAGGATGCATTTGAGAACATGGGCGCTCAGCTTGTAAAAGAAGTTGCAACAAAGACAAATGATGTTGCCGGTGATGGTACTACAACCGCTACTGTTTTAACACAGGCTATGGTTCAGGAAGGTATGAAGAACCTTGAGGCTGGTGCAAATCCAATCGTTTTAAGACGTGGTATGAAGAAAGCAACAGATGCTGCAGTAGCTGCATTAAAGGAAATGAGCCAGAAGGTAAAAGGCAAGGAGCAGATCGCAAAGGTTGCAGCAATCTCCGCAGGAGATGAAGCAGTTGGCAACCTTGTAGCAGATGCTATGGAGAAAGTTACAAACGACGGTGTTATCACAATTGAAGAGTCTAAGACCATGGAGACAGAACTTGACCTTGTAGAAGGTATGCAGTTCGACAGAGGTTATTTATCTGCATATATGTGCACAGATATGGATAAGATGGAAGCTGTCCTTGATGATCCATACATCCTGATTACAGACAAGAAGATTTCAAATATTCAGGAGATCCTTCCATTACTGGAGCAGATCGTACAGTCTGGTGCAAGACTTCTGATCATCGCTGAGGATATCGAGGGAGAAGCTCTTACAACACTTATCGTAAACAAGTTGCGTGGAACATTCAATGTTGTTGCTGTCAAGGCTCCTGGATATGGTGATAGAAGAAAAGCAATGCTTGAAGATATCGCAATCCTTACAGGCGGTCAGGTAATCAGCTCTGATCTTGGTCTGGATCTGAAAGATACTACAATGGATATGCTTGGACGTGCAAAATCCGTTAAGGTACAGAAAGAGAACACGGTTATCGTTGACGGTGCAGGAGATAAGGATGCAATCCAGGGAAGAATCAATCAGATTCGTGGACAGATTGATGAGACAACATCTGAGTTCGATAAAGAGAAACTTCAGGAAAGACTTGCAAAGATGGCAGGTGGTGTCGCTGTTATCCGTGTTGGTGCAGCAACAGAGACAGAGATGAAGGAAGCAAAACTTCGTATGGAAGATGCTTTAAACGCAACACGTGCAGCAGTAGAAGAAGGAATTATCGCAGGTGGTGGTTCTGCATACATTCATGCATCTAAGAAGGTCGCAGAGCTTGCAAATACATTAGAGGGCGATGAGAAGACCGGTGCTAAGGTAATCCTGAAAGCACTTGAAGCTCCATTGTTCTTCATCGCAGCTAATGCCGGATTAGAGGGCGCTGTTATTATCAATAAGGTAAAAGAGTCAAAGCCGGGTATCGGATTTAACGCAGCAACTGAAGAGTATGTTGATATGGTAGAGTCCGGAATCCTTGATCCGGTTAAAGTTACAAGAAGTGCATTACAGAATGCAACATCTGTAGCTTCTACACTCCTGACAACTGAGTCAGCCGTAGCCAATATTAAGGAAGACACTCCAGCAATGCCGGCCGGTGCCGGCGCCGGAATGGGCGGAATGATGTAAAATGTCATATGCCAGTCCAGTAGGGACTGGCGTATGACAATGTACATGGTATTTAAAACCATGTAAAATAGATATGAAAAGCCTTATTTTCAAGGCTTTTCATTTTTTTTTACCTATGGTATACTATGCATTAGTGGTGAGAAAAACACCAAAGATAGAACCAGGAAGAGGGAAAGCATGAGTAAAGTAATCGTTGTAACAGACAGCAATAGTGGAATTACACAGAGCCAGTCAAAAGAACTTGGGGTTGTAGTACTTCCAATGCCTTTTTATATTGATGATAAGATGTATTATGAAGATATTGATCTTACACAGGAGCAGTTTTACGAGAAGCTCACACAGGGTGGAGAGATCAAGACGTCTATGCCTCTTGTAGGGGATGTCACGGACAAGTGGGACGAATTGTTGAAAGAATATGATGAGATTGTATATATCCCCATGTCATCAGGACTGAGCAGTTCCTGCGAGACCGCCCTGATGCTTGCACAGGACTATGAGGGAAGGGTAGAAGTTGTCAATAATCAGAGAATTTCTGTAACACAAAGACAGTCTGTATTAGATGCCAAGATGCTTGTAGAACAGGGAAAGACAGCAGCGGAAATCAAAGAAATTTTAGAGAAGAACAAATTTGAGTCTTCGATTTATATTATGGTAGATACATTAGAGTATCTGAAAAAAGGTGGTAGAATTACACCGGCGGCGGCAGCGCTCGGTACACTTTTGAAGTTGAAACCGGTTCTCCAGATTCAGGGAGAAAAACTTGATGCGTTTGCAAAAGCACGTACCGTAAAGCAGGCAAAATCAATTATGATCGAGTCCATGAAGAATGATTTTGAGAAGCGTTTCCAGAGCCCGGATGGAAAGAAAATGCATCTGGAGATGGCATATACACATGATCTGGAAGCATCAGAAGCTTTCAAAGAGGAAGTACAGGCTGCATTTCCAAATAATGAGATTGTTTTAAATCCATTATCCTTGTCGGTATCCTGCCATATTGGACCAGGAGCTTTGGCAATTGCATGCTCAAAAGTGATTGAGTAATGCTTATTACTAATATTTATAATAGATATTACTAATAAAGAGTTTACATCTCGGTCAGAATCAATTATAATCATGAAGTAAAGACGGAGAGGTTTTTACACCTGTCCGTTTTTCTGTGCGTAATCACGCATAAGTCTATGTACACAACAGGAGGAATTGAAAAGATGGTTAAAGCAGTTGTTGGCGCTAACTGGGGCGACGAAGGCAAAGGCAAAATTACGGATATGCTGGCAAAGCAGGCCGACATCATTGTACGTTTTCAGGGAGGTGCGAATGCAGGTCATACAATCGTAAATGATTACGGTAAGTTTGCATTACACACACTTCCATCCGGAGTATTTTACAGTCATACAACAAGTATTATCGGAAATGGTGTGGCACTGAACATTCCGGTTTTATTTAATGAGATCAAGTCCATCACGGACAGAGATGTGCCGATGCCAAAGATTCTGGTATCCGATCGTGCGCAGATTGTAATGCCATATCATATTTTATTTGACCAGTATGAGGAAGAACGTCTTGGAGGCAAGTCATTCGGTTCTACCAAGTCTGGAATTGCTCCTTTTTATTCAGATAAATATGCAAAAATTGGTTTCCAGGTCAATGAGCTTTTTGATGATGAACTTTTGAAAGAAAAGGTTGCACGCGTGGCAGAACAGAAGAATGTTCTGTTAGAGCATTTATATCATAAGCCATTGATTGATACAGAAGAACTTTTGAACACACTTCATGAGTATCGTGATATGGTAGCTCCATATGTATGCGATGTATCCCTGTATCTGGATAAGGCTTTAAAAGAGGGCAAGACAGTTCTCTTAGAGGGCCAGTTAGGTACCTTAAAGGATCCGGATCATGGTATTTATCCAATGGTTACATCTTCATCTACACTTGCAGCTTATGGTGCAATTGGAGCAGGAATCCCACCATACGAAATCAAGCAGGTAGTTACTGTATGTAAGGCATACTCTTCAGCAGTAGGAGCTGGTGCATTTGTCAGCGAGATTTTCGGAGATGAAGCAGACGAGCTTCGTCGTCGTGGTGGCGATGGCGGAGAATTTGGTGCAACAACCGGACGTCCAAGAAGAATGGGATGGTTCGACTGTGTGGCAAGTAAGTATGGCTGCCGTATGCAGGGAACAACAGATGTTGCATTTACAGTGCTTGATGTACTTGGATATCTGGATGAGATTCCAGTATGTGTAGGATATGAGATTGATGGAGAGGTTACAACAGACTTCCCTGTTACACATAAGCTTGAGAAGGCAAAACCGGTTCTGAAGAAAATTCCAGGATGGAAATGTGACATTCGTGGAATTAAGAAATACGAAGATCTTCCAGAAAACTGCCGCAAGTATGTTGAGTTTGTAGAGAATGAGATCGGATATCCAATTACTATGGTATCTAATGGTCCTGGACGTGATGATATTATTTACCGTGAGTCTACATTATCAAAATAATCATATAATAAGTAATGATATAATATTTACAAGATTTAAATCCCCGTTGAGAGTTTATCTCAATGGGGATTTTTTCACAGAATAAACACAATTTATCCATGATTTACACATGATATCCCCATAGAATATAAATAAGGGTTAACGAATGCAGTTAACAGAAAAGAAAAAGGAGGCTTTCACAGTGATTGAAATAAACAACCTTGTGAAAAAATATGGGGATCATGTGGCTGTGGACGATTTGTCATTGACGGTGGAACCGGGAAAAATTTATGGATTTCTGGGACCGAATGGCGCAGGAAAATCAACGACAATGAATATTATTACCGGCTATCTTGGTGCAACCAGCGGAGAAGTAAAGATTAATGGACATGATATTTTCAAAGAACCCGAAGAGGCAAAAAAATGTATTGGTTATTTGCCGGAAATTCCACCTTTGTATGTGGATATGACAGTGAGGGAATATTTGGATTTTGTGGCAGAATTGAAAAAACTGGAAAAAAGTCTTCGCAAGCGATATGTAGAAGAAGCAATGGACACTACTGGAATTACGGATGTGGGAAATCGTATGATTCGAAATCTGTCAAAAGGATACCGGCAGAGAGTTGGGTTTGCACAGGCAATTCTTGGATATCCGGACATTATTATTCTTGACGAGCCAACGGTTGGCCTGGATCCGAAGCAGATCATAGAAATCCGGGAATTAATTAAGAAACTCGGAGAGAAACATACGGTAATACTTAGTTCACACATTTTGACAGAAATCAGTGCAGTCTGTGACCATGTATTTATCATTTCAAAAGGAAAACTGGTTGCCAGCGATGCAACAGAAAATCTCGTGAGTCTGATGTCAGGAGCTCAGGAAATTGAAGTGACAGTACGGACGGATGTAGCAAATGCACAGAAAGAACTTGCTGCCATTTCTGAAATTAGCAAAGTGGAAGTGAAAAATGAAGATGCAGGAGAGTTGGTTGTCTATGCAAAGAAAGGTGCAGATGTACGGGAAGATGTGTTCCGTATCCTTGCAGAAAAGCATTTTGCGGTGCTTGAAATGCACACGATAGAAAAGTCACTTGAGGATGTATTCCTTGAGATTACGCAGGAGGGAGAAGAAAAGTAATGTTTGCAGTATTTAAAAGAGAGTTCAAATCTTATTTTCAATGCGTAATTGGATGGTTGTTTGTAGCCGCTTTGCTAGCACTGTATGGTCTGTATTTTTATGTATATAATCTGATGCAGGGATATCCTTATATATACTATACGTTAAGTGCAATCACGATTATATTTTTGATCGCAGTGCCGATTCTTACTATGCGTAGTTTTGCGGAAGATAGAAAGAACAAAACCGATCAGCTAATGCTGACAGCTCCGGTATCGTTGGGAAAACTTGTTTTTGGAAAATATCTTGCAATGGTAGCGGTGTTTACAATCGACATTGCAATTATTGCTATTACACCGTTAATCCTGTCCATATTTGGAAAGGTACCAATGGGAGAAAGTTATATATCGATTTTTGCATTCTGGCTCTATGGATGCGCCAGTATTGCAGTTGGTATGTTTATTTCAGCTTTGACGGAGAGCCAGGTCATTGCGGCAGTTCTTTCCTTTGTAGTGCTTTTTGTCAGCTATATGATGAAAGGAATCACAGGAATCATTTCTTCGGATGGAAATGTTCTTACGAAGATTATGAATTGCTTTGATATTTATTCACCATTTGAGAAGTTCGCAGGTGGATGTCTGGACATTACAGCGGTTGTTTATTACCTGACAGTGATTGCTTTGCTGAATTTCCTTACTGTACAGTCGATTCAGAAACGGCGCTGGAGTATCAGTAAAAAGACATTTTCTACCGGTGTGTTTTCTGTGTCATTTATTGCGGTAGCAATGGCACTTACCGTTGTTGTCAACCTGGTGGTCAATACAATCCCGACAGATAAGACTTCTATTGACTGTTCTTATTCCAAGTTGTATTCCATTACGAAGGCTACAAAGAAGGCAGTTAAAAAACTGGATGCGGATGTTACTATTTATGCTCTTGTATCGGAAAGCAAAAAGGATGCACAGATTGATGAAGTGCTGAAACGCTATGAGGATTTATCAAATCATATCAAGGTTAAATATGTGAATCCTTCGAAAAAACCTTATTTTTATAAAGACTATACGGACACTGCACCAAATACAAACAGTCTGGTTGTGGTAAGTGATCAGCGTTCAAAAGTAATTGATTATTATGATATTTATCATTATGAAACCAATATGGATTCGTCCACGTACTCGTACACAAATGATCTGGTAGGTTTTGACGCAGAGGGACAGCTGACATCTGCCATCGAGTATGTAACTATGGATTCAGATAAACTTCCGATAGTATATCAGATTACCGGACATGATGAAACCACTGTTGGCAGTGCATTTGAGGACGCGATTAAGAAAGCAAACATGACACTTTCAAGTATCGAACTGTTAAATGAAGAAAGTGTTCCGGAGGATGCATCGGCCATTATTATCAATGCACCGCAGAAAGATTTCAATGAAAAAGATGCACAGAAAGTGATTGATTACCTGAAAGATGGAGGAAAAGCAATTATTGTCGGTTCTTATACCGAGAATAAACTTCCTAACTTTGATAAAATTCTTGATACGTATAAAGTAAGTATTACGGATGGCGTGATTTCAGAAAATGATGCACAGCATTACTATCAGACGGGAGGTCCGCTGTATATTCTTCCGGAAGTAAACAGCAGCAGTTATACCAGCAATATCGGTGGCAACTATATTTATCTGCCGATTACCTGTGGAATTACTTATCCGGACAGCACGGATGCAACGACTTACACTTCGCTGATGAATACGAGCGACAGTGCCGTATGTAAAAATGATCCAAACAATATGAAAGATTATGGATATGAAGATGGGGATGAAAAGGGTCCATTTTCCATCGGCCTGGCAGTAGAAGATAAGGTGGATGATGATACAACAACGCAGTTACTTGTATTTGGAAGTTCCTATATCTTTAGTGATCAGGCAACGGATGTAACTGCAAATAATGTAACTTTATTCTCGGATGCTGTGAAGGGACTTGTAGGAGAAAGTGATGATGCAAGAAGTGTAATTCCGGAGAAAGAGTATACGCTCAGCAATCTGACCGTTTCAGCAATGTATGCAATTCTGTTAGGCTTATCCTTTACAATTGTTGTACCGATTATTCTTCTTATCCTCGGAATTGTAATCTTTATGGTAAGGAGAAAGAAATAATGAAAAAACAGAAGATTCAGATGATTTTGATTCTTGTTGTTCTTGTTTTGTGTATTGGGGCATATTTTCTTGTGTCCCATATGGCAAAACAGGAAGAACAGAAGGAAAAAGACAGCGAGACAGAAGGACAGACAACGATTGCAAAAATTGATGCAGATAAAGTAGATGCTTTTTCCTATGAAGTAGATGGAAAAACCTATTCATATACAAAGGATGGGAACGACTGGAAATATGATGATGACAATTCTTTGAAACTGGATAGCAGTAGTATCAATACAATGCTTGAAAAATTAAATGGTGTTATAGCATTGGAAACGTTGGATTCCTACGACTCCCTTTCGGATTACGGACTTGATAAACCACAGAATACCATAACTGTTACAGTAGGAGATAAAACAACGACATTTTATATTGGAGACTATAACGATATGGTCAGTGAGTATTATCTGAAGATGGAAGGAGATGACGCTGTTTATCTCGTAGACTCCACTTTGAAAGATACATTTTCCAAGACAGCGGATAGTCTTGTGAAAGAGGAAGATACCGAAACGGAAGAAGCAACCGAATAAAAAGATGTGGAGTGTGTCTGAATAATTACAACCAAAATTAGATAACAGGGCGAAACACCGGTTGACGGAAGAATATTATTTCGATATGATAAAAGAACATTGAAAGGTTCACAAAATGTGAATGAGTGACAGGAGGTTTATCATGAAGAAAGTAAAACAGATTCTCGCGATACTGGGTATCGTCGTACTGTTATCCTTATATGTAATTACTTTGGTTTGCGCGATTGTAGATAACTCGAATACGATGCGGATGTTCCAGGCGTCCATTGTAGCATCATTTATTATTCCGGTGCTGATCTGGGCATATGGTTTTATCTATAGACTGATAAAGAAGTCATCGAAAGATGCAGAAGAAGCCGCAAAGAAAAATAAAGAGTCATTGAAAGAAAAAGCAAATATTTCCACAAAATAAAGAAAAAATGTATTGCATCCAGGTGGATGTATGTGTATAATGAATTGAACTTATAAAAGGGGAGCTGGTAAAAGCCGGCTGAGAGGAAACTGTGTGGTTTCGACCTATAACCTGATTTGGATAATGCCAACGTAGGGAACAATATCTGTATGCAAATTTGTAAGAAGAGATGTTCCGGCATCTCTTCTTTTTATTGTGTAGGAAATTTTTATGCAGTAAAAGTACGCGAATTTGCAAAGATACATACCTTCTACTATTGGCAAAACATAAAATTGGTTGAAAATTAAATTTATATTAAAAAACAAAAATAACAGGAGAGAAAAGATGAACACTTACACAACACAGATGGATGCGGCAAGAAAAGGAATTGTCACACCACAAATCAAAACAGTAGCAGAAAAGGAGCATATGCCGGTTGAAAAACTCATGCAGCTGGTGGCGGAAGGAAAAGTAGCAATCTGTGCAAATAAGCATCATAAATCATTGAATCCGGAAGGCGTGGGAAGTATGCTTCGCACGAAAATAAATGTCAATCTTGGTGTGTCGAGAGACTGCAAAGATTATGATATCGAAATGCAAAAAGTAATGAGTGCGGTAAATATGGGAGCAGAGGCGATTATGGATCTGTCCAGCCATGGAGATACGCAGCCGTTTCGCCGTAAGCTTACCAGCGAATGCCCGGCAATGATCGGTACAGTTCCGGTTTATGACAGTGTGATTCATTATCAGAGAGATCTGGCAACACTGACAGCACAGGATTTTATTGATGTTGTGCGCATGCATGCAGAAGATGGTGTGGATTTTGTGACACTGCATTGTGGAATTACAAGAAAAACAATTGACCAGATCAAAAAACACAAAAGAAAGATGAATATCGTAAGCCGTGGCGGCAGCCTGGTATTTGCATGGATGACGATGACCGGAGAGGAAAATCCGTTCTATGAATATTATGATGAAATTCTTGAAATCTGTGAGGAACATGATGTGACAATTTCTCTGGGGGATGCATGTCGTCCGGGATGTCTTGCGGATGCCACTGATGTGTGTCAGATTGAGGAGCTGGTGCGTCTGGGAGAACTTACAAAACGTGCGTGGGATCACAATGTGCAGGTGATGGTAGAAGGACCGGGACATGTGCCACTCGATCAGGTCGCTGCCAATATGAAAGTGCAGCAGAGCATCTGCATGGGTGCACCATTTTATGTGTTGGGACCACTTGTGACAGATATTGCACCTGGATATGACCATATTACAAGTGCAATCGGAGGCGCAGTGGCAGCTATGAACGGTGCAGCGTTTCTGTGCTATGTTACACCGGCGGAACATCTGGCTTTGCCTAATGTGGAGGATGTGAAGCAGGGAATCATTGCCTCAAAAATCGCAGCACATGCAGCGGATATTGCCAAAGGTATTCCGGGAGCAAGAGACATCGACGATAAAATGGCGGATGCCCGCAGAGTGCTTGACTGGGATGCGCAGTATGCATGTGCAATTGATCCGGAGACAGCAAAAGCAATCCGTGACAGCCGCAGCCCGGAGGATGATCACAGTGATACCTGTAGCATGTGTGGTAAATTCTGTGCAGTCCGCAGCATGAATAAGGCATTGGCAGGAGAATATATCGATATTCTTTAATGGGCTTTTGCCGGACCTTTTTATGGAAATTAAAAATTACTTGGAAAATGCATGCTCTTTTGGTATAATAGGAGTACATGTGAGTTATCCATGAATTCATATTTGATAAAGGTGGTATAAAAATGGCTATATTGCAAGAGTGGCAGAAGATTGCTTACAATGAGAAAGCAAACCAGGCTGAACTTCAGAAGTTCTGGCAGAGATATTTTCTCTTGGAGAAGGGGGTATATGAGAAGCTTCTTACAAATCCGGATGAAGTGGTAGAAGGTACAGTTAAGGAACTTGCAGACAAGTATGGTCTGTCAATTTTAGAGATGGCCGGATTCTTAGACGGAATTAATGAGAGTCTTGTTGAGCCAAATCCAATCGAGACCATGGAAGAGGATACAAAGGTAAGTCTTGCTTTTGATAAAGAGAAACTTTATAAGAACATGGTGGATGCACGTGCGGACTGGCTCTACAACCTCCCAATGTGGGATGAGATCTTTGATGCAGAGACAAAGCATAAGCTTTATCTGGAACAGAAGAAGTCAGGTACCGTTATTGTCGGCAAGAAAATTGGACGTAATGATCCATGTCCTTGCGGAAGTGGTAAGAAATACAAGAAGTGCTGCGGTCGTTAATATTGTCTGAAAACAAATGACAGTGTGATTGGGTGGAACAGTAATCATCCCCGGTATCAGAGAAAAACTGATGCCGGGGCTTTTTGTTTCGTTGCGAGGATTCCGGAGAAATGCATGGACTTACCCGCGTACGTCAGTTCACAATTTCGGAGGCACATCTGGTCATTCGTCCGGATCAGGCGGAGGAAGAGTTAAAGAGATGTTTTGATCTGTTTTATTATGTGCTGGATACACTGGGCCTTGAAGAAGGTGTGACTTATCGACTTTCCAAATGGGATCCAAAGAATAAAGAAAAGTATCTTGGAGATGATAATTATTGGAACCGTACACAGGAAGCATTGCGTGAAGTTCTTCATGAAAACGGCGTAGATGTGACGGTTGATAACCGTGCAGAGAAGATCGGATACAAGATTCGTGAAGAAATCCGTACAAAAGCAATCCGTAAGGAAGTAAAAGCGGAAGAAGAGACAAAATAAAATACATGTGGATCATCGATGATTGACAGGAGGGAACATGTTAGAAAAATTTTTTAAGTTAAAAGAAAATCACACAGATGTGAAAACGGAAGTGTTAGCGGGTATTACCACGTTTATGACGATGGCCTATATTCTGGCGGTTAACCCGACAATGCTCGCAGATGCAGGAATGGATAAGACAGCTGTTCTGATCGCAACCTGTCTTGCGGCGTTTGTTGGAACGCTGGCGATGGCACTCTTTGCAAATTACCCATTTGCGTTGGCTCCTGGTATGGGATTGAATGCGTATTTTGCATATACTGTATGTGACACTATGGGATATTCCTGGCAAGTGGCACTTATGGCAGTGTTTATCGAGGGAATTATCTTTATTGTACTTTCACTTACAAATGTGCGTGAAGCTATCTTCAATGCGATTCCTACGACACTCAAAAAAGGTGTCAGTGCAGGAATTGGTCTGTTTATCGCATTTATCGGATTACAGGGTGCACATATTGTAGTATCAAATGAATCTACATTGTTATCTGGTGTGAAATTTGCAGAAAACTGGCATACCGAAGGAATCTGTGCTCTGCTTGCATTGATTGGATTGATGGTTACTGCGATTTTGTATATCAAAAAAGTGAAAGCGTCCATTCTTATTGGTATTCTCGTGACGTGGATTCTCGGCATGCTCTGCCAGATGACAGGTATCTATCATGTTGATGTAGAAGCTGGTTATTATTCATTATATCCAACGTTGGAAATGACAGATTTCTCTGCAATTACAAAGACATTTGGTCAGTGCTTTAAAGCGGATTTCCACAATGTCGGAATCTTCAATTTTATTGTTGTATTATTTTCATTCCTGTTCGTAGATATGTTTGATACGATTGGAACATTGATCGGTGTATCTGATAAAGCGGGAATGCTTGACAAAGATGGAAAGTTACCGAGAGTAAAACAAGCGTTGTTTGCAGATGCAATTGCGACTTCTGCAGGAGCTGTCCTTGGAACATCTACAACGACCACATTTGTTGAGAGTTCCGCTGGTGTAGGAGCAGGAGCAAGAACCGGACTTTCTTCTGTGGTAACCGGATTTTTATTTCTGATTTCAATTTTCTTTGCACCGATTTTTAAAGCAATTCCGGGATTTGCAACGGCACCAGCGCTTATTTTCGTTGGTTTCCTTATGATATCTGCAATCGTAAAAATCGATTTTGAGGATCTTACAGAAGCAATTCCGGCATATCTTTGTTTGATTGCCATGCCACTGATGTACAGCATTGCAGAAGGTATTGCAATTGGTGTTATTTCCTATGTGATTATCAACCTGATCTGCGGAAAAGCAAAGAAAATCACACCGCTTATGTATATTCTTGCAGTATTATTTGTTTGCAAATATATTTTCCTGTAGGAAATGTAGGTAAATAAGAAAACAAAATTGACAAAGGCGTCACTTTTTTACAGAGAAAGTGGGGCCTTTGTCTGTGTAAAAATATCTAATAAAATTGACATTTTATACACAAATTTATATAATAACAACTAGTACGTATAAATAAAAAAGAAAGAGAGAAAATATTATGAAAAAATTTAGTAAAGTAGTAGCTGCTGCTATGGCAGCTACAATGGTAATGTCTCTTGGCGCATGTGGTTCAGACAATGGATCCACACAGGCAGGCAAAGGTTCATCAGGTGACGGAAAAACTTACACTGTTGGTATCTGCCAGCTGGTACAGCATGAGGCTCTTGACGCGGCAACGAAGGGATTTAAAGACGCCCTTACAGACAAGCTTGGCGACAGAGTGAAATTTGATGAGCAGAATGCAGCAGGAGATACTCCCACATGTTCTACGATCTGTACAACATTTGCAACAAACAACTATGATCTGATTCTTGGAAATGCAACTGCAGCACTTCAGGCTGCATCAGCTGCAACTGATACAATTCCGATTCTCGGAACATCTGTTACAGATTATGCAACTGCACTGGACATGTCCGACTGGACCGGAACAACTGGAAAGAATATCAGTGGTACAACAGATCTTGCACCATTGGATGAGCAGGCAAATTGTATCGCAGAATTATTCCCGGACGCAAAGAACGTTGGTATTATTTACTGTTCTTCTGAGCCAAACAGTGTTTATCAGTCAACAACAATCAAGGGATATTTAGAGGATAAGGGATACACGGTAAAAGAATATACATTCTCTGACTCTAATGACGTATCTGCAGTAACACAGAGTGCATGTGATGCTTCTGATGTTATTTATATTCCAACAGATAACACAGCAGCTTCCTGTACAGAGGCAATCAATAACGTAGCTTCTCCGGCAGGTACTCCTATTTTTGCAGGTGAGGAAGGTCTTGCAAAGGGATGTGGTGTTGCAACACTTTCTATCAGCTACTATGATCTTGGATACACAACTGGTGAGATGGCATATGATATTCTCGAGAACGGTGCAGACATCACTACAATGCAGGTAAAGACAGCTCCAAAATTCACAAAAGAGTATATCAAAGATCGTGCAGACGCACTTAACGTTACAGTTCCTGAAGATTATAAGGCAATTTCAGCTGAATAAGAGAGGAATTGTATAACACTACGGAGGTAAACAAATGTTGGCTTATTTTTCTTCCCTCAGCCTGGCTGCATTCACGAATGCACTCCCGGGAAATATAGCACAGGGATTAATTTGGGGAATTATGGCGCTGGGGGTTTATATCACCTTCCGTCTTTTGGACTTCGCGGATCTGACTGTGGATGGTTCGTTCGCAACTGGTGGAGCAGTTACTGTCATGCTGACGGTGAATGGTTGCAATATATGGATATCATTGCTTTGTGCCTGCATCGCAGGACTTCTGGCAGGACTTTGTACAGGTCTGTTACATACCAAACTCGGGATTCCTCCTATTTTAGCAGGAATTCTGACACAGATTGCACTGTATTCCATTAATCTGAATATCATGCAGCGCCATGCAAATCAGGCACTTAGCGTTGATAAGTACAATCTGATCATTTCATCACGTAATCTGACATCAGCCATTATTATTGGTATTGTGTTTGCGGCTGTATTGATTGTGATTCTTTACTGGTATTTTGGAACAGAGCAGGGGTCTGCAATCCGTGCGACCGGATGTAACCCAGCCATGAGTAAAGCACAGGGAATTAACATCGACAATATGAAACTGATCGGTCTGTCTCTTTCCAATGCGATTGTCGCACTGGCTGGAGGACTTTTGTCACAGTATTCTGGTTTTGCAGATGTAAACATGGGCCGTGGTGGCATCGTCATTGGTCTTGCTGCAGTTATTATCGGAGAGGTTCTGGGAGATGCTATCCTTGGAAAACATATGGATTTCAAAGGTCGTCTGATTTTTGTTATTATTGGTGGTATTATTTACTACATCGTAATAGGAATTGTTCTCTGGTTGAAGATGCCAAGTGATGATCTTAAGCTTTTTACAGCAATCATCGTTGCAATTTTCCTTGCCGTTCCATATCTCAAGGGAAAGAGCAAGAGTTCCTTTGCAAAAGCAGGAAAACGTTCAGCTGCGGCTATTAACAATACTGCAACAAAGGAGGGCAAATAAATGTTAGAGATTCGTAACGTACACAAGACCTTCAACCTTGGAACCATTAATGAGAAACATGCTTTAAATGGTGTGAATTTAAAACTGGATGCTGGCGATTTCGTAACCGTGATCGGTGGAAACGGTGCCGGAAAGTCGACGGTATTAAACGCTGTTGCAGGTACATGGCCGGTTGATGAGGGATCCATCCTCATTGATGGTGTGGATGTGACCGGACTTCCGGAGTTCAAGCGTGCGGCTTTTCTTGGCCGTGTGTTCCAGGATCCGATGACAGGAACCACAGCAACCATGCAGATCGATGAAAATCTGGCGCTTGCTGCGCGCAGAGGTCAGAGACGTGGTTTAAGCTGGGGAATTACAAAAAAAGAAAAAGAACGCTATCATGAACTTTTAAAAGAACTGGACCTTGGACTGGAAGATCGTATGACATCAAAAGTAGGATTGCTTTCCGGAGGACAGCGTCAGGCTGTGACACTTCTTATGGCTTCTTTGCAGAAACCAAAGCTTTTACTTCTGGATGAGCACACGGCAGCACTTGATCCAAAGACGGCAGCAAAAGTACTGACACTTACTGACAAGATTATTAAAGAAAATAATCTGACAGCAATGATGGTTACACATAACATGCGTGATGCGATTGCGCATGGAAATCGTCTGATTATGATGCATGAAGGAAAAGTGATTCTTAACATTGCAGGAGAGGAAAAGAAGAAACTTACCGTTGCGGATCTTTTACAGCAGTTCGAGCGTGTAAGTGGTGAAGAATTTACAAGCGATAAGGAACTTCTTTCCTAAAAATGACATTGGCATATCTGTGAATAGAAGAAAAAAATCCGAACATACTATTCGGGAACTTGAAAAGTTCTTTACGGATTTTTAAAGGAGGTATGTCAAATGACAAAATTGGATTGTAATGTGGTAAGCTGTTCATACAATGATGATAATTGTTGTAGCAGACAGGATATCCTTGTAGAAGGAACACAGGCAAAAACATCTTCTGAGACTTGCTGCGGAAGTTTTGCACCAAAGGGATGCGGTTGCGGAAGCAATTGTCATAAGGATGGCGCAAAAAAGGAGACAGCGGTTGCATGCGAAGCAACGGAATGTAAGTTCAACAGTCAGAAGCAGTGTTCCGCAAATCATATCGGCATTGCCGGAGGCCATGCTGATTCCTGCCGTGAGACGGAGTGTGGAAGTTTTGTTTGTCAGTGTTAACTGAATAGTCAAAATAAATGAAGAGGTTCTTCCTTATTTGTGGAAGAACCTCTTTACTTTGTGTTGAGAAATCTGTTTAAAATGAATAGAACTAATAACATATCTGATTCGTTCAATTCTTGAAATAGGGCTACCGCAATCCCACTGGCTTTAGACGGTGGGTTAAGGTAG
>ENA-UOJQ01001499-UOJQ01001499.1-human-gut-metagenome-genome-assembly--contig:-P63-NODE-1499-length-18359-cov-34.734812_pt1 | contig 18359 bp, 21 predicted proteins | sample MGYA00242352_ERZ723899 | MGnify/ENA metagenome assembly ERZ723899 | reverse complement strand
GCATCGTGTTCTTTATAAGGGCTTAATCTTCCAGTCTGCCGTGGTCACAGCCAAGCGACAGATAACGCTCCATCTCCCCTCTCAGCACCATCTGGGCGTACTCCAAGGGCTTGTTGTAGAGCAGCCAGTCCAACTCTGCCCGCTGTGCCGGGGTGTTGCCGTACTCATCCTCCACAGCGATGCAGTCGATGGCAAGGGTGGTGTATGACGTTCGCAAACGTAGCAATGGCCAAACCCCTTTAGCATATAATATGATTGAGTGCTTTTAAATTTAAGCGCTTGAACTTACGTCCTTTTGTGGTATAATAAAGCTAGAGGATAGCGGCATTGACCAGCTATCGGTGGCGATGAAACAGTGGACTGGTTCGGTATCAGCCGATTGTGGAGCCAGACCGTGGGTTGAGCGATAACCACAAGCCGAATAGATTCGATGAATCGAAAGAAAACGCTTAATAGGAGCCTTGCCTTTCGGCAGGGCTTCTATTTTTTTGAGGGAAGGTGAAAACGTGCAGGACGAACAGCAAGATATTTTGTATCGGGCAGCAGAAGTCTGGAAAGAACTGACTGAGTACCACTATGTTTTCACCTACGGCTATAAGGGTGAACTGCACGAGATCAAGCTGACATTTTCACCAGAGGATTTCCCTCACCTTGCTGGGTTCCACTACCTGAAAGACATCGCCCTTCCCCGGTATAGCCCGCGCAAAACAGTGGATATGATTCTGTCTGATAAGATCACCTACGACAAGGTAAAGAAGGGCACACTCTATCAGGAGTATGTGAAACCACGTCTGCTGGCACTGGTGCGGTTGAAAGAAATACTGGAACAGGAGTTCGATCTGTTCTCCTATATGCCCCAGTTCTATCCGTTCGTGACCAAAATCAAAGCGGATTACCTGATTTCCAGCCGGATTGAACCAACTGCCTTTGTGTTCATTATCCGGGAATCCCCCTCTGGCAATGCGGTATGTGACTTTCTGTGCTGCTCTGCTTTTGAAGAAAGCGGCCGTGACTACCGTGCAAACCAACGTTCTCGAACGCTCCTGAAGAAAGAGCGTGTACATATCGAAACGCAAGACACGGTGGTTCTGTATGACCGCTTGCCGAAAAATCTCGATTAACAAAACGATGCCCACTCACTCATGGAAAAACCATGGGCGGGTGGGTATCATTTTCTTTGCAAATAAAAAGGACATCTACAACACCGTGGTGCTGTCCAATGTCCCTTGCGACTGATTTTATCGTTGTCCGCCAACCTCAGGCTCCTATGTCCTGCATCGCTTTCGGGTTTTATCGCTGCCCGCCAGCCTCAAGCCCTTACGTCTTGCATCAGATCGGATTTTAGGTGTCAGCCACACCAGCGGAGTGACGTCCGCTCTCCTGTTTAATAGTATATTCGATTGGTACTCAAATGGCAATGGCCTTTCAAAGTAATCAATCTTTCAGTCTGCCGTGGTCACATCCCAGCGACAGATAATGCTCCACCTCCCCACCCAGCACAAGCTGGGCGTACTCCAAGGGCTTATTATACAGCAGCCAGTCCAGCTCTGCCCGCTGTGCCGGGGTGCTGCCGTACTCGTCCTCCACGGCGATGCAGTCGATGGCAAGAGTGGTGCCATCCTCGAACCGGGCTTCCACCCGGTTGGTGTCCATATTGAAGCGGCAGGAAAGCAGTTTGTTCATGGTGAACCTCATTTCTATATCAAACGGTGTCTGTTCGGATGTCCTAAACCCTGCCATAAAACCGGTGGTTGATTTGTCCATTGGGCTTTGTTTTGCCCGTCTGCACATTTTTGCACACTTTTTGCACACCTGAATAGCTGGATAACGGTTGCAAAGCATTACACTGTATGCAAATAATGCGGTGTGTGCAAAGGCGTGTTTTGCGATGATGCGATAAAAATAACGCTTCTTCGAACTTTTGAAATTTGACGAATGATGCACCTTGGATTCTTTTAATCAGAGGGCCAGGGATTCGAGTTCCCTCGAGCGCACCAAAAGGACGATAAATCGTTGAAAGAAACGGTTTGTCGTCTTTTTTGTTTTATATGGACATTTTAGGCTTGTACCTGTGATTTTTTCAAAAAATGCAGAGATCGGAGGGACAAAATTAGAAAAGCACAGACGGATTTGCTTCGCAAAGCAGACGTGTTTGGCGAAAATCAGAACCGCAGTACCCGTGCGTTATTGCGGGGCTTTGCCTGCGGATGGGCGTCACCGGGGCGGGGGTAACCGAGAAGCAGCTGCATCACGGCGTAGTAATCGGTGCGGATGCCCCATTGCCGCAGGATATCCTGCCCGTAGGGGGCAGCAAAGGCGGTCCAACCCTGGCCGATATAGCAGCTGCCCACGCCCAGCGCATCCGCCGCCAGCATCATGTTTTCGGCGGCCACGGCGCAGTCCTCTGCCGCAAAGAGAAAATCTTTCGGGGCGAACAGGGTGATGACCGTGGGCGCATCGTAAAAAGCGTTGGTCAGCTTTGCGTCGTCCACGATGCTGGGCTGCTCGCGGGAAACATAGCGCGTGGCGGTGGACATCCGAAAATAGGAATTGGCCCGCTTGATCTTGCCCAGCCGCTCGTTGACTTCCCGATTCTGGCTGACCGCAAAAATTACGCCCTGCCGTCCGCCTGCGCTGGGCGCATACAGCCCGGCCTGCAAAATTTTCTGGAGGGTTTCTTCTTCGATCTGGCGCGTATCGAACCGCCGGATGGAGCGGCGGTGGAGAATCGTCTGCAAAATATCCATATTAAATTACCTCCTTCCAGCACTGCGGGTCGGCGGCGTAGAAGTCGCCGCTCTTGCCGCTGGCTACAGCCGGGCAGCCCCGGCAGAAGGCCAGCAGTTCACACTTGGAGCATTTGGCAAAGCGGGCGTAGTCCCGGTGCTGCTCCATCTGGCAGACCCACACATCGGCCAGCCGATCCTCGAACACATTGCCCGCCCTGCTGTTCTGCACCCGGCGGCAGGCATACACATCGCCCGTGGGCAAGATGGTCAGATGGCAGTTGCCGCAGTTGCAGCCGCCATAGATCATGCCGTCCTCGTAGACTCCATCCAGCGTGAATGCCCCCGTCTCGTACTCGTACAGCGTCCAGAGGTGGTCTTTCTTGTTGAAATAGGTGGTGCATCCGGCGGCTTCATATTCCTTGAACTTTTTATCGCAGTCGGCCAGAAGCTGGCGGTAGCGCAGGGGCGCGATGCCGGTGTCCTTCTCCCCGCTGGTGGGGCAGTAGCGGGCAAAGGCGAATACGTTCGCGCCTGCGGCCGCCACCGCGTCAATGATGCCGGGCACTTCGTCGATGTTCTTGCCGGAAACCGTGGTCATGACCACCGAGCGGATGCCCGCCCGGTTGATGCAGCCGATCTTCTCCAAGGTCGTGTCGAAGCTGCCCGGCTTGCGGAACCAGTCGTGGGTCTCGCGCAGGCCGTCAATGGACAGCTGGTACTTCTCGCAGCCGTAGTTCTTCAGCCGCTGGCAGACGGCATCGTTCAGGTGGAACGGATTGCCCAGAATCGTGAAGGGGATGCTGTGTGTTTTGAGCAGCTCCAGCAGCTGCCAGAAATCCGGGTGCAGGATCGGGTCACCGCCCGTGATATAGAAATAGGGCAGACGGTCATGCACCGCGCAGAAATCCAGACAGTTATAGAAGGTCTCCTGCATCTCGGCCCAGCTCATGGAATCCAGATGCTTGCAGGTGTTTTCAGAGAAGATGTAGCAGTGCCGCAGGCGGATGCGGCAGGGGTCTTCTTTGCCCAGCCGAACAGATTGGAAAGTGTCATAAGATGTTGCCTCCGTAAATTGTTTTGCGGACTTCATTGTCCGCGCTTTTAGTATAATTCGGCGGTGTACGGATGAAAAGTACGCACCTTTTTATTACCGGGTCACCTTTTTGTAACTGTCTTGCGCGTTCGGGAAAGGATGGTTATAATATGCATATAACATTCTTTTGGAAACTGATATCACGCCTATGGAGGTGCCCCTATGAAAACCAAAGAAGAACTGCCTGCCTGCCCGGTGGTGACCACCGTTTCCCTCATCGGCAGTAAGTGGAAGCTGCTCATCATGCGGAACCTGCTGGCGCGGCCCTGGCGGTTCAATGAACTGCGCAAAGACTTGGATGGCATCAGCCAGAAGGTGCTGACCGACAGTCTGCGCTCAATGGAAGCGGACGGCCTTGTGGTGCGCACGGTCTATGCAGAGGTGCCGCCCCGGGTGGAGTACGCCCTCAGTCCGCTGGGAGAATCCATGAAGCCCATCATCAAGTCGATGGAGACCTGGGGCCTGGCCTACAAGAGCGGCACGCTGCCCGGAACAGCAGAGGAACCGGCATAAAACCGGAAAGGATAAAACGCAGAACACCCGTTCACCTGTGGCATCTCCACGGTGAGCGGGTGTTCGTTTGTCTGCATGGGATAAGCGGCTCAGCGGCTGCGCTTTTTGCGGGGGTCCCGGCCGCTCTGGGGCGGTCTGTGCCCTGCGGCCGCGCAGCGGCCTGCCGCCTGCCCGGCGGCGATGCCGCTGCCGAAGGCCCAGTGCAGGTTGAAGCCGCCGCAGCTGCCGGTGCAGTCCAGCGTTTCGCCCACGAAGTAAAGGCCGGGGCAGCCCTTGAACTGGAAGTGCGTGTCCACCTCCCGCAGGGCAAGGCCGCCGCCGGTCACCTGGGCCTGCCGCCAGCCGCAGGGGGTGAGCCCCTCAAACCGCCAGTGTTTGGCGGTGCGGGCCAGCTTCTGCCACTGGCCCGGGGTGAGGGCGGCTGTGTCCGGCAGGGCGGCGGCGGACCACAGCGCCCGGCCCAGCTTTGGGTTCAGCAGGCCCAGCCAGAAGTCGGCCGGGCGCTCCCCTGCCGCCTGCCGGGCGTGGGCGGCCAGCAGCCCGGCAAGGGCCGCTTCGTCCAGCGCCGGGAACAGGTCCAGCTCCACGGCGGGGGCTTTCGGGCCGCGGCCCGGGGCAAGCAGGCCGGACAGCTGCATGATGCAGATGCCGGAAAGCCCGTAGTCGGTGAACTGCACTTCGCCCGTCTCCACGGCCAGCACATGGGTGCCGTCCAGCAGGGTGGCGGACGCTTTGGCGCGGATGCCCGCCAGCGCTTTGTCCGGCTTTGCGCACTGCAGGGCGGTCAGGCAGGGGTAGAGCGGTTCCACCCGGCCGCCGCACTGCCCGGCGAACCGGGGGCCGAAGCCGTCGGTGCCGAACTGCGGCCCGGCTGCGCCGCCCATGGCGCAGATGACGGCGTCGGCCCGCAGGGTCTCGGCGGTGCCCTCGGCGTTCTGGAACTGCACCGCGTAGCCGCCCCGGCTCTGGGCCAGGGTGCTCACGGTGCAGCCGGTGCGCAGCTGCACCCGGCGGCGTGCCAAGTGGTGCTCCAGCAGGGCCAGCACATCCGCCGCCTGGTTGGAGTAAGGGTACACCCGGCCTGCTTCGTCGGTGCGGGTGTACAGGCCGTGGGCGGCCAGCCAGCCCAGCGGGTCGGCGGCGTTCACGGCCTGCAGCAGCGGGCGCAGTGCGGCGGGGTCGGCCGTGAAGTATTTCTCCGGCGCGATGCCGGTGTTGTCCAGGTTGCAGCGGCCGTTGCCGGTGGCCAGCAGCTTTTTGCCCGGCTTCGGGCTGCGTTCCAGCACGGTCACCTGCGCGGAGGGCGCAGCTTCGGCCGCCGCCAGCGCGGCGGTCAGCCCGGCGGCACCGCCGCCCAGAATGAGGATGTGTGCCATGCGGGCACCTGCCTTTCCTGCAAAAATCTGCTTTCATTGTAGCAGAACCGGGGCCAAAACACAACGAACCGGGGCTTTTTTGCCGGTTGCAACCGCTGGTTGACAGATTTCCAAGCGCAAATGGTAGTTGTCAACCGCAGAATGTGGTATGCTGGGGGCAGAAAAACAGCTGTGATTTCGTACGAGTGCCCATACAAAAAGGAGAAGATCATGATTTTAGCGGAAAAGATCGCCCAGCTGCGCAAACAGAATGGCTGGAGCCAGGAAGAACTGGCGAACCGCCTGCAGGTGTCCCGGCAGGCCGTGTCCAAGTGGGAGGGCGGCGCGTCCATCCCGGACCTGGACAAAATCTTAAAGCTCAGCGCGCTGTTCGAGGTGACCACCGATTACTTATTGAAGGATACTCTCGAAGCGCCCGATGCGGCCCCGGCGGCGGTGCTGCCCGCACCGGAGGCGGAACCCCTGCGCACGGTGACGCTGGAAGAAGCGAACGACTACCTGAGCCTTGTGCAGGCCGCCTGCGGGCGCATTGCGGCGGGCGTGGGCCTGTGCATCCTCTGCCCCATCGCCTTGCTACTGCTTGGTGCCTGGGCGGACGGCACCCCGCGCGAGGGCTTTGCGGCCGGTGCCGGGATGATCACTCTGCTGGTGCTGGTGGCGCTGGGCCTGCTGCTCATCCTCCCGGCGGCAATGCAGCTGGAAAGCTATGACTATCTGGAAAAAGAAGTGTTCCAGCTGGGCTACGGGGTGGCCGGGATCGTGGAAAAACAGAAAAAGGAATGCGGCCCGCACCTTCTGCGGCAAAGCACCTGGGGCGTGGTGGGCTGTGTGCTGTCGGTGGTGCCGCTGATGGCGGCGGTGATGCTGGACAGCTCCGACTTCTGGATGGCGGCAGCGGTGTGCCTGCTGCTGGCCATCGTGGCGATCTCGGTGCAGCCGCTGATCCGGGCCGGGATGCAGAAGGAAGCGCTGGATAAGCTGCTGCAGACCGGGGACTACACCGTGGAGAGCAAGTGGGTGACCCGCCGGGTGGGCTGGTTTGCCGGGGCCTACTGGTGCGGCGTGACGGCGGTGTACCTGGGCGTGAGCTTCCGCCACGACAGCTGGAACACCAGCTGGTGGATCTGGGCTGTGGCGGGGGTGCTGTTCGCGGCCGTGTGGCTGGCGGTGCGCGCCTGGGCGGGCCGGAGCGAAGAATGAGCTCCCCCCGGGGCGCAGCGGCGGCAGGTATAAATTTCCCGTTCTGACAGATACTAACTGTATCGCCACAAACAAGGAAACAGAACGGAGGAGACCAAAGCATGAAAGCAACAGGTATCGTGCGCCGCATCGACGAGCTGGGCCGGGTGGTGATCCCCAAGGAGATCCGCCGCACCCAGCGCATCCGCCGGGGCGACCCGCTGGAAATTTTCACCACCGGCGACGGCGAGGTGATCTTTAAAAAGTATTCGCCCGTGGGCGAGATGAACGGCGTGGCGGCGCAGTACGTTGAGGTGCTGAACCGCAGCTTTGCGCTGACCGCCTTCGTGGCCGACCGGGACCGCATCCTCGCGGTCAGCGGCACCGGACGGCGGGAGCTTGCCGACCGCAGCATCAGCCTGCCGCTGGAAAAGCTCATGGACGCCCGCAAGCCCTACCAGAACGAGGGCACCGCCGACCGTGCAGTGCTGCCCTGCGAAGGCTCGCCCCGGGTGCTGCTGTGTGCAGTGCCCATCATCGCGGCGGGAGATGTGACCGGGGCGGTGGGCCTGCTCACCGAGGACCGCACCGCTGTGCCGGACGATGCCCAGCGCAAGGCGCTGAGCGTGGCAGCGGCCTTTCTGGCCCGGCAGATGGAGGAATAATACGAATAAAGAAGCAGAGCCGTCCGTAAAAATGCGGACGGCTCTGCTTTTTATGCTGGGAAACGATTACTCGGCTTTGAGGGTGTGCTGCAGGTCGTACCATGCTTTGATGACCTGCGGGCGGAAGGTGTAGCGGCCGGGCTTGAAGTCCGCGCCGTAGTCCTTCATCAGGCCCTGCTCCACGCACCAGCGTGCGGCCTGCTGGGCATCGGTGTTGTCGGCGTCGATGTCCGCATAGAGCGCGGTGCTCTGGGGCTGGGGCTGTTCAGCGGCCTTCCACAGCATCATGGCCAGCTGCTGGCGGTTGGTGGGAATGACGCCGTCGGGCAGGTTGAGCTCCATCCAGACCTGGGTGCCCACAAGGTAAGCGGCACCGCCGATGAGCACACCGCTGGTGACGCCAACACCGATGGCGGTGCCGGTGTCCGTGGTGTCGGGGAAGTCGGGCTCGCCCGGGTCGGGAGAAGGCAGCGTTTCAGTCGTGATGGTGCTGTGGCCGGTGGGCAGCGTGACGGTATACACACCGTCTTCATCCGGCTCCAAAACGGTTTCATCGCCGTTTGCGTCCACCAGCTTGTAGATCAGGTCTTCGCTGGCATCGGCAGGTTTGGTGAAGGTGAGCTTGTCGCCTTCTTTGGCAATCAAATCGCCGTCCTCATCGTACTTGGGGGCGGCATCGTTGACCTTCAGGTTGTCAAGCGTTACGCCGTCCGGCAGGGTGAGGGCGTAACCAACGGTGAAGGAGACGGGAGACATTGTGCTCATAACGGGGTTGCCCTCGTCATCATCGGTGTCGCGCAGCGTTGCGGAGAGGGTGTAGTTGCCTTTTTTGTTAAAGGTTACACGGAACTTGCACTCGGTCGCATCCTCATCGGTGTCCAGATAAAGTTCGTGGTCGATATCTTCGTCGTGATAGGCAAAAACGGCTTTACCGGTGCTGTCCACATCCAGCTTGCGCCACGAGCCGTCATCGCTGTCCGTATCATCGGTGAGGTCGAAATAATACAGTTCTTCGATCGCTTCAGGCTGGTCAAACTGCAGAGAACCGAGTGCATACTCATTGGCCTCGTTATTGGGTGTGATGGAAAGGGTGAATGCGGTTTCTTCATTCGGGTAGATAACAGAGCTGCCGAGATCAGTCTTGATGACGGGAGCTACATAATGGTCCTTGCAGGCAATGGTCACGTTATCATTCGGCATCTCGAACCAGGCGTCCTCGGCTTCGGTCGCGGGGTGGATGGTAATTTCCGGCTCGGCCGTCCAGCCGTCCAGCGTGTTGCCGTTCTCATAGGACAGATAAACTTTCTTGCCCGGGATGGTGCCGGTGATAGTGGTCGTTTTGCCGGTGGCCTCATCCTTCCGGTAAGCATAACCGGGTGTGTTGCCCTCGGCATCCTTTGCAATGGTGATGGTGTGGATATTTTCGTCCTGATAGCTTGCCACCAGAGCATAGTCACGGGAGCTCAGGTCATTGTTGGTGATTTCCCGGCTGTAGTTCTCCGGCGAATAGCGGGTGCTGCTGTCGTCTTCATACCAGCCGGTGATGGTGTGACCGTCCGTTGTGGTGCCGGAAGCGGCGGGCAGAGTGCTGCCTGCGCTGGCATAGACATCAGCGGCACAAATATCAGCGGTGTTATTGCAGATCGTGCCGCCGGTGCTGGTGATCTTACCGTAGGAGGCGTAAAGGCCGCCGCCGTATTTGGCATGGTTGTTGGCAATGGTGCCGCTGTTCAGTTCGATCTCAGCCGGATGGTCGGGGCTGGTGTACTGGATGCGGACACCGCCGCCGTTCTGGTCGGCAGTATTGTTGGTGATGCTGCCGCCGTTCATGATAAATTTACCTTCGTGAATGTTTACAGCACCGCCATTGTATGCGTTGCAGTTGGTAATGCTGCTGTTGTCTTCCATGGTAAATGTGGCATTCGTATCGACATAAACACCGGCACCACCATACAGGCTGCTGCCGGTTTGGGTGTAAGTGCAGCTGGTGATGCGGCTGCTATCCTTCATGGTAAAAGAGCCACAAGCAAAAATGCCGCGGGAACAGTTTTCAATCGTGCTGCTGTCATGCATGATGACAGTAGTGCCAGAGTAGCTGGAAATGCCCTTGCCGTATGTGTCGTTTATATTTTTGATGCAGCTGCTGTTATACATATTCAGTTGGCCGTAAGCGACCAAAATACCACACCTGCCGCCTTCCGAGCCATCAACACAGCTCTGGCCATACATATTCAAAAATGCGTTGTAGTTATTGGAAATGGCAGTGCTAATAAATACGAGATTAGATCCGTTTTGGCTGGTATTGCCTTTGATGCATACATCATCATGCAGGTTCACTGTGCTTTTGCCAATATCAAGGATATAATGCGTCGGGGTACAGTTATTGAACGTGACACCTCCGTAAATGTCCAAAGTACTGCCATCAGTGGTGTGGATGATACTGTAGGCATTGCTGCCGCCGGTAAAGTTGAGCAGATTGCCGCCGCCGGACTGGCCCAGAATTACTTTGGTGCCGCTGCCTACCACAAACAGCTCGAGGTTGTCAATGGTAATGGTATGGCCATTGCCCAGAATGGTGGTGGTATTTGCAGAAATCAGCGCTTTCGGTGAATTATAATACTTGCCCGTTTCTTTCAGAGTGATATCATCCGCAAGCTCGATCAGATAGTTGCCGGTGCCGGAAGGATCAGCATTGATCTGCTGGACCGCCTCCGCAAAAGTAACGATGCCATTTGCTTCCGAAGCCGTATCAGCAACTTTGAAGACCTTGGTATACTTGGTGTCGTCGGCATCATTTTCCGCATCAACTTCCTGCACGCTCACCGCGTCAGGGCTAATACCCCACCCCCCGTATCTTCTGCGAATGCAGAAACGGGGAACAGGGAGAACATCATGCTGACTGCCAGCAGACCGCTGAGCAATCTCTTTCTCATAAAACATCCTCCTCTTTTTTCTGCACCGCGCCGCCAACCGCTGGCAGACAAGCCGTGCAGACTACATTATAAGTTTAGTATAAGCGGCGGTGGCGGCTTTTTCAATGTGCAGATGTACCGAAATAATGAACGTGTTTTTGGAAATACCGGTTATAAAGCACTTTTTTGCGGCGCACGGCAAAGCCCGGCCCCGACCGCCCGACTTTATGGATAGAATTATGAATCTTTACGCCGCAAGGGTGACCGCTTAGCTTTATGACAGAATTATGAATCTTTATAAACATTTTTGCAAAGCCCTTGACAGCACCGGAAAATTGGCTATAATGGTCTTAGCACTCAGGAACAAGGAGTGCTAAACAAACAAAAGCGAACGCAAAAAGGAGGCAGGCGCTATGACGATGGATGCACGCAAGCAGCGAGTCTTGCAGGCGATCGTGGCGCTGTATGGTCTCGAAGGGGAGCCCGTTGGCAGCAGCGTGCTGGCAAACTACTTTGATATGGCGGTTTCCAGCGCAACGCTTCGCAATGAGATGGCGGCGCTGACAAAGCTGGGCCTGCTGGAGCAGCCCCACACCAGCGCGGGCCGTGTGCCCAGCGCCAAGGGCTACCGTTACTACCTTGATAATCTGCTCACCAGCGATCAGCCGCTGGACCGCGTGACCCGTGCCCGTGTGGATGCGGTGTTCGCAAGCCTCGACCACGAGCCGGAAAAGCTGGCCGCCGGTGCCGCCAAGGCGCTGGCAGCCATCAGCGGCTGCACCGCCGCCGTCAGCACCCCGTGTGCCGAGGACCTGTGCATCGCCCACTATGAAGTGGTTCAGGTGGGCCGCAGCGCAGCGGCTGTGCTGGCCGTGACCACCGCCGGTTACGTCCGCACCCGTGTGGCGCGGGTGCGCACCGGGCTCTCGCGGGAAGCGGCGGCCGCTCTGGCTGCCCTGCTGAACCGCAACCTGACCTTCGTGGCACCGGTGGACCTGTCCCCCCGGCTGCTGGCAGAGCTGTGCAGCCAGATCGACCCGGAGCTGGTGCCCGTCATCAGCGCGGCGGCGGCCATTTTGCAGGATTCCGTCAAGCCCCACGTCTTTCTGGGCGGCGAGCAGTACCTGCTCAACTGGCCCCAGCTGGACGGCAAGGTGGGCGACATCCTCACCCTGCTGAACGACGAGGAGCAGGCCGCAGACCTCATCGCGCCCCCGGCTGACCGCAATGAGAGCGTGCTGCTGGGCGAAGACCTGGAGCCGCAGATCCCGGGCATGTGCATCGTGAGCAACCGGTATCTGGTGGGCGGCGGCCTGTGGGGCTCCATCGCCCTGATCGGCCCCACCCGGATGCCCTTCCAGAAATTGATGCCGCTGCTGCATTACTTTGCAGACCAGCTGGGCGAGGGCATGAGCGGCAAACGAAAAGACACCCCGCAGGCTGCCGCACCCCGGCGGACTGTGATCTATAAGGAGGACCTGGAATGAGCGAAGAAACCAAGAACATGGCTCCGGCGCAGGAAGCTGAGCAGCCCGAAACCGCTCCCGAGGAAACGACCGAACCCGCCGCAGCACCCGAACAGGAAGCTGCCGCCGACGAGAAGGCTGAACCGAAGGACGACAAGAAAAAGGACGGCTGGTTCAACAAAAAGGCCCGGGAGCTGGAAGCCGTCAAGGCAAAGCTGGACGCCGCCGAGGCCAACGCCGCACAGGCAAAGGACCAGCTGCTGCGCATGGCGGCCGAGTACGAGAACTACCGCAAGCGCTCCACCCGCGAAGCCGACCAGAAGTTCAACGACGGCGTGTCCTTCGCGGTGAACCAGATCATCCCCATTCTGGACACGCTGGAGATGGCGGCCAACGCCCCCACCACCGACGAGAACTACAAAAAGGGCGTGACCATGACGCTGGACAAAGCCGCCAAGGCGCTGGATGCTCTCCACGTGGAGGAGATCGAAGCGCTGGGCAAGCCCTTTGACCCCAACTTCATGAACGCCGTGCAGCAGATCCCCGCCCCGGACGGGCAGGAGAGCGGCACCGTCATCACGGTCTACCAGAAGGGTTACAAGCTGGGCGACAAGATCGTCCGCCATGCGACCGTTGTGGTGGCCGAATAACAACGCCTGAACTTCCGCAAGGGAGTTTTGAATATACCATCCGCTAAGCAAAAACTTGAGCATCATATAAACAAGATTTGTTCTTTCGAGAGGAGTTTTCATTATGAGTAAGATCATTGGTATCGACCTTGGTACTACCAACAGCTGCGTGGCTGTCATGGAGGGCGGCGAGCCCGTCGTCATCGCAAACTCTGAGGGTGCACGCACCACCCCGTCTGTGGTGGGCTTCACCAAGACCGGCGACCGTCTGGTCGGTCAGGTCGCAAAGCGTCAGGCCATCACCAACCCTGAGAACACCGTCGCTTCCATCAAGCGCTTCATGGGCACCGACCACAAGGTGACCCTGAACGGCAAGGAGTACACTCCCCAGCAGGTCAGCGCTATGATCCTGCAGAAGCTGAAGGCTGACGCCGAGGCTTATCTGGGCGAGACCGTCACCGAGGCCGTCATCACCGTGCCCGCCTACTTCAACGACAGCCAGCGTCAGGCCACCAAGGACGCAGGCACCATCGCAGGCCTGAACGTCAAGCGTATCATCAACGAGCCCACCGCTGCTTCTCTGGCATACGGTATTGATAAGGAAGAAGACCAGAAGATCATGGTCTACGACCTGGGCGGCGGCACCTTCGATGTCTCCATCATCGAGATGGGCGACGGCGTCACCGAGGTTCTGGCCACCAACGGTGATACCCATCTGGGCGGCGATGACTTCGATGAGCGCATCATCAACTGGATGGCAGACGCCTTCCAGCAGGAGAACGGCATCGACCTGCGCAAGGACAAGATGGCCGCTCAGCGCCTGAAGGAAGCTGCCGAGAAGGCAAAGATCGAGCTGTCCAGCGCCATGAGCAGCCAGATCAACCTGCCCTTCATCACCGCCGACGCTACCGGCCCCAAGCATCTGGATATGACCCTGACCCGCGCAAAGTTCAACGAGCTGACCGCTGATCTGGTCGATCGCACCATGACCCCTGTCCGCAAGGCTCTGCAGGATGCAGGCCTGCGTCCCTCTGACCTGAAGAAGGTCCTGATGGTCGGTGGTTCCACCCGTATCCCCGCTGTCTACGACGCCGTCAAGAAGGAACTGAACTGCGAGCCCTTCAAGGGCATCAACCCCGATGAGTGCGTGGCTGTGGGCGCTGCCATTCAGGGCGGCGTGCTGCAGGGCGATGTCAAGGGCCTGCTGCTGCTGGATGTCACCCCGCTGAGCCTGGGCATTGAGACCCTGGGCGGCGTGTGCACCAAGATCATCGACCGCAACACCACCATCCCCACCCACAAGAGCCAGGTGTTCTCCACCGCTGCGGACAACCAGCCCTCTGTTGAGGTCAACGTCCTGCAGGGCGAGCGTGAGTTTGCACGCGACAACAAGAGCCTGGGCGTCTTCCATCTGGACGGCATTGCTCCGGCTCCCCGTGGTGTGCCGCAGATCGAAGTCACCTTCGATATCGACGCCAACGGCATCGTGAAGGTCAGCGCCAAGGACCTTGGCACCGGCAAGGAGCAGAACATCACCATCACCGCTTCCACCAACATGTCCAAGGAAGATATCGACAAGGCTGTGAAGGAAGCTGAGCAGTTTGCTGCCGACGACAAGAAGAAGCGCGAGGAAGTGGATATCCGCAACGGTGCCGACCAGATGGTCTTCCAGACTGAGAAGATGCTGAAGGAGAACGGCGACAAGCTGCCCGCTGAGGTGAAGACCGAGGCCGAGGCAAAGCTGGCCGACCTGAAGACCGCTGTGCAGTCCGGCAATGTGGACGACATCAAGGCAAAGCAGGAAGCTCTGAGCCAGGTGTTCGAGAAGATGTACCAGGCAGCCGCTGCCGCACAGCAGGCTGCAGGCGCACAGCCCGGCCCCGACGCAGGCAACAACCAGCAGAAGCCCAACGATGACGGCGTCGTGGATGCCGACTTCAAGGAAGTCTGATCAACTGAACTGAGCGGTGCGTGTCCGGCCAAACCGGAGGACACACACGCATGAATAGCAAAAGCCGCTCCGGTTTCGGCCGGGGCGGCTCTTGCTGGTTATAGAGCGAGGAACCGACCGGGGCGTTTCCCGGATAGAACGTTCCCGGAGAGGTGAGTGGATATGGCACAGGAAAAGCGTGATTACTACGAAGTGCTGGGGGTATCCAAAACGGCGACGGATGCGGAGATCAAAAAGGCATACCGCAAGCTGGCAATGAAGTACCACCCGGACTACAACCCCGGCGACAAGGAAGCCGAGGAAAAGTTCAAGGAGGTCAATGAGGCCAACGAGGTGCTTTCGGACCCGAAAAAGCGCCAGCTGTACGACCAGTACGGTTTTGCAGGCGTTGACCCGGCCTACGCAGCCCAGAACGGCGGCGGCCCCGGTGCGGGCGGCTTTGGCGGTTTTGGCGGCGACGGCGTGGATCTGGGTGACATCTTTGGCGATATCTTTGGCGGCGGCTTCGGCGGTTTTGGCGGCGGCAGCCGCTCCAACCCCAACGCTGCCCGCAAGGGTCAGGACGTCCGCGTGCGCATCACCCTGAGCTTTGACGAGGCGGTGCACGGCTGCAAGAAGAACATCACCATCACCCGCCAGCAGGAGTGCACCGAGTGCCACGGCACCGGCTGCGCCGCCGGCACCAGCCCCGAGACCTGCCCGGACTGCGGCGGCCGCGGCTTTGTCATCCGGCAGCAGCGCACCCCCTTTGGTGTGATGCAGACCCAGCAGCCCTGCTCCCGCTGCGGCGGCAGAGGCAAGCTGGTCAAAAACCCCTGCAAGGTCTGCCACGGCAGCGGCCGGGTGGCCGCCCAGAAGACGATGGAGGTGTCTGTCCCCGCAGGCATTGATGATGACCAGAGCCTGGCACTGCGCGGCAAGGGCGATGCAGGCAGCAACGGCGGCCCCGCAGGTGATGTGATCGTGATGGTCACGGTGCGGCCCAGCGAGGTGTTCCAGCGCGACGGCTACGATGTGTGGGTCACGGTGCCCATCACCTACAGCCAGGCCGTGCTGGGCGACAGCGTCACCGTACCCTCCATTGACGGCAAGGTGGAGTACACCGTGCCCGAGGGCACCCAGAGTGGCACCACCTTCCGCCTGCGCGGCAAGGGCATCCAGTACCTGAACGGCCGCGGCCGCGGTGACATGTACGTCAAGTGCGAGGTGGAGATCCCCAAGAAGCTGAACAAGACCCAGCGCGAGGCCCTGAAGAAATTTGAGGGCACCCTGAAAGAAGAAAACTACGAAAAGCGCAAGGGCTTCTTCAAAAAGCTGAAGGATATGTTCAACAGCTGAGCTTGAACGGAACAACATAACGAACGCAAAGCGGCGGCGCTTCCCGGCTGGGAGGTGCCGCCGCTTTTTTGAGTGCTTGAGCGAAAGAAAACCACCAGCTAAGCGGGTGGAATAAAAATGGCTTTAGCCATAGACAAGAAGAAACCTCCCTGTAGAATAGAGTGTGGGTTTGCCAACCACATTTTAAGAACAGGGAGGTTTCTCTTTGAAATGAAAGAGAACAAAGACGTAGATAGTTTAAGCCATACGACATGGAGAGGTCAATACCATGGCGTATTTGCGCCAAAATATCGGCGAATGGTGATTTACGGTCAAATCAAACAAGTACGGCAAGTATGGAAATCGGCATTTCTGGGCCAGGGGATACTTCGTGGACACGGTAGGGAAGAACAAAAAGAAAATTCAAGAATACATCCAAAATCAGCTGCAACAGGACCAGATCGCCGATCAGTTGAGCCTTAAGGAATTCGTGGACCTGTTTACGGGCAGCAAGGAAATCAAGCCGTAAATAAAAGGCCTCTTAAGGGGCTTTGCTAGTTCTAGGGCTTACTCAAGCCACCGGCTCGGCCGGTGATTTTGACTTGTAAAGGGCGGTGAACTGTTTTTCCAGCTCCAGCAAATTCCGGCTGCGTTCCTTGATCTTGCGGGCCGGGATGCCCGCATTCATGCTCCAGGGCTCCGGGTCGCGGTTGATGAAGGAAAAGCTGCCGAAGGCGCTGCCCTCCTTCAGGTCCACGCCGGGCAGGATGACGCTGGTGGAGCCCACGATCACATGGCGGCGGATGTGCACCGGCGCGCTTTCCACGGCCTTGTATTCGTCCGGCACCATGGGGTTCGTCATGGTCTGGCCGGAATAGTCATCACTGACGCTGTAGACGCAGATGCGGGAGGAAAGGTTTGCGAAATCCTCGATGAAAATGCCGTCGCTGCCGCCGTAAAGGGCCGTGTAGGCCGCAACGTGCACATAGCTGCCGATCTCGATCCTGCCGCTCAGGATGCAGAAATCGTCAATGCGCACATGGTCGCCGAGCGAGATGTTCTGCGCGCCGTAAATGCTGGCTTTGCGGCTGATGCACACCCCGTTCCCGATGTGCCGGAAGCCGAGGCCTTTCAATTCTTCTTCGGTGTAAAAACTGGTCATTTTGTGTTCCTTTCTCTGGTGAGGTTGATGGTTTCTTTGCTGAAAAGCCTTTTTATGATACCCACCCCGCGCCCATTGTCAAGCCGGGCGGTGCCTTTTCTTTTAAGGTACGGCCGGAAAGGCCGCCGTTACAACCCGCAGAATGCGTCGTTTCAGCCCGTCAGCCAGCACAATTGCGTCAGGCTGAGCCGGGGCTGCAGGGCCCGGTTGATGGCACCTGCCAGCAGGGCCGACCCGTGGGCGATGACGCTGTCCAGCGCCCGGGGCGTCACCACCAGGTCGGCCCCTTCGTCGGACTCCATCAGGGTGGGGATGCCCGCCGCCAGCACCGGCACGCCGAGGGATGCGGCGTCCAGATGCTTTGCGTGGTCCGCCTGCGCCGGGTAAAGCCCGGTGTCGGAGAACTGCACGCTGCGGCCCAGCCGTGCGCCCTCGGCGCTGCACAGGCTGTCCACGCAGATGAGGGCGGCGGGCTGCACCGCGTCCACCAGCGCCCCGGCCAGCTGGTGCAGGGTGAGCCCCGTGGACGCCGACACCCCCGGCGCAATGGCCGCCACCGGCCGGATGCCCTTCACGGGCAGGGTGTGCTGCGGCCCCATGGTGACCAGAATTTTCTGCGCCGTGCGCGGGCCCAGAGCGTCGGCGGTGATGCGGCGGCTGCCCACGCCCAGCACCAGCACCGGGCCCTCCGGCGGCAGCAGGGCCCGCAGCTCGGCCGCGCAGGTCTCGATGACATCGGCGTCCCGCTCGTCCAGCACACTGACACTGGGCATCTCCAGCGTGACGTACCGGCCCCGGGGCCGGGCAAGGCCCTCCCGGGCGATCTCCACCCGGGTGACCGTGACGCCGCCCCGCTTCGCTGTGGCCAGCCTTACCCCGCCGGGCAGTGCATCTGCCGCGCCGAACAGCTCGTCGGCCATATCGGTAGAACGCATATTTCCCACCTCTTTTGCTCATTTTGGGGCCGGAGAAGGCCCTCTGACACAAAAAGTATGGGAAAAATAAAACTTTTCCAAACAAAAATCAAAAAAACGCTTGCGCTGGTACGCGAAATATGGTATCATAGGGTGCGCTGTTATAGGTAGCCAAGGAGGTGGAACGAATGCCTAACATCAAATCTCAGAAGGACCGCGTCGTGCAGGCTGCTGCAGAGCAGGCTCACAACAAGGCCATTAAGACCAACCTGAAAACAGTCGTCAAGAAGGCAGACGCTGCCATCGATGCGAATGCCGCTGACAAGGACGCAACCGTCCTGGCTGCTGTTTCCGCGATCGACAAGGCTCGCGCTAAGGGTGTCATCAAGAAGAACACCGCCAGCCGCAAGATCAGCCGTATGGCAAAGCGTGCTAACAAGAACGCTTGATCGC
>ENA-UOJQ01001433-UOJQ01001433.1-human-gut-metagenome-genome-assembly--contig:-P63-NODE-1433-length-19173-cov-6.791139_pt1 | contig 19173 bp, 19 predicted proteins | sample MGYA00242352_ERZ723899 | MGnify/ENA metagenome assembly ERZ723899 | reverse complement strand
GTTTTTAATTTTGCCTGAGCGCAGATAAAAAACATATAATGAAGTAAAGTACAGATTCTGCTCTATATAGCAGCAAAGAACCGGTTAATTCAGCATAAGTAAATTTTTTAATACACTGCATAATTGCACCTTAAATTTAACAGTGGTATAATAAAATATCTGTAAGATGAATTTGAAATAACTGAAATATAAGGAGCGTTTATATGGTAAGCATTTGTGACCGTGTACGTTATGTAGAAACTGATATGATGGGCGTTGTGCATCACAGCAACTACTTCCGCTGGTTTGAGATGGGGCGTGTGGCCTGGCTGCGCGCTGCCGGTGTGGAGCTGTGGGAGCTGATGAACGCCAACATAATTTTCCCTATTACTCATGTAGAAGCCAATTATAAAGAATCGGCGCTGTATGATGACGAAATTGAAATTTGCGCAGAAATGACCGCTTTCAGCCGCGCCAAAATGGATTTTACCTACCGCATCGTCCGCAAAAAAGACGGCGCACTCTTGGCAGAAGGCTGCTCGCGCAATGTGTTTACCGATAATAACGGGCATATTATCCGCCTTAACGGCGATTTTTATGACAGAATTAATGCTTTTTACCAAAAAGAGCAGGCAGAGGAGAAACACTGATGGAAGCAAAATATGAAATTATACCGGTGCCGACCCGTATTTTGACGCACCACGATAATATAGTTGACGCCATTTTGGAATACGGCAAAGGTAAAATAGGCCCGCGTGACGTTGTTTGTGCGGCCGAAAGCGTTGTTGCCATTACGCAGGACGGCGCCAAACGCTGTGAAGATTTTAAACCCGGCTTTTTAGCCAAAACTCTGTGCCATTTATTCCCTGCAAAAGGCAGCATCAGCGGCTGGTACAGCATGCAGGCCCTTTTGGATGCCGAAGGCGCAATGAAAGTAATTATTGCCGTTATCTGCGGTTTTGCCGCCAAATGCGTTGGCAAACGCGGCGTGTTCTACCAGATGGCGGGCTACCAGGCGCGCCTGATTGACGATGTTACCGGCACCATGCCGCCGTACGACAAGCACATTGTTTACGGACCGTTTGAACCCCATAAAGTAAGCGAAAGCATTAAAAAAGCCACCGGCGCTTACGGTGCGGCCATTGCCGACGTTAATGACCTTAAGCGTGCCGCGGTGCTTGGCTGGAGCGAAGGCGTTGACCCAGACAAGGTTGCCAGAATTTTAATTGACAACCCGTTCGGCAACGGCAGCCAGAAAACACCTGTTGTTATTATTAAAAATTACGCCAAATAAGGAGGGCTTGAGATGCTGTTTATAATTGAAATTATCGCCGGGCTGTTCCTGCTGGGCGTTGTGGCTGTGGCAGTATTTATTATGATGCAGCCCAAACACAGATTTGTATTTGATGTTAAAAACCGCACCAAAGCGGAACTTACGGATAAAACCGATAATAAACTTTGCTTCAGCGTTGATGTGCCGTTTACCAACGAAGGCGGCGACGAAGGGCTTGTGCTTGACGCTTTTATGCGTATTTACCTGCCGCAGGAACAGTACGACAAAGCACTGGTGCGCGGCAAAATTAATTTAAAAGATGTACCGCGCGACGACGATTATTTTGAAGCGCTGGTAATGCCCAAGGGCGGCAATAAAACCATGACTGCCAAATTTGAGCTTACGCCCATGCACGGCGCAAACCTTAAAGAAGCCGTAAACGGCCTGCCAGATTTTGACGTTGCCCTGTTCTGGGAATGCCGCGGGCGCGAAAACCTGTACACCGTTAAAAAGTTTATAACCATCAGTGCGGACGAAGTAAAAGCGCTGCTGAAATAAATTAAAGCCCTGCCTTTTGGCGGGGCTTTAGTGTTTACCGGGGGCTTTTTTGCCGTTATAATAAAGGTATAACGGCGTTAAAACACAAAAACGGCAGCTGCGTAAAAGCAAATGCCGTTAAAAAGGAGAAATTAAGGTTTATTTCAGTTTATTTTAAGATTATATGGTTATAGTGCTTATAAAAAGCAGGTGATATATAATGAAAATTTTACTGGCCGAAGACGATTTGCGCCTCGGAAAAATGCTGAAAACAATTTTAAGTAAAAACGGCATCAATGTAAAATGGGTTACAAACGGCGAATCGGCATACGATGAATGTTATGCCGACGGTTATGACGTTTTGGTGCTGGACTGGATGATGCCGGGCATGAGCGGCATAAAACTGTGCAGTGTTTTGCGCAGCGAAGATTATCAGGGCAAAATTTTAATGCTTACCGCGCGCGACAGTTTGGACGACAAGGTAAACGGGCTTAACGCCGGTGCGGACGATTATCTGGTTAAGCCTTTTGCCGTTGCCGAACTTCTGGCGCGTTTAAATGCGCTGGTACGCCGCCAGGGCAGCTACATGGAAGAAAATGTTGACTACAGGGGCTTTGTTTTAAACAGCGGCGATTACACAATCAGCTACGGCGGCAGCAAAGTGCAGCTGCGCCCGCGCGAATTTAAGCTGATAGAACTGCTTTTGCGCAACGCAGGCAAAATAATTCCGCGTGACGTAATTTTGGAACGTGTCTGGGGCATTGAAAGCGATATTACCGAAAACAACCTTGATGTGCATATCGGCGCGTTAAGGCGCAAGCTTAAGGAAATAAAGGGTGAAACACTCATAAAAACCATCCGCGGCGTTGGTTATCTGGCAGAGGCAGACGATAATGTTCGATAAATTAAAAAAACGCCTGACCCTTATTTATACAGGTATTTTCAGTTTAATAATGGTATTTGTCGTTGCAGTAACGGTGGCTATCGGCTGTATTTCCGTTTTAAGAACGGAAAAGGACATGCTTATTGCCGATATTTACGATGAATGGCGCGAATGGATTGGCAGCGGCGAACTGCCGGTAGACCCGGCGCTTGTAAAAAAAGGCGAAATGATGTCGCTGATGTATGACGCTGACGGCAATATCATTATTGACCAGATGACGGACAGCCCTTACGCAGCGGCATTAACCGCAATCCGTGCCTCGTGGCCGGAGCCCGAGAACGAAACGGAGCTGCTGTATTTCAGGGATAAAAAAGGCACCTTGCACTTCTTTCTGGCAGGCGGCTGCACTTTTTGGGAAAACGGGCAGATTCAGGCACGCCTGTACACCTTTTTAAATTTAGAAGATTATTACGATATGGCCGTAGACGGCATGTACTTTTTGTTTTTGCTGTGTGCGGTGTGCATTATGCTGGCGGCAGGCGGCGGTTATTACATGGCTGCCAAAAATATTAAGCCGCTGGAAATTTTATTTGCGCGCGAGCATGAATTTGCTGCCGACGCTTCGCATGAACTGCGTACGCCGCTTACGGTGCTGAGCCTTGGCGTGGAGAGTTTGCAGAATGACGACGAAAGCAAGCTGAGCGGCTTTGCGCAGGAGGTTCTGCGCGATATGCAGCACGAAACAAAGTATATGTCGAGGCTTATTGAAGCGCTATTGACTTTGGCGCGCGGCGACGAAGAAAATACGCCGCTGGCCCGTGCCAAGGTAGATTTAACGGAAGTTGCCGTTAAGGTATGCAATAAAATGCGCCCGCTGGCAGCCCAAAAAGGGCTGGGGCTGGAATATGCTGCCGGTGACGCGCCGCAGGTGTTCATACTTGGCGATAAGAATAAAATGGAGCAGCTGCTTATAATTTTTATCGACAATGCCATTAAGTATTCGGAAAGCTGCACAATCACGGTTACGGTTGACACCGATTCCATGCACGCCGTTATAAAAGTAATGGATGAAGGCATAGGCATCAGCGAAAGCGATGCGCAGAAAATTTTTGAACGCTTTTACCGTGTAGATAAGGCACGTTCGCGCGCGGCAGGCGGTTTTGGGCTTGGGCTTAACATTGCCCGCATAATTGTGGGGCGCCACGGCGGAACGGTAAGCGTTAAGCCGCGCAGCCCGCACGGAAGCATTTTTACGGTACGTTTGCCGTTGTACCGCTGAAATTTAAGATTGGTTTCATATAACTAACTCCCTGTTTCAGTTTTGTTTAATTGGCTTTAAGTACAATTAAGACAAGCTGAAGTTAGGGAGTTGATTTTTTATGAGACGTTATGGATGGTGGTTATTTTGGGGCCTGGCGGCGCTGCTTTTGTTTTTTTGCAACGGGCAGCTGTGGATTACCGATTCCGTGGAATCGAATTATGCGCTGACGGCCAAAGAAATGGTTTTAAGCGGCGACTGGATTTCGCCGCAGATTTACGGCAATTACTGGTATGACAAGCCGGTATTTTTTTACTGGCTTACGGCAGCAGGCTTTAAAATTTTTGGCTTTAACGAATTTGCCGCACGCTTTTTCCCTGCGCTGTTCGGCATGGCAGGGCTTGGGCTGCTGGTTTACGCCGCCAAAAAACTTTACGGCGAAAAAACTGCGTTCTGGAGCGGCGTTATTTTAATGACCAGCACGGAGTTTTTCCTCATCAGCAAATCGGTTATTACCGACAGCACGCTGTTTTTATTTTTCAGCATGGCGCTGGTGTTTTTTTACCTTGGGTACAGCACGCAGCAGAAAAATTACTATTACGGCATGTATATAGGCATGGCGCTGGCAACCTTAACCAAAGGGCCGATTGGCTTTTTGCTGCCGGGCCTTATTATGGTGCTGTTTCTGGTTTTTACCCGCGGCTGGCGCGAAATTAAAAACATGAAGGTTTTCAGCGGCGGGCTGCTGTTCTTTTTAATTGCCGCACCGTGGTATGTGGCCATGTATAACCTGCATGGCAGCGCGTTTATAGACCAGTTCTTCGGCACGCACAATTTTTTGCGCGCCACCGTTTCCGAACATCCGCGCGATAACGTGTTTTACTATTATACTCTGGTACTGCTTCTGGCACTTTTTCCGTGGAGCGGGCTGCTGCCGCGCTTTTTGTGGCGCACCCTGCGGGAAGACGGCAAATGGCGCAGGCCGGATGAAAAAACAGGTTTTCTGCTCATCTGGGCGGCCACGGTGTTCTTTTTCTTCCAGAACATGGCAACCAAGTATTTAACTTATACCTACCCAATGCTGTTTCCGCTGGCATTGCTTTTGGGCAAATACCTGTCGGAAAAGAAATGGAACGCCGTAACGGCAGGCACTTTAATTGTGCGCGACCTTATTTACATTGCCCTGTTTGGCGGCGCGCTGTGGTGCTGGTGGAACAGTATCATCAGCATTGGCACGGTAATTTTAATCGGCGCGGCGGTGCTTGCCGTTATCGGCATCAGCTGGATAAGCATCAGCCTTGAAAACGGGCTTACGGCCGCAGGCGTTATCGCCGTAACGGCGCTTAGCTTTAACCTGCTGCTTATTAACGAAGTGGCTGTGCCGTTCAGCAGCCTGCGTTCCGATAAGGAAATTGGGCTGGAACTTGCGCAGAGCTACCGTGCAGTTGATGAAATTGGCGTGTACGGCAAATATTCCACGTCGGCAGTGTTCTATTCCGGCAAAAAAATTATTAAGCTGGTGCCCGATGAAGACCTGGCAAACTTTGCGCCCAAAGCGTACAGCTGGAAGGTAAAAAACGTAATGCCCTTTGAAGGCATTAACTCGTTCGGCAGGCGCGGGCAGCTGCTTTTGGTAAAAAAGAACGAAGCTGGCAAATTTTTAAACGGCAGTAACGGCAAATGGCTGGTAACCGGCGAAAAAGGCGGCTGGTATATTTTAAAAAGCGCCTGACAGGCAAAACTTAACATTGTTTTAATATAAATTTCAGCTTATGCCGTTACAATAGAAGCGTAAAAAGATAACTTAAATTTGTTTGTGAATGGGGGAACAGTCATGGATAATTTTTACCGCGCCAAAAGAACTGACAACGGCAGCTGGGTTTACGGAATTTATCTGCCGCTGCTGGACGGAGCGTGCATTATTCCGAACGACGCTGCTATCTGCGAGATGAGTAAAAAAGTAGATGGCGTTGACATAAAAGGGCATCTTATTGAAACCGTAGGCATTGAAAGAAATACGCTGGGGCTTTGCACCGGCGTGGAAGACAGTGAAGGCATGCCGGTGTTTGCAGGCGATTATGTACGGTTTAATGTACCGGTTGCCAAAAAGCAGACGGCAGACAACGCCTGTGCGCATGATGTTGTGCTTATTGAAGAAACCCATGAAGGCTTCAGTGTGGCTGCTGACGGTATTTTTACCATTAACGCCGTGCAGTTTCTGGATAACCTGCGCGCTAACGGCAACGGCTTTACGGTTATCGGCAATATTTACGATAACCCGGAATTTGCCGAAGCGGCGGCACGCAATAACATAGCTTAAAATTAAGGCGGGGGCGTTCTTTGGCGAAAAATTAACGGCCAGAAGCACATTCGGGCTGGTGTGCATAGTGGTTGGCACGCTGCTGCTGGTGCTGCTTCCAGCTTAACATAAAATACATACAGGCATAAATAAAAGAGGGCATATCCTTTGCGGTATACCCTCTTTTTGCTGCGTATTTATTTTGTTTTTGCCAAATCGGTATCGCTGTCCAAAATTATGGTAACAGGCCCGTCGTTGTGTATTTCTACCAGCATTTCCGCACCAAATTCGCCGGTTTGTACGTTTACGCCTTTAGCGGCGGTAATGGCGTTAAATTCATCGTACAGGCGGGAGGCAAGCCCCGGTTCTGCCGCGCCGCTGAAGCTGGGGCGCCTGCCATGGCGGCAGGAAGCGTACAGCGTAAACTGTGATATGGAAAGCACGCTGCCGCCCACATCAAGTAGGCTTAAATTCATTTTGCCCGCGTCATCTTCAAAAACACGCAGGTTCAGCATTTTATCGGCCATGGGCGCCAAAACGCTGCTGTCATCATTCGGGCCGAAGCCCACAAGGGCAACAAAGCCGCAGCCAATGCTGCCTTTAATTTTTCCGTTAATGGCAACACTGCCTTTTTTTACACGCTGTAAAACTAATTTCATTATTTAAACTGCGGCCGGGCCGCTAACCTCCTATGCATTGCATTTATTAACAAAATCGCGCACTACTGCGTTAAATTTGTTGGGTTCTTCATAAAAAAGCATGTGCCCGCTTTCCGTAAAGGCTTCAAAGCTGCCGTAAGGAAGCTGGGCTGCAATGTGCTGCCCCTGTTTAATGCCGGCGGTAAATACAGGGCCGTCGGCGTTCATAACAATTACGGGCACGTCAATGGTGGGCAGTACTCCCGTAAAATCGCTGGAAAGGTAATCCGAATAAATTGCTGCCGAAATCCATGGCGGCAGTTTGCGGAATTCTTCAATTACCCAGTCGGTTCCGGCAGGGCGTTTGCCGTCTTTAAAAATATTATTGGCAAAAGTTTCAAAATATGCTTCGCGGTCATAAGCAAGGCGCTGGGCAATAACGTTAAAGCCGTCCATGTTGTAGCCGTGCAGCCCCTGCGTATTCCAAGGTTCGGGGCTGAAGGGGAACGGCGTCATGTCAATCAGGCCAAGGCCTTTAATCTGTTCCTGCCCGAACTGGTCAAAATACGAAAGCACAATCGGCCCGCCCATGGACCAGCCCATAACAACGGCGTCTTTTAAATCGAGGTAGTTAATTAAGTCATAAACATCACAGGCAAACTGTTTAATGGTAATGCCGTGCAGCCCTTTGGAGGAGTTGCCGTGTCCGCGCAGGTCCAGCGTAACAACGGTAAAATCCCTGGCAAGTTCATCCACGTTGCGCTGCCAGAAAACGTGCGAGCACTGCCAGCCGTGAATTAATACCAGCGGGCGCCCTGTGCCGCGCACTTCGTAATACAAATGGGCACTGTCGGCCGTATTAAAATAACCCTGTTTCATAATTACACCTCACAATCGTAAAAATTATTGCTGCTGTAATACTTCGCCGTGCGCAGCAAAAAGCCTGCCGCCGCTGCGGATAAAAATTTTGCCTGCAAACAAAAAGGCATGGACGTAAAATCCATGCCTGAATTTTTAACTTGCTGTATTAATGTACTAATTTAACGCCGGTGTGCGCTTCAATATCTTTTTCGCCCTTGTCTACAAGGAAGGAAACTACGGCGTCGCCGGTGATGTTAACGCAGGTGCGCGGCATATCAAGGATACGGTCGATACCGGCGATAAGGGCAGAGCCTTCAAGCGGTAGGCCAACGGCGGTTAAAATCATGGTAAGCATGATAAAACCTGCGCCTGGTACGCCTGCGGTGCCGATAGATGCCAGTGTGCCGGTAAGCACAATGGTAAGCATCTGGGCAGAGTTAAGGTCTACGCCGTAAAGCTGGGCAACAAATAAAGCGCATACGCCCTGGTAAACTGCGGTGCCGTCCATATTAATGGTTGCGCCGAGCGGCAGCACAAAGCTGGAAACTTCTTTGGAAACGCCCATTTTCTGCACGCAGGCAAGGTTTACCGGTAAAGTACCGTTGGACGAGCAGCTGGTAAAAGCAAGCAGCTGCGCCGGTGCAAGGCCTTTAAAGAATTTAAGCGGACTGAATTTGCCGATAACTTTCAGCATGCCGCCATATACAAATACAGCGTGCAAAAAGCAGCCAAGGTAGACGGCAACGATAACTTTTAACAGCGGCAGCAGCACGGCCGGGCCGTTGGAAGCAACTACCGGGGTAATCAGGCCGAATACGCCGATGGGGGCAAAGTCCATAATAATGCCTACAATTTTGTAAGATACTTCGGCAAGGCCGTTGATGGTGTTTTTAAAAGTATCGGCAGGTTCGCCAACCATGGAAATGCCAAGGCCGAGGAACAGTGCAAAAACGATAATTTGCAGCATATCTGCCTTCAGCATGGATTCTATCGGGTTGGTGGGGAAAATATTAACAATAACCTGCATTAAAGGCGGTGCGTCTTTGGCGGAGGCAACAAGCCCTTCGGCGGGCAGGTTCATGCCTGCGCCCGGCTCAATTACGCTGCCCAAAATAAGGCCCAGCACAATAGCAAACGCCGTTGTTACAAGGTAGTAAATAACGGTTTTCATACCGATGCGGCGGATTTTTTTAATATCGCCCAGGCTGCACATGCCCATAACGAGCGAAGCAAAAACCATCGGTACGATTGTCATTTTAATCATGTTCATAAAAATAGCGCCGAAGGGGGCAATCCACGTTTTGGCAAATTCGGCCCCGTCTGCGCCAAGCAGCAGCCCGGCAACAACGCCAAGCACCAGTGCTGCCATAATTCTTGTTGATAACTTCATTATAAAGCCTCCTAAATATGTAAAAAATATATTATAACAAATTTGTATTATATCAAAAAAATAATAAAAAACAAAATTGTATACAATATTTTTGATAGAGGAAGCCAAAATAAAAAAAGCCGCCGGAGCGGCATTTTAATTTTGTTTGAAGCGGTGCAGCGATTTAATTGCCAGCATACTGCCAAACCAGGCCGTAATAATGCCGCCCAAAACATCAAGCGGGTAATGCACGCCGATGTACAGGCGCGAAAAAGCAACCATTACAGCCAGCAGCATAATGGGCAGGCCGAAAAATTTGGGCAGCAGTTTGTAATACACAAAGGCGCAGGCAAAGGCGGCGGTGGTGTGCCCGGAAGGAAAGGAGTAGCCAGAAGCGTGCGTAATAAGCGGAATAATCTGCGGCAGCACCTCAAACGGGCGCGGGCGCATAACGGCATTTTTTAAAATAACGTTGCTGATAAACGTGCTTAACACAAGTGCGGCAATGGCGGTTATGCCTGCGGTGCGCGTTTTGGAATTAAGGGCAAGAAGAATGCCGGTAAAAATCCAAAACCAGCCTAAATCGCCCAAAAAGCTGATGCCGCGCCAGAAGCTGTGCAGCGGTTCATAACGCAAAGCGTCCTGTATGTAAAGCAAAAGGCGTGTGTCAAGTTCTGCCAGGTAAGCCATCATACTTCCTCCTTTCCGGCTGTGCCTTGTTTTTATTTTTCTTTATTATAAGTTTAACATAGAGGGATTAAAATAAGATGAGAGGGGGGAGTTTTTTATTCTTTTTTTGTTTTAGTTCTTTGTAGTTATGTTATTATATTTTTATTTACGGTTTTATTCATGTTACTTTTTATAGGCTAAAAAGTAACCAAAAAGCCTTCGCTCCTCAAAAAACTTAACGGCTCAATATTAAATCAGTTTGCCACTTGCAGCGCCTGCGGAACTCGTTTGCTGCGCAAACTCAAACAGTCCTCGGCTATTGCTGCAAGTGCCTTGTTATTTAAAGTTTTCGCCTGTTTTTTGAAAGTCGCGCTCCGCCCAAATTCGTACGTTGCTAATTTTTTAGTTAGATAGTATTGTTGCCGTAAGTTTTTATCACTGTAATAATTGTAGTTTACATATATTTTTTATAATAAGCAATCGTAATGTATGATACAAAAACAAAGTATACTGAATTAAGCAGTTAAAAAGTACGGGTTAAGTGCAATCGCGGCATTAAAAATTTAGCGGTATTTACAGAAAGAAAATAAAATTTTCCCGGTGTTTGAGCGCAGCGAGTTCCGTGGAAAATTTTATTTTTTGCTAAAGTGCCGCGTTAAAAATTTTTTCAGCCGCAAAACTTTCTTGGTTCGTTCTTTGGTTACAAAGAATGAACATGAGTAATAAAGTAAATTATAATGATAAACCTTTAATCAAAGACAAATTGTAAATGATAAATATGATATAAAAAGTAAATTAGAAATAATAAAGTACAATTAAAGACAAAACGTAGATAAAAACTACAACCCTATGCTCAAAAATAAAAAACAAAATGCAGGTATTTTTTGCCTGCATATTGAATTATTACACGTTGAGTCTTACGGAAAGAGGTGAGATTATGCTTTTAGGTATAGATGTTGGCGGCACTTTTACGGATGCCGTTTTGGTAGATAACGGTGCTGTGCATGCGCAGGCCAAGCGCCCTACAACGCACGGCGAGGTGCTGCGCGGCATACTGGCGGCGCTGGATGCCGTTATGGACGGTGCGGACGCGGCAAAGATTGAGCGTGTGGTTATAAGCAGCACCATTGTTACCAATGCGCTTACGGAAGGCAAAACGCAGCCGGTGTTTCTGGCAGTAATGACCGGCCCAGGCATGAACGTAAAGGGGTGTTTTCCGGTAGAACCGTATCTGGTAAGCGGCTATGTTGACCACCGCGGCAAAATTGCGGCGCGCACGGAGTTTAACAAGCATTACGGGCTTTTGGATAAACCTTCCGGCGTGCAGGCAGCGGCGGTAAGCGGCAAATTTGCTGTGCGTAACCCTGAAAACGAATATGTGCTGGCGCACGAATTAAAAAAGAGCGGGTATAAAAAAGTATTTTTGGGTTCGGAACTCAGCGGCGAGCTGAATTTTATACGCCGCACCAACAGTGCGTATTTTGCGGCGGCGGTGGATAAAACCTTTGAAGCCTTCGGCAAGCAGGTGGAATGGGCGCTGAAGGAGCGCAATATTACCGCGCCGGTGCAGATTTTAAAGGCTGACGGCGGTACGCTGCCTTTAGAAGCGGCACTTAAACAGCCGGTAGAAGCTGTGTTTACAGGCCCGGCGGCAAGCGTTTTAGGCATTGAAGCACTCGGCGCAGCGCCGGACGGCAAGTGTATTTCGCTTGATGTTGGCGGTACCACAACCGATATTGCCTTTTGGGATAACGGCGAGCCGCTTTTGGCGAAAAAAGGCGCCATGATTGGCAAATACCCGACGGCGGTGCGTTCTTTCCATATGCGCAGCGTGGGTATTGGCGGCGACAGTGCCATAACAAAACTGTCGGATGGCTTTAAGGTTGGGCCGGAACGTGCCGGGCGCGCGGCAGCGTTAGACGGCGCGGTGGCAACTTTGGCAGATGCGCTGATTGTGCTGGGGCTTGCTTCGTTCGGTGATGCCGGTGCTTCTTTTAAGGCTTTGGGCGCATTGTGCCACGAAGGCGAATCGCCGGAGATGGCGGCGCAGGCTGTTTTGGACGCGGCACTGGACGTTATTGAAAACGCCATTAAAGATATGCTGCATGAGTGGAGCATTCAGCCTGTTTACACGGTAAGCGATGTTTTAAGCGGCAGCGATTTTGTGCCGCAGCAGCTTGTAGGTGTCGGCGGCGGTGCGCCGGGGCTTATTCACGCCCTTGGCAGACGAATGGGGCTGCCGGTTGTAATTCCGCCCGGCGGCATGGTGGCAAACGCCATCGGTGCGGCACTGGCACGTCCGACAGTGGCAGCAAGCCTGCGCGCCGATACTACCGAAGGTTATTATTTAATTCCGGAAAGCGGCAAACGGGAACGCCTGCCCAAACGCTTTAACATGCAGGCGGCAGAAGAAATTTTAAGCGCCTGGCTGCACGAAAAAGCAGGCGGCTGGCAGATGGAGAGCAGCGAAACCGAAGTTATCAGCCGCGAATATTTCCGCACGGTGCACGGCTATTATGATACCGGCGAAATTATTTACCTGCGCATGCAGCTTAAACCCGGCATTTTGTATAAAATTACCGGCAAGGAGGTGGCATTTTGAAACAGGCAAATTTAGGACTGATATTTTTCCCGGCTTTTGACTGGATGATCAGCCCCGGGCACCCGGAGCGCCAGGAAAGGCTGTTATATACGCGCGACCAGCTGACGGAAGAAGGGCTGTTTGACCGCCCAGAAATACGCGAATACCGACTGCGCATGGCGGAAATTAACGATTTGCAGCGCGCCCACGTCGGCGTGCCTTCAATAGCCAAACTGATTACGCCTGCACATCTTGCCTCTGCCGGAGGGTGCATGACAGCGGCCGATGCCGTAATGAGCGGCGAAGTTAAGCGTGCGTTTGCGCTTGTCCGTCCGCCGGGGCACCATGCTATGCGCATTGTGCACGGCATCCGCGGTTTCTGTACCATTAATATTGAAGCCGTAATGGTTGAATATTTGCGGAGCCGCTACGGCATTAAAAAAATTGCCGTTGTCGATACGGACGTACACCACGGCGACGGCAGCCAGGATATTTTTTACCACGACCCCAACGTGCTTTATATTTCGTTTCATCAGGACGGGCGCACGCTGTACCCGGGCACGGGCTTTCCTGATGAAGCAGGCAGCCCGGCGGCGTGGGGCTATAACATCAACCTGCCGCTTTTACCCGGCAGCGGCGATAAGGAAATACACCGCCTGTTTGACGGGCTGATAAAACCTGTTCTTGACGATTTTGAACCGGAACTCATCATTAATTCTGCCGGGCAGGATAATCATTTCAGCGACCCGCTCGCTTCCATGAGCGTTACGGCACACGGCTATGCGGCACTGGCAGATAAGTTAAAGGCGGATATTGCTGTTTTGGAAGGCGGCTATTCTATCGAAGCTGCGCTGCCCTATGTTAATACCGGCATAATTCTTGCCATGGCTGAAATGGATTACAGCAAGGTTATTGAGCCGGACATCAGCGCCCTGCGCAGGCCCGACCCGCGCTGCATGACGCGCGTGGAGCAGCTTATTGAGCAGGTGGGCAACATCTGGCGTACGCGCAGGGATGTTGGCAGAATGCTGCTTGATAAATGCGGCGGCAAATGGCAGCGGCGCAAGGGAATTTATTATGACGAGGAAGGCATCCGCGAGGAGCAGCTGGAAACTGCGCACTACTGCAAAAACTGCAGCGGTTATATAACTGTTGCCACTAATGCGCGCGGCACCCGTTACGGCGACCAGAGCGCTTATGTGGTTTGCCTTTTGCGCGATACCTGTGAAAACTGTAAAAAAGCGGCTTATGATGACGCACTGCGCGCCAAGCAAAGCTGTGAATATAAATATATTTTATTGCAGCACCCCGATACGGGCGTTGTGGAAACAATTTAACGGAAGATTGGAGTTTATAAAGTGAAAGAAATTGTAATAGCTACAAGCAACCCGGGCAAACTAGAAGAATTTAAGGAAATGTTAAAAGATATGGAGGTTGAACTGCATTACCTTGCCGAATGGCCCGGCATTGAAGCGCCGGAAGAAAACGGGCGTACTTTTGCCGCCAATGCGCGTTTAAAAGCAACGTATTATGCCAAAGCAACAGGCATGACATGCATTGCCGACGACAGCGGGCTTGAAGTGCAGGCGCTTGACGGCGAACCTGGCGTGCGCAGTGCGCGCTACGCCGGCGATAAGGCAACCGACAAGGAAAACAACGATTTACTTTTGGCAAATATGAAATTGCAGGTTAAGCGTACCTGCCGTTTCCGCTGCGCTTTGTGCGTGGCTGACGCCTCCGGCAAGGTGCTTGTGGAAACGGACGGTATCTGCGAAGGCATGCTGCTGCATGAACCCTTGGGCAATAACGGCTTTGGGTATGACCCGCTCTTTTGGTCTACCGAGCTGCACATGGGCCTTGGCGAAGCAACGCCGGAAGAAAAAAATAAAATCAGCCACCGCGGCAAAGCCGTTAAAAAACTTATTGCCAACTGGAAGAAAATAAAATGAAAATAGGTTTAACCGGAGATACCCATGGAAGCATGCAGAACCTGCGCCGCGTTATTGCTGCCGCCCCGCCGGTTGAACAGTGGCTGCATACCGGCGATTACGCGCGCGACAGCCTGTACCTTAAAAGCCAGACTGGGCTTGAAGTAACGGCTGTGTGCGGCAACTGCGACGCGGGCGAAACGGATTTTAACGTAGACGAATTTTTATATTTGCGGGGCTTTAACATCTGGCTGGCTCACGGGCACCGTTATCTGCACGGCGGCAGCCCGCAGGAACTGGTGTGGTGGGCGCACCGCCTGGAGGCGGACATTGTTGTTTTCGGGCATACGCATGTGCCGCTTGTAAAATGGTACGGCGATGTGCTTTTGGTTAACCCCGGCAGCCCTTCGCGCCCGCGCAGCATGGACGGGCCTACCTTTGGCGTGCTGACGCTTAACGAAGGTGAAAAACCGTCCGCAGAAATAATACGCCTTGCAAAGCCGTAAATTAAATGCTTGCTCTTTTAAAAACAAAGTGTATAATATAAATATATAGTATACACTAAATGAAAACAGAGGGGAGTAATTTGTTATGTCTTTTGTAGAAGATGCGTTGAAGTTTCATGCTGAACATAATGGCATGCTTGCCGTGGCAAGCAAGGTGCCGCTTAATAACCGCGAGGATTTGGCGCTGGCTTATACGCCGGGCGTTGCCGAACCCTGCAAAGCCATTAAGGAAAATAAAGAACTTTCGTTTGAATATACCTGCCGCGGCAACACGGTTGCCATTGTAAGCGACGGTACGCGCGTGCTGGGGCTTGGCGATATAGGCCCGGAAGCGGCAATGCCTGTTATGGAAGGCAAGGCCGTGCTGTTTAAAACCTTTGGCGATGTTGATGCCATTCCAATTTGCATTGACACCAAAGACCCGGAAGAAATTATTGAAACGGTACGCCGTTTGCAGCCGACTTTTGCAGGCATTAACCTTGAAGATTTTTCTTCGCCGAAATGCTATGAAATTGAAGACCGCCTGCGCGAAATCTGCGACATTCCGGTATTCCACGACGACCAGCACGGTACTGCAATTGCGTGCCTTTCCGCCGTTATGGGCGCTTTGCGTTATGTAAAAAAAGATATTAAAGACGTTAAAGTTGTTGTAAACGGCTGCGGCGCTGCCGGTTCTGCCATCGGCAGGCTGTTTGTAAGCATGGGCTTTCCGAATGTAATTATGGTGGAACGTGTTGGCGCTTTGTATAAAGGCATTGATGCCAAGCTGGATAAAATACAGCGTTACCTTTCGGAGGTTACCAACCCGAACATGGAAAAGGGCACGCTGGCAGATGTTGCCAAAGGCGCGGATATTCTTGTAGGCGTATCCGGCCCGAACCTGTTTACTAAAGAAATTATCGCCGGCATGGCGGATAAAGCCATTGTTTTTGGGCTTGCCAACCCCGTGCCGGAAACGAGCTACGAAGCCGCCATTGCAGCGGGTGCGGCAGTTGCCGGTACCGGCCGCAGCGACAGCCCGAACCAGGTTAACAATGTAACGGTGTTCCCGGGCGTGTTCCGTGGCGCCATTGACGTGCGCGCAAGAGCTATTAACGAAGAAATGAAAGTTGCGGCGGTTTACGCCATTGCCAACCTTATTGACGAAAAAGACCTGCGCGCAGATTACGTTGTGCCTGACGCTTTCGACCCGCGTGTTGCGCCTGCCGTTGCCGCAGCGGTTGCCAAAGCCGCTATGGAAACCGGCGTGGCCCGCATAAAAGTAGACCCTGAAGTTGTACGCGCCAATGCTTTAAAACGCATTGGCAGATAAGGAGCGGCCATGCGCGAATTAAATGTTAAAGAAATTACGGCAGCCGTTGCCAAACTGTGCTGCGACGCCTGCTACTATCTGCCGCAGGATTTGCTGGAAAAATTTAAAGCCTCCCGCGATACGGAAGAATCGCCGTTAGGCAGGGAGGTTTTGGAAACCATTATTGAAAATGCGGAACTTGCCGCGCGTAAAGATGTGCCCCTGTGCCAGGATACCGGGCTTGCCGTGGTGTTTCTGGAAATAGGGCAGGAAGTGCATTTTAGCGGCGGCGCATTGGAAGAAGCCGTTAACGCCGGTGTGGCAGAAGGCTACACCAAAGGCTATCTGCGCAAGTCTTCCGTTGATGACCCGCTGTTTGAACGCAAAAACACGCAGGATAATACGCCTGCCATTATTCATACCCGCCTTGTGCCGGGCGATAAAGTAAAAATTACCGTTGCCCCCAAAGGCTGCGGCAGCGAAAACATGGGCGCTATGAAAATGTTAAAGCCTGCCGACGGAGTGCAGGGGGTAATTGATTTTGTGCTTGATACCGTGTGCAAAGCAGGCCCGAACCCCTGCCCGCCGGTAACGGTTGGCGTCGGTATCGGCGGCAATATGGAAAAATGCGCGCTTCTGGCAAAATATTCGCTGACGCGCCCCATCGGTGAGCACAACAGCGATGAACGTTATGCAAAACTTGAAGAAGAACTTTTAGAGCGTATTAATAAAACCGGCATCGGCCCTGCGGGGCTTGGCGGTACAACTACTGCCGCTGCCGTAAATATCGAGTACGCACCGACGCATATCGGCGCGCTGCCGGTGGCCGTAAACCTTAACTGCCACGCTGCACGCCGCGCGTATGCCGTATTGTAAGGGGGCGCAGAAATGACGGACGCAAAAATAAAACACATTACCACGCCCTTAACGGCAGAAACCATAAAAGACCTGCACGCCGGTGACGTTGTGCGCATAACCGGCCCTGTTTACACTGCTCGCGACGCCGCGCACAAACGCATGACGGAAGCAATGGCCGAAGGCAGGCCGCTGCCGTTTGATATTAAGGGGCAGGTTGTTTATTACGTTGGCCCTTCGCCCACCAAACCGGGCGAAATTGTTGGCAGTGCCGGGCCGACCACCAGCGGGCGCATGGATAAATACACGCCGGCGCTGATTGCCGAAGGTATGCGCGGCATGATTGGCAAAGGCCTGCGCGGCAAAGAAGTTGTTGAAGCCTGCGTTAAATACGGCGCAGTGTATTTTGTAGCCGTTGGCGGTGCGGCAGCGGTAATTTCCCAGTCCATTAAAGGCGAAGAAATGATTGCCTATGAAGATTTGGGGCCGGAAGCCATCCGCCGTTACGAAGTGGAAGATTTTCCCGCGATTGTGTGCATAGATGCCGAAGGCAACGATTTTTACAAAGTAGGCATTGCCAAATACAGCAAGGAATAAACAGCATATTAAACAGTAAACCGGCTTTGGCCGGTTTTTGTTTTGCGTAAATTAAGCGCGCCAATAAAATGTTAATTTATTTACAATTTGCAGTAAAATTTGCTGCGCGCAGCATAAAGCGTAAACAAAGCTGTAAAAATTGTAAAATTTTGTTGACAATATCTTGCGATTGCTGTATTATAATTTCATCTTAACAAACACACTCTTATCGAGAGCGGTTGAGGGACAGGCCCAATGAAACCCGGCAACCAGGCTGTGCCATGGTGCTAACTCCTGATAGATGAGAGGAAAGTAAAGTATATGCTCTTTCCTCGGAAAGAGCTTTTTTATTGCTTTCGTTATTGCCAGTAAGTAGTGTGTAAAATTTAAAAGGAGAGATGTAAAGATGAAAAAAATCCTGTTAGTCCTTTGCTCCGTTCTGGTGCTGGCTCTTTTAATTGCCGGCTGCGGCGGCAGCGAAACCAAATCCGAAGGCGGCAAAACCGTGCTGAAAGTTGGCGCAACCCCGGTGCCCCATGCAGAACTTTTGAACTTTGTTAAACCGCAGCTTGCCAAAGAAGGCGTTGACCTGCAAATTATCGAGTTCAGCGATTATGTAAAACCGAACCTTTCTTTGAACGACAAAGAAATCGACGCTAACTTCTTCCAGCATATTCCTTATCTTGAAGAATTTGCGAAAGAACGCAACATGCCGCTTGTTACCTTAACCAAAGTGCATATTGAGCCTATGGGCATTTATTCTTCCAAATTCAAATCTCTTGACGAACTGCCGCAGGGCGCCAAAATTGCCATTCCTAACGACCCGACCAACGGCGGCCGCGCACTGATGCTTCTGCAAAGCGCCAACCTTTTAAAACTTAAAGACGGCGTAACCATTACCGCAACCCCCGGCGACATTGTAGACAACCCCAAAAACATTGAAATTGTGGAAATCGAAGCAGCTCTCCTGCCGCGTTCCATGAACGATGTTGATTATTCCGTAATTAACTCCAACTTTGCAATGGAAGCAAAACTGAACCCGGTTAAAGATTCCCTCTTTACCGAACCTAAAGAATCTCCGTACGCTAACGTAGTTGCAATCCGCAAAGGCGATGAAAACCGCCCCGAACTGCAAAAACTGGCTAAAGCCCTCACCAGCCCCGAAGTTAAAAAATTCATTGAAGAAACCTATAAAGGCGCTGTTGTACCGGCATTTTAATTGCTGTTAAAACTTTAAAAGCTAATAAGCTAAACCGTACAATAAAAATCCCACGGAATTTTCCGTGGGATTTTTGCGTATATGGGATTTATTAATTTGCATCTTGGTTGTTTGTTTTGAACAGCAATGACAGGAGGCGTGCCGTTTGTGTAATCAGGTCTTTTTCGCTTTCCGTCCAGCTGTGCGGCATGCCAAGGGATACAAAGGTGAGTACGTATTCTGCTTTGCCGCCGCACATAATGGTTTTGCTTAAATAAGCCTTAACACCAAGCTCGTCTAATTTATCTTTATATACTTTTGGCAAAATGCCGGTGTTGCCGCACTGGTTTAAACCGTGGCTGTTAAAGCGCCTGGCAATGTCTTCCGGCGTACATTTTAAAATATTTACAAAACCGTCGCTGCCGTTAAAATATTTTGCCACTATCGGCATATATTTGCCGCTGCGGCTGAT
>ENA-UOJQ01001416-UOJQ01001416.1-human-gut-metagenome-genome-assembly--contig:-P63-NODE-1416-length-19342-cov-20.147198_pt1 | contig 19342 bp, 18 predicted proteins | sample MGYA00242352_ERZ723899 | MGnify/ENA metagenome assembly ERZ723899 | reverse complement strand
TGTTTGTAAAGCCCTGCCGTGCGGCGAACTCCTCCAACATAGCCTTTTGATTGGATATGGAATTGCTCTCACGCTGTTGGTCATCATCTTTGCCAAAGTCATCACGGCTCAGTCGTTCGTACAGAGCTGTGATTTTCTCGTTTTTTCTCATAACTTGCGCTCCTTTCTTCGGTTTTAGGTTGTGTGTTCTAAGAGACTTCCCAACCGCTTGATTAAGAAGTCTTTTAGAGCATACAACACCTGCCGCCAGCTTATATTTCTTATACTGGCGCACCGCAAAGTGGTTCGGCTTCTCGGCTTCCAATGCGTCAAACATCAGATCCACGGGATTTTTGAACTCCTCGTCATCCTCCCGGACTTCCATAGCGTTGATGAACTCAATAAGGGTGGAGAAATTCTGTTCCTCCACCGGAGCCTCATAGTGGATATAGCCAATGAGCGCACAATAGAGAAGCGTTTCTGCCTTGACCCAGAAATCGTCTCCGGCCTTGCCTTCGCCTTTGGTATTGGCGATCAGCGTTGTTACCAGCTTCAAGATGTCCTTTTCGCTATGGATATAGGCGAAAGGGTTATAGTGCATGGACTTCTTGAAGTTGATGGTATTTAGGACCTTGATTCGGTACGGCTCATAAATGACCTTGCCGTGCTTATCCTTCATGGGCTTTCCGTCTTTCCCCGGCTTGGGTGCGCCCCTTTGGAGCATTTTTCCGCACTCCACCAAAATGGTTCCCTTCGGGTCATTCGTGTCAAGATAGAAAACAGAAGTGTTACATACAATTTTCGGCTTAGAAATTATCTGCTTTCACATCATCACGCATCAGCCGCTTCATCTTGTCCTCCAAGGTGTCCTTGCTCTCTGTGCTGAAATGAACGCCGATGATATAGGTGGTGCTGCCCATTCTCATGCTGAACGAACCAGCCGGATTCGCTTTGGGTGTTTGGGTTGCTTTGTTGTTCTGTGCCATGCGATACCTCCTTGAAACGGAAAAAGCCAGACAGGGTGTGTGTCGGCAACGAAGTCCGGCAACGGGCTTCAAAAAACCTCGAACATTGTCCTATCTGGCTCTTATACTGTTTTTGCTTTTTTCTTTGATTTCTCCGTTGCTTTCGTTGTCAGAACTCTTAAAACCCTTGTAAATAAAAGAGATTTAAGGGATTAGCCCGGCAACAGGGTCGGCAACGGGATAGCAACCAGCCCAGCAACGGGGTCGATTTTTTAGAATGGAATCTCTATCTGTTGGGCTTCTTCCTCGGTCAGCTCACGAAAACCGTCCGGCAAATCAGAGCCGGTTGCCGCTTGCTCGTTGCCGGAAACGGTGCGTTCCCAACCTCGCTGTCTGCCGTACTTGGCAAAGATTCGGGGATTGGAGAACGGTGTCCAGCCCTCGATGCTGTTGTTCATGATTTCATTGATCTCCCGGATTTCCCATTGCTTCGGCTCGTCAAAGGAATGATTCAGAGCTTCTGCATAGATCAGCTTGGAGCAGACCCGTGTGCCATTGAAATTATCAAGGAAAGACTGAATCAGCCCTGCTTTGGTGTCCTCCGGCATGAACTGCTTTTGTAGCTCTCGCAGCTCTTTGTTCATTTGCTTTGAGAGGGCAAGGCGAAAGGAACCGCTCCGATAGATGGTCATTGCTTCTGCCCACATCAGGTCGATATACGCCCTCGATGCGGCTTCATCTTCCAGAATATGAACCTCGGCTCTTTCCGGGTGTACCATGATGGGCAGAAACCTTCGGTTGCCGCTTCGGTCAAGGGGCAGGAAGTCCATCGTATTGGAGCTACCGCCGAACACGCATTGCCGTAATCGGTCTGCCGGGTGGGTTTCATACGGCACTTTATAGGTTTCCTTGGCTCTGCTGATAAAGGACTTAATATCCTCAATGCTTTTGGCATTGGCGGTGGCAATCATCTCGGACATTTCAATAATCCAATGTCCCTGCATCTTGCGGTAAACATTGTCATCGTCAATCCGTTTCAGGTCATCGGAAAACCACTCGTCTTTGATTGCCAGCAACCGGAAGAAGGTGGACTTTCCTGCGCCTTGTCCTCCAACCAGACAGAGCATGGTTTCAAACTTGCTTCCCGGCTTGAATACCCGGCTGATTGCGCCCAGCATGAACAGCCGCAGACATTCATAGGTGAACTCGCTTTCCTCAGCTCCGAGAAAATGGGGCAGGGCGCAGCGGATGCGCTCGGTGCCGTCCCATTCCAGACCATTCAGATAGTCACGGATGGGATGATATTTGTTGCAGTCAGCGACAATGGAGATTGCTTTCTGGATTTTCTTTTCGCTGGTCAGTGTGTACTGATCTTCCAGATAGAGCATCAGGTAATTCAAATCCGTATCGTTCAAGGTCGTTGTCGGCTTGCTCCACCAGAGCGGCTTCACAATATCAATGCGCTCCGTCAGGATATTGTAGCGAATCGCTCCTTCCAACTTCGGGTCATTCTGAAATACAGTCAGACAGTTGCGGATGCTGTTTTTGACCGCTCCGTTATCGGTTGAATCCAGACTTCCTCTGACTTCCTCCACGGTCATGCTCGTCTGGGTGTTCTGCAAATCGTTGTTCAAGATTCATCACCTCTTTTCTTTGCTCGGCAACCAGAGCCTTCTTTTCTTCGGTTGTGCCGTACAGAAGAACATCCAACAGATATTCGATATGGCTTTCTCTTTGCAGGGCTTCCACAAAAAGCGGATGCCATTCATCCTCCGGCTGCTTGGGTGCGTATTGCTGCTTCCATGTCCTGAGATGATGGAAGTAATCGGCCAGCACCTTGTAGCATCTGTTGTCCTCCTGCTGGTATCTCTGTTCCGGGGTAGGCTCTCGGATATGGGGCTTGATTCTGTGCTTCTGCCTGTTGTCGTAGCTGATACCAAAATCGTCAGCCAGCTTCACAGCGGCTTCCCGGCTGGGCAGTCCGAACAGACGGGAAACAAAATCAACTGCATCTCCGTCCGCTTGGCAGGCGAAACAATGGAAACGCTTGTCCACCTTCATGCTGGGATTCTTGTCATTGTGAAACGGGCAGACTGCCATGCCTTGACGGTTAACCTGAATGCCGTACAGCTCTGCCGCCTGTCGGGTGGTCAAGTTCTGTTTGACCGCATCAAATACATTCATTACATCTTCCTTTCGGGGAACAAAAAAGACACCTGACATTTTCACAATGAAAACGGCAAGTGCCTTACAGCTCCATATTCTGTTTTTTCTGTTGTGGGGTTTTCTGCTCCGGCTGATGGTTGCTCTGCTCTTGCAGAAACTTCATCTTCTCCGTGACGGAGTGCTTCGGTTCGGGCTTTTTCTCGACCTCGGACTGCTCCGGTGTGAGGACTTTGCTGACCCAATAGCGAATATCCTTCATCGGCTGCAATTCCTCCTTGGCGGCGGCAAGCTGTCCGGCAAGCTCGGTGTGGGTTGCTTTCAGCTTGTCATATTCCGCTTGCAGGGAATCCAGATTGACATTCAAATCCACGCCCTGCTTTTTGAGATAGCGGAACGCTTTGTTGAAGCTGTCCAGCTCGTCCTTGTGGCTTTCTGCAAACGCTGCCTGTCGAGCCTTCCAGCCGATTTTCAGATACTTGTCGTGGACTGCCTTGTGGGTCTGACAGTCTGCCACGGCGTTCTGAATGCCGGTAATGACCTTCATGCGAGCGGATGCTTTCTTCATGTCGGCATGGATGCCCTTGGCTTTCTCACTCATACCTTGCAGGGCTGCATCTAAATCTTCCAGCGTGAAAAGCTCATGCTCTTTCAGATAGATCATTGCTTTGGAGACTGCTTTCAAATCATCGGTCGTGCCTTTCTGCTGACCGTATCTTGACCAGTCGCTGCGCTCTGCCTTGCGTAAGTTCAGATAGTCACGAAGCAGAATAACCAGATTGTGCGAAGTGCTTTTTGGCTGTGCTTCCACCTCTGCAAAGGCTTCCTTGGTCGCTTCCACAATGTCTGCAATCCAGTTCCGCAGATTTTGGATGGTGCTGCGGATGGCATTCATCATGCGGTTAGCTGCCTTAATATCCCGGTTGAGATTGCCGATGTTGGTTTCAATGCCCTTGCGTTCCAGAGCGCAAACGGCGGCTCCCATGTGGACGGTCGGAATCTTATCCAGTCCCTGCCGTTCATAGGAGCGCATATCCACTCGCTCAGGACTTCCGGCAAGTTCCAGATACTTATTTTGAACAAGCTCCCAACCGTACCTCCATTCCTCGGCATGGTACTGCTCGTTCCAGTCAACGGTATCCTCCTTGTGGCTTTTCCAGTTGCCGGAGGGAAGTCTGATACGCTCTCCGTTCTCGTCAAGGTCGTAAACCTTGCGGCTCTTAGGCAGCCACTTTCCGTTTTCGTCAATGGCTCTCATGGTCAGCATGATATGGCAATGGGGATTGTGTCCGGGAGGATCTGGGTCATGGATTGCAAAATCACAGCACATTCCCTTAGACACAAAATGCTCTCGGCAGTATTCCTGCATCATCTGCGGATACATTGCGGTCGGGGCTTCTCTCGGCAGGGCAACCACAAATCGCCTTGCAAGCTGTGAGTTCCATTGCTTCTCTACTTCCTCGGCAGCGTTCCAAAGTGTTGCTCGGTCAGCATATCCGGGTGGGGCATTGGTGGGCAGCATGACCTCTGTGTAAACCACCTCTTTCTTGTAAAGATAGTTTTTCATCTTCTGGTCGTACTCGGAAAACAGCTTCTCTCCGGCTTGGTAGGCAGATCCGGCAACAGCAGAGCTGCCCTTGCTTCGCTGGACGATGCGGATTTCCAAATGTGGTACTGGCATTTTGGTTTGACCCTCCTTTCGATGGTACAAAAAAAGACCATACTTTTCAGTACGGTCGAGGGGGATATTCACTTGTTGTCGGGGAATGATTGCTTGCAATCGTTCCTCGGCGGCAAGTCCACAAAGGGGTAGCTGGCAAAGCCAGCGCAGGGGAAGTGTAGCTTCCTCTGGATGATTGGAGCAAGGGACTTTTACGGAAATCATCAGCTCCATGCAATGGGCTTTCGGCAGAACGCAATGCACCACCTTTAGGCGGTGTATAATTGCGCCCTTGTCTCCGTCAAGGGTTTTCGCCCTCGTCCACTTTCTGCGTTTCTCTCCGGCTCTCAATCAGCAGATTCAGCTTTTTTTGAACCGCTTCGCTCTGGAAGATGAAGGTCAGCAGCTCCATCACATCCTCATCGGTCAGGACGGTCGGCTCTTTCAAAAAGGTCTCCAACATTCCGGCACGGGTGCAGAGCCGATGGGTTCTCTCGCTTCTGGTCAGCCGTTTCAGCTCGCTCTGCAATCGCTTTTCCTTGTGCTTGGCTGCGGTCAGCTTTCGCTCCGCAACATACTGTTTGTGTTTCAGCTTTTCCAATTCTTCGCTCATAGGCAACTTCTCCTTTCTGATAATGGGCAAAACAAAAGCGACCAACTTTTTACGGTTGATCGCCTTTGGCTTAATCATTATTTGATTATGAAGATATTTCTTCCATTGAAACAACAGGTTCAAACCGTGGATTAATCATATCAACAACTTCTCGAATTTGTTCAACAGGATGTACCCATGCTAACCCACTGTTTTCACTTCTAATTTCAACAATCTCTTTCGTTTGCTGATTAATCAATTTCTCACGATAAGGGATATAAGAATGAACTATTCCAAGTAAACAAGCTTTTCCAAATGCCGGTGTTCCTTCTATTGATATTATTTCGGGTCTTGTGACGATAGGACTCCCAGAATTCCCCGGAAAGTTTTGAATATCTACAAGAATATTCTTTGTTTCTTGAATTTGAGCTTCGCTCATACGAGCCACGCATCCCAAACGGCAAATTGGTACTTTAGAATTTACATTCACAAGTCCCATTGGATAACCTAACATATATATTAGCGATCCCTCATCAACACCTTTTTCACGCAAAAGCGAAGAATCCATTGCGTGTTCGTCAATATCAAATGCAGGAAAAGCGAAATTATTTTCTGTTATGTAGCCACCATTTAACTGGAGAACTGCAATATCGACAGTGGAATCCGGATGTGTTTTATAAATTGGTAATCCATTTTCGGTCACCTGAGCAGGTACTTCCTTCAAAGAACCATCTGATTTATCCGTAAATCGTAATACAATCATGTTTTGTCCTTGCACGACATGTTTATTTGTAATTAACATGGGAATAGCATTCCCATCAACATCGACTTTTCGCATTGCGAAAAAACCTGTTCCTATCCATACAGTTTGAGTGCCATTTTGCACACCTATTGAAACAACTGCATCTATAAAAAACTGTGGTATCAAAGCCATTTTACTTTCCCTCCTCCTTTTTTCCATACGGTGCAGATTCCTCTGCTACCATCTGATAGCTTGGCTCAGTTTCGTAAACGACAGGCTTTTCCTGTTCTTCCGTTCTAAATTCGGCAATTCCAAGTCCGAAGTATTTCTCGAAAAAGGCTTTCAGCTTTTCGATAACACCTTGCTTTTTCTTGGCTCTGCCACCACCGCCGAAGCGTGAAACCGGGGGCATGAGCTTGTCGATTTCTGTTCCTGTCGTTTTGAATGCTCCGTCACGGAACGCATTATCAACAAACTTTCTGGTTTCTTCCGACTTCAACTTTTCGCTTGTGATGATTTCCGTCAAATCGCTCTCTTCCTGTTCCAGAACAAAGCGCCGCCAGTCTGTAGTGACCTGCGTATCCACATTGACATGGCTGATAAATGCTTCGATAAGATCCTTCTTGCTGCGAAGCTGTATGCTTGCATCAACTGCTTTGCGGATGGAAGCAAGGATTTCTTTATCTTCACAGTTGCCGTCGTGATATTTTTCAACCAACATCAATATGTAGTCGATATTGATTTCCACCTGCTTAATCAGCTCGATTTCAAATTCAATATCGTCCGTTATATCTTCTTTTTCAGCATCTTCCTTTCTGCGGTACTTGTCGTAGAGGTCAAGATAGATGCTCTGATAATCCTGCAAATCTCGTGCGGCAATGCTGTCCATTTCTATAAACTGGTCAAAGGACGAAAGAATGTTTCTCATGCTAAGAATTGTGCCGAACAGCCTGATAAAGTCCTTCTCTGCCTGTTCGCCGACAATCTGAGCGCCAAGGGGAAATTCTGTTTCCAGCTTTTCAAGAAGTTCCACATAGCCCGGATGATATTTCCCGTGATTATCCTCATAGCCGTTCCAGTAATCATTGAAGCTCTTGAGCAGAACAATGCCGCTTGCATTCTTATCTCCAAAGAGAGCGATTGCATCATCCGTAGCTTTCTGCAAATCACGGAAGCAGACAATGTTGCCGTAGGTTTTAACGGAATTCAAGATGCGATTGGTTCTGGAATAGGCTTGAATCAATCCGTGCATTTTGAGATTCTTGTCCACCCACAGGGTATTCAGTGTGGTCGCATCAAAACCCGTGAGGAACATATTTACAACAATCAGCAAATCCACTTCCCGGTTCTTCACTCGCATGGACAAGTCTTTGTAGTAGTTCTGGAACTTGTCCGAGGAAGTATCAAAGTTGGTGTTGAATGCAGCGTTGTAATCTTGGATTGCACTATCAAGGAAATCACGGGAGGTCTGGTCGAGGGCATCGGTATCAAAGCCTTCCTCTTGCAGAACATCTTCGGGGTCATCCTCATTTGCAGAGTAACTGAAAATGGTTGCAATCGTAAACTGTCGATGACTTTCGGCAAGCTGCTTCTTGAACTCCGTATAATACTTCATCGCCATGGGGATGGAGCTGACGGCAAACATGGCATTGAAGCCCGCCATCCGCTTGCCCTTCAAGGAATAGAAGCTGTTGCGTTTGGTTTTCTGGTCAAAATGCTCCAGCGTGTATTTGACGATTTCCCGAATACGCTCCGGCGCACCCATCGCCCGTTCAATGTCGATTGCTGAAACATTCTTGTCCTTGATGTTCTCTTTTTCCTTGACCGTATTCACATAGTCGATACGGAACGGAAGCACATTGCCATCATTGATTGCATCCACGATGGTGTAGGTGTGGAGCTGATCGCCAAAGGTTTGCGGCGTGGTTAGCAGCTCCATGTGCTTACCTTTTCCTGCATTGGTGGCGAAAATCGGTGTGCCTGTAAAGCCGAACAGATGATACTTCTTGAACGCCTTGATAATCTTAGCGTGCATATCTCCGAACTGGCTGCGGTGGCACTCGTCAAAGATGATAACGCAATGCTTGTTGAACACCTCGTGTCCCTTGTTTTTCGTGATAAAGTTGTCCAGCTTCTGGATGGTGGTGATGATGATTTTATACTGGTGGTAGCCGCCTTTTTCGTCCCTGTCCTCAAGCTGCCTTTGCAACACTCTGGTAGAAGCGTTGCTGTTGGCAGAGCCTTTTTCAAAGCGATCATATTCCTTCATGGTCTGATAGTCCAGGTCTTTTCTATCGACTACAAACAGAACCTTGTCCACATAAGGCAGTGCAGAAGCAAGCTGTGCAGTCTTGAAGGAAGTCAGGGTTTTGCCGCTTCCTGTGGTGTGCCAGATGTATCCTCCGGCATCCAGTGTTCCCATCTTCTTGTAGTTGGTGGATACCTCGATGCGGTTCAAGATGCGCTCGGTCGCTGCGATCTGATAGGGACGCATGACCATCAGAATTTCTTCCGTTGTGAAAACACAATACTTGGTAAGCACATTCAGAATGGTGTGCTTGGCAAGGAAGGTTTTTGTAAAATCAATCAGGTCGGCAATCACCTTATTGTTGCCGTCTGCCCAGAAAGAGGTAAACTCAAAGCTGTTGCTGGTTTTCTTCGATTTCTGCTTTGCAGATTCGCCCATCTCTTTGATATGGCTGTTTCGGGTGGTGTTGGAGTAATACTTGGTATGGGTTCCGTTGGAGATAATGAAAATCTGCACATACTCATACAAGCCGCTCGCCGCCCAGAAGCTGTCTCTCTGGTAGCGTTTAATCTGGTTAAAGGCTTCCCGGATGGCAACGCCCCGGCGCTTCAGCTCCACATGGACAAGGGGCAGTCCGTTGACCAGAATCGTCACATCATAGCGTGTGTCGTGCTTGCCCTCGGATTCCTCATACTGGTTGATGACCTGTAAGCGGTTGTTGTGAATATTCTTTTTGTCGATGAGCTGAATATTCTTAGAAGTTCCATCATCCCTGCGGAGTACCTTTACATGATCCGTCTGAATGGTGCGGCTCTTCTCAACGATGCCCTCGTTGGCATTGGCAAGGGTCTCCGTGAAGAAACGCTTCCACTCGCTGTCAGTAAAGGTGTAATCGTTCAAAAGCTCCAGCTGCCGTCTGAGGTTGGTGATCAGACTGTTTTCGTCATGAATGGTAAGGTACTCATACCCTTGCGTGGTCAGCAGCCGAATGAATTCTTTTTCAAGAGCCGCTTCGCTCTGAAAGCTGTCAGAGCGTGAGCTTTCCGGCGTATATTCAGCGACCACAGTGCTCTCATTGCTTGCGGCAATGATGTTATATGCGCTCATGCAGCATCCTCCTCGTTTTTTTATTTTTGCTGAAAGGTCAGCAGTTTATCTCGGTAATATTCGTATTGCTTTGTTCGTGCTTCGATCTCGGCAGGCAAACCGGAGGTCAGGTCGTTGCAAAGAGCATCGAAGCGGTCGAGAATAGAAACAATGCGTTCCTGTTCTTTAATTGTAGGTACAGGAATTTCAATTTTTCCAAGAGCTTCTCCGCTAACATGGGGAACTCCGGCACCACGCTTCATAGAATTCAAAGTATCTTCGATATTTTTCAGTACATAGTATAGATACTTGGTTATTGTCATCCCCGTCTTTTTTTCATAGCCGAATCCATCCGTCACAAAGATAGGTTGATTCCAGTAGGAAACAAAACCAGCAGATGCACCACTTCTTGCTACCACAACAATTTCTCCGTCATGGTTTGCCTTGTCAATATAATAAGCGGGTTCTTGCCCACCAAGAATTACTGGTATTTCTCCCTCATGAGTGCTTTTCTTTGTAATATACTCCCCACGAAAAGTATTGGAAACTTCACTCAGGGGCAGAAAAACATAACCAAAAACATATTGACAAAGCAGAATCAAGCCATTAAGCTCGTCTGTCTGTCTGTCTGTCTGTCTGTCTGTCTGTCTGTCTGTCTGTCTGTCTGTCAAGATTGTCTTGCCAGTTGCGGCGTAAGTCAAGAGGGCATCACGATAAAATTCATACTGCTTTTGCCTTGCTTCAATCTCCGCAGGCAGACCGATATTCAAATCTGAACAGATGGCATCAAAATTGTCAAGGACATTGACAATGCGTTTCTGAACATCAAGTGACGGAATTGCCACTTGGAACTTATTGAGCATCGGTCTGCGGATTGATGGCACTGACCCTTGATACATTTGCTGACCAATATATTTCGGGAAAGTGGCAACAAAGTAGTGGTACAAATATTTTCCCAAAAGCCCGTCTGTTGCAGGATGAATTCTGTAAGCTCTTTGATGGAGTGCATATTTCCCGTTGATATAATGGAATACCTTTCCAACGCCTACGCCGTCTCCTGCGGTGATAATCGCCTCTTCGTCATACTCATATTCATCTTTAGCAAGTGGCTGCTGAGAACGAACAAAAAATGGATAACAGCCGCCTTCAACCGCATCATCGGTGTTGCTCGACCCGGTTGAAATGTCTGCGATTTCAGCAAGCGTCCTCCATACAACATCACTTGTTGCCCCCCCTCGGACATCGCTAAAGGTCAGCAGCTTGTCCCGATAAAATTCATACTGTTTCTTTCTCGCTGTAAGCTCCGCTGTAAGCTCCGCTGTAAGCTCCGTGAAATTGTCCAGAATACGGACAATTTCACTCTGCGCAGGCAGAGGAGGGACGGGGATCTGTAATGCTCTAAAATCTCCACCTGTCAATTTTGGTATATTGCCATGAATTAAAGGAGTTACATCGATAGTCTGTACATAATGAAACAGATATCGAAGAAGTACACCGTCAGTTTCTTCAATGATATGAGCGTGATTGTTTACCCATATTTTCCCCTCTGCCCATGTTACAACCGGCGTTCCTGCTTTTGTAATTACGCTTCCATCTTCTCCGACAAGAACAAACGTGCCATCAAAAATATAATCTGAAACATAATCCTGAATGCCGTTTGCACCATAATAGGGATATTCGCCTGCTTCTCTTGCTGCTTTTGTAACGGGTTTCCTTTTTTTATCAAGAACGGTACAGCAATCTTCAAGTTTCCTATACTCCACCCCATCTGGGCAGTGTTTCTGAATCAGTTCGTCCAATTGACTCATTTATCTTCACCTCTTTCTTCGTTCCAACCAAGCACAGTAATAGCATCCAATAACTCTTTATGATTGATTACATTTTCAAGGATTCCTATTACAAGCCTATGTAGGGCTTCAAAATTCTTCAATCCTGCTTCTTCATCATACTCCCCATGTACGACACCGCTCAATTCTCGAAACAATTTATAACCGTTTGCAGAAAATTCTTTGGGGATTATTGAGCATTTTTCATCCACCTTTTTTAGTAGCTCAGAGAAGTTCTTTGGGTTTCCGCCTTCATATTGAGCATACTCAATATTGACTGCTTTCGCTGTTTTCACCGTGATTTTTTCGAAAATTTTTCTCAGATATACAACTGCGCCTGCTCCTAATCCGTCGGTATATGCCTGCATAGCTTTGTCTAATAGCGGAGTAAACTCCCCGTAGCGATTGTCGTTGATCCGAACCATATCGGATAGTTTTACGCTTTTCTTCAATATGCGTATAGCAGGGGCTTGACCTGTTATATCATTTTTGCTCTCTATCAAAAACCATACCGGTATGGAAGTGCCGCATCCGCAGGTCAAAACACAATCAACACTGATTAGATTCTTGTTCACAAAAATACATGTGAGTTTGGGACTTGACCAAAAAGTCCTTATATCCCCGCATGAAACGCAAAAGTAGTTCAAGGCGACCGTTCCAGTTGAAATATCGACCTTTTGACCTACTTTACCAGCTTTGTTTTGCAAAAATGCATCAATTTGAACATATTCCTTAGCGGGCGGCTTTGATAAAACATCAGATAATCTCATAAGGTTTATTCACCGCCGTTCTTCGCTTCCGGCAGTTCTTTTTTATGTGAATCCGCTTCCAGCAGTATCCTGTCGAAGTCGCTTTGATACAGCTGATCCTGCACGATGCGATATTTTTCAAACTCGCTCAAGGCGTGCTGTTCTGCGATTTTGGCAGAAATGCTGCCTGCATTGGTCAGAATTTCCTTTCGGCTCAGCCGAAGAACACCCTCGAACTGTTCTGCCCAGTCCTCCATTGTCATAGGAACTTGTTCCTCAGCTCGCAGCTCCGCCAAATCAAGATAGGCGTTGACGATTCTCGCCATCGCAGAAAGTTCTTCCTGTGTCAGATAATTCTTGGCAATCACCACATCGAATTTCTGAATTTTGCCGTTGGGAGCGTCCTTCCAAGTGGTCAGCCCCATGTGCTCTTTGCTGCTGTCGGCACGGCGATAGATGGTCTCTGCCGCCGTTTCGCCATGGATCGCCCAATGAAGCTGATTCTGCACCCGTGCGAAAAACAGCCTTGTCGTTTCTGCCTTGGCATCGTAGTCAATACTGGTGGCATAGATGTCGGTGATCTTCTGGTAAAACCGCCGTTCCGAAAGGCGAATCTCACGGATGCGTTCCAGCTGTTCTTCAAAATAATCTTTTGTCAGAATAGTTCCGCCGTTTTTCAGGCGCTCGTCATCCATAGCAAAGCCCTTCACGGTAAATTCTTCAATGATACGGTTTGCCCACTTTCTGAACTGCACCGCACGGGGAGAATCCACCTTATTGCCCACGGCAATGATGGCGCTCAGATTATAGTGATTGGTGTTGTAGGTTTTGCCGTCCGCAGCAGTTATTCGAAATTTTCGAATAACTGAATTCTCGTCGATCTCTCCGTCGGCAAATATTTTTTTCAAGTGATAATTGATGGTGTGCGTTTCCACATTATATAGAAGTCCCATCATTTTTTGGGTCAGCCATACATTTTCATCGCAATATACTGCATTTACATCGCTTTCCCCGGTGGCGGTGATGAATGTCAGATATTCCGCAGCGGAGGAACGAACGATGCTGATTTCACGCTTATCCTTCTTCATCATCCCACCTCGATTTCCGCAATAATCTTTGCGATTTCATCACGAAGAACCTGCTCACGGGCAACAATTTTCTCAATCTCGGCATTGAGCTTTACAATGTCGATTTTCTCTCTGGTGTCCTCGGCTTCCACATAGGTGGAAACGGAGAGATTATAATCATTGTCCGCAATTTCCTCATAGTTTGCCAGATGAGAGAAGTGTGCTTCCTCGGCTCGATTGGCAAAGGTGTCCACAATTCTTTCGATGTTCGCCTGTGTCAGCTTGTTGTTGTTCGTTACCTTGATACACTCGGCGGAAGCATCAATAAAGAGGGTTTTGTTGTCAGCTTTGCCCTTTTTCAGCACCATAATGCAGGTCGCAATGGAAGTTCCAAAGAACAGATTGCTCGGCAGCTGGATAATGCAATCAATAAAGTTGTTGTCGATCAGGTATTTTCTGATTTTCTGCTCTGCACCGCCACGGTACATAATGCCGGGGAAGCAGACGATTGCTGCCGTGCCGCCTGTTGCCAGCCATGAAAGGGCGTGCATGATAAAGGCAAGGTCAGCTTTAGACTTCGGGGCAAGAACGCCAGCCGGAGAAAAACGAGGATCGTTAATCAGCAGAGGGTTGTCATCGCCAGCCCACTTGATAGAGTAAGGAGGGTTGGAAACGATCAGCTCAAACGGTTCATCGTCCCAATGCTGCGGTGCGGTCAGCGTGTCCTCACAGGCAATATCAAACTTATCAAAGCCAACATCATGCAGGAACATATTGATACGGCAAAGGTTGTAAGTAGTGATATTGATTTCCTGTCCATAAAAGCCATTTCTGACGGCATCTCTGCCCAAAACCTTTTCGGCTTTCAGAAGCAGGGAGCCAGAGCCGCAGGCAGGGTCGTAGACTTTATTGATTTCAGTTTTGCCCACCGTGCCAAGTCTGGTCAGCAGCTCGGAAACATCCGCAGGGGTGAAGAACTCGCCGCCGGATTTTCCTGCGCCAGATGCGTACATGGTCATCAGATATTCATAGGCATCGCCAAAGGCATCAATATCATGATCTTTCACATCACCAAGGTTCATATCAGCCACACCATGCAGAAGTTTTGCAAGACGTTCATTTCTCTTTGCAACGGTAGAGCCGAGCTTATTGCTGTTTACATCAAAATCATCGAACAGTCCGGCAAAGCTGCTTTCAGAAGATGAGCCTTTTGCAGAACTTTCAATATGGTTGAATACACGCTCCAAGGTTTCGTTCAGGTTTTCATCGTTGTCGGCTTTGAGATTGACATTGCAAAACAGCTCGGACGGAAGAATAAAGAAGCCCTTTTCTTCTACCAAGCCGTCACGAGCTTCTTCTGCATCGGTATCGGGCATTTTGGCATAATCAAAATCGGTATTTCCGGCTTCCTTTTCACCGGAATTGATGTAGTTGGTCAGGTTCTCGGAGATATAGCGATAAAACATGGTTCCGAGAACATAGTTCTTAAAATCCCAGCCGTCAACGGCACCACGAAGTTCATCAGCGATTGCCCATATCGCACGATGCAGTTCGTCACGCTCTTGTTCTTTCTTTGTATCAACCATGGTTTTCCTTCTCCTTTTCGTTCGGTATAAATTTCAGAATATCGTCAACGCCACAATCGAGGGCATTGCAAATCCGTTCAATGCTCTCTAAGGCTATATAGTTATCACGCTTTAATCGGGTAATGATGTTAGCACTAAAGCCGCCTTTTTCCATCAGCTCAGCATTGGTCATTCCCTTATCAATCATAAGATGGAACAGTTTTTTGTAGCTTACCGCCATAGCTTCGCCCTCCTTTTGCCATATTTTTTATCATATCACGAATAAGTGAAAAAATCAAACCATCAGCGATGAAATCAAATCGAATTTTCAGCCTATAACCATCCTTTTTTAGAATATGGAGTGGTTCAATAGGCTTGTACTCCCTTATGTAGTTGCGGTCAAAACATCGGATGCAAACCCGACATTTTGACCGCATATCGCCCCCTAACTGTTACATTATTCTGTCCGGCTCTTGAACCCGGTTTGCTTTGCGTTCTCGCTTGCTTTCCGTCTGCGTTCCTCGCTGTACGGTGCTTGCAGCCGGATAGACAGTCTGGACTTGTCCAGCACATAGATCACGCCGCCCTGGGCGAAAGATTTTTCCAAGTGGCAAAGGTCAGGGTGCTTTTTGCTGAACGCTGCCAGCCGTTTTCTCAGTCCGGCATTGTAGGTCTGGATGTGGGCGGTGTCCTCGCCCTCGTTGAACAGGATAATGGTCTCTTTCTCATACTTCGTCAGGGTCATACTCGTCATCCTCCCATTCAGCTGCCGGACAGCTGCTCACGATGCGCTCAAAAGCCTTTTCGTAGCGCAGATATGCTTCCATCTCTAAACGGAGATTGAAGAACATACAGCGATACCAACGGTCGGCGGTCGGGGCGTTCAGTTCCCTTGCGATTGCAAGGAAGAAATGCTTTACGGCAGGATCAGGGGCAAGCTCTGCCAGCGTACAGAAACGGTTGACCGTTGCTTCACGGTCGGGGCTGCCAAAGGCGTACAGTGCTTTCTTCTGGTTCAGGGTCATAGTTTTGTTCTCCTTTGATTTGATAAAATAAAAGCGGCAGGGACTTCACAAGGAAATACCTGTCGCTTTGCTGACGATATAAAATTATTGGGTCAGGACTTGATAAAATCACGCAGTCCGTAGTTAATCACGGCGATTCTGATAATCAGCCATTCCGCAATGTGAGGGATGATAAAGACCACAAAGGCAACTGCCAGCAGTCGGAGCGTTTCTGCTCCTGCGCTGATACTGAACATCCATCCAGCAATCGTTATCAGGAACATCAGCCCGGCAAGCAGATTGAAGATAACGGTCGAGAACTGCGTGAAGAAGATGCCGACCCATTGTATCAAGGTGACTGCCACAATCAGCGGCAGCACCAGCAGCTTGAAGATTAGCTTTATCAGTCCCATGGTTTCCTCCTTGCTTAGCTGTAAATCAGCTCGTCCTTAATGACTTCCTCTGCCTGTGCCACACAAGCGTTCATCTGGCGAACCCATTCAAGCTGATTTGCGGCTTTGAGCTGTTCGGTCACGCCGTAGTGTTTCATCAGTTGGGGAAGGATGATGTTCATACGGCTCTTGGCGGCGGCTTCAATCTCCGCACAATGGGGATATAGCGTTTCGCTCAGTACCATCTCCGAAAAGAGAAACGGCTGTGCTATCCGCAGATACGACTTTCGCATCAGCCCCCACTTTCCAAGACGGATATTCGGGTTTTGCAGTTGAATGTCGGGGATGTAGTAATCTCCGCTCTTAATGAAGTTCAGTTCCATAGTGTCCTCCTTAATATTTGTCGTTGATGATTTCAATGCGCTCATACAGTCCGGAATCATCGTCCAGAAACAGGTTCTTGTGATACTCTGCTTCAGCAAGAGAACGATAGTAATATTCCTCGTCCGGCTTGCCGTCCTTGCGGACAAATCTGACTATCCATAACTCATTCATGCTGGAATATTCTCCTGTTCTGCTTTCTTTTTGTGGTAGTCCTCTCTGCGCTTGGCAAGGTGGGCTTCGTATCGTTTGATGGCTTCGGGGTCTCCGGCTTCCGCATCGGCTTTCAATTTCTGATAGCACTTAACGGTGGCTTCGCTCTGATATTTCCGCTTCTCAGCCAGCTTTCTTGCGGCTTCTTCATCGGTCTTGGCAAGCTCCACAAGGGCTTCGTGTTCCGCTTTGCGCTTGGCAGTCCTTGTGCGGATATACTCCTTTTTTCGGGCTTCCATCATGGCGGCATACTCTGGATCAGCCGCCATCCTTGCTTCTTCACGCTCCTTTTTGCGCTGTCTGGCTTCGGCTTCCTTGGCTCTCATTGCTTCCAGCTGCTTGGCTGCTTTGGGGTCTGTCTTTGCCTTTTCTTTCAATTCAGCCCGTGTCAGTTTGTTTTTCTTTTTGGCTCGCTCCACTCGCTTACGCTCAGTTTCAAGCATCTTTTCACGCTTGATGCGCTCTTTTTCCTCTAACTGACTGATATATTCCGGGCTGGCTTCTCTGGCTTCCTTTAGCTTCTGGCGGTGTTTCTGATTCCGTTCACGCTGATATGCCAGATGTTCTTCGTACTGTGCGATAGCTTCCGGGTCTCCGGCTTGTGCAGCTTCTCGCAGAGCGACCAGCTTTTGCTTTCTGCGCTCTGCTGATTTCTTACCCTTTTCCTGCTTCTTTCGCAGCTGCTCGGCTTCGATGGCGGCAATGCGCTCTTCCTCGGAAACAGTTTCAACAGGTGGGTAGTAGTTGCCGATGAAATTGAAATGGATATCAATGTTCTGTTGGCGGTAGATGGTTCGACCACCTGTGGCTTCGTGAACCTCAATCCTGTCAATGAACGCATAGAGCATGGTGTCGGTCAGTTCTTCGCAGTCTCGGTATTTCTTGACCAGAGCGATAAAACGGGATGTGTCCACCTGCTTGATTTCGTCCTGCTGAACCAGATTTTCCAGCTCTGCAACACGCCTTTCCAGCAAAATCTGTTCTTCATCGTACTGCTGAATCATGCGCTGTGCCTGTCGCTCCGGCAGCAAGCCGCTCAATGTACTCTCATAGAGCTTGTTGATTTTCTCGTCCAGCTCAGCCATTCGTTTCTTCGCTTCGGCAAGTTCCTGATAGCCGTTGTTTGCTGTTCTGGTCTGCTGCTCGTTCCAAACGGCTTTGAGCTGTTGAATGAACTCGTCCTCATTTTCAAGGACATATTTGCTTACTGCCTGAATTGCCTGTAAGATTGCTGCTTCCAGAACCGATGTTTTTACATAGTGGGAAACACATTCGCCGCTCTTGCTTCGATAATTGCCGCATTGAAAAGCGGAATCTGAATCATAGTGAGTTTTGCTATGATTTGCTTCGGGACTGATATATCCCATTCGGGAACCACAATCCGCACAGTACACCAAGCCGGACAGACGGTGGGAGTAGGTGCCGTTTGCCACTCTGGGCTTTTTCTTCGAGCGTATCTTTCTGGCAATATCCCATGTGTCTTGGTCGATGATGGCTTCATGCGTATCGGGGAAAATCATCAGCTCGTCCGGCGTTGCGGCTCTGCGTTGCTTGGTCTTGAAGTTCTCGCAGATGGATTTGCCCAACACAGTATGACCGAGATATTCCTGCCGATCAAGGATGTAGCCAACGGTGGTTGCGCTCCATCGGTAGGGGTCTGTCACATTCTTGTGTCTGCAATTCTTCGGTTGATTTAAGGCTGCATAAGCGGAGGGAATCAGCACCTTCTCCGCTGTCAGCATTTCCGCAATGGCGGTGGTGCTGTTGCCCTGACAAACCAGACGGAAGATTTTTCTGACAACCTCTGCGGCTGGCTCGTCCACGATGAGGGTCTGCTTATCGTCCGGCTTTCGCTTGTAGCCATAAGGGATAGAGCCGCTGCATCGCATTCCGTCTTTCATTCTGGACTTGAAGATTGCCTTGATTTTGTTGCTGGTGTCCTTGGCGTACCACTCGTTCATGATGTTCAAGAACGGCGTGAAGTCATTGTCCTGCGGGGTAGCACTGTCCACATTGTTGTTGATGGCTATGAAACGAACGCCCTTCTTCGGGAAAAGAATCTCTGTGTAGTAGCCAACTTGCAGATAGTTTCTACCAAAACGACTGAGATCCTTTACCACAAGGGTCTCCACTCGTCCGGCTTCGACTTCTTCCAGCAGGGCGGCAAAACCGGGACGATTAAAGTTCGTGCCGGAATAGCCGTCATCATAGAAGTGCCGGATATTTCTCAGCCCATGCTGACGGGCATATTCTTCAAGATATTTCTTTTGGTTCTGGATGGAGTTCGATTCTCCAGCCTGTTCATCATCTCTTGATAAACGCTCATATAGAGCTGTAATTTTGATTTCTTCTTTCTTCGCCACGGTTTTACCTCCCTTCTTTATGTAATCAGCAGATAAACATCGGTCGTGCTTGTGAAACGCACCCTTTGTCTATCTGCTTATAGTATAACCGTTCGGGTCTGTGACCACATAAGAACTGTGCATCTGCATCAGATTCGGTTTGAGCCAGAAGCGGGTCTTACCGGAACCGGAGCCGCCGATCACCAGCACATTTTTGTTTCTGGCGGTCTTGGGGCCCTTGGGGCGGCTGTTCATGGTCAGGCTCTCGGTTTTGGTCAGAATCACATTGTTCTGGAACACCGGGTCGATGTAGGGTGCAATATCCTCACGGGTTCCCCATGAAGCGTTTTGTCAAGTGCTTTTTTGAG